>Ga0210409_10006941_pt1 | contig 11744 bp, 10 predicted proteins | sample IncBWH17MmetaG_FD_161649 | JGI IMG/M metagenome (GOLD analysis project Ga0210409, IMG submission 161649) | Forest soil microbial communities from Barre Woods Harvard Forest LTER site, Petersham, Massachusetts, United States - Inc-BW-H-17-M | ecosystem: Environmental > Terrestrial > Soil >...
CGCGAATCCCGAGCGCCGACAGGAGACCGTGCTTGCGCCGGTAGATCTCGCTGGCGTCCTCGTGCAGCCGCTTCGCTTCCTGGAAACGCAGGACGATCTCCCCGCACTTCGGGCACTTCAAATGCGACGCCGACGGTACGGCGATCTCTTCGCCGTTGATTGGCAGCTTCAGACGCCCGCGCGCCTCTTTCATCACGGTGCCACAGCGCGGGCACGCGTCGTCGGGGAGAACCCGTCCTCGCTTCGGCCCGTGACCTTTCTTGCTACTCGTCTTCTTCATGACCGCCACCTTCATCTTCGTGAAACGACACGTCCGTCAAGTGTGCCGGCGCCTCGAGCACCCCGAGTATCTCCGCCCTCCGCCTCGTACGGTTAGGACACGGTGCTTGCGGTCCGCCTGGTTTGGCATTCACGCCGGCACGCAGGAGACTTCGCGGCGTGCGCTTGGCATCTTCCCTCGCACGCGTGAGCAATTCTCGGCATTGCTTGGCATTCGCCTTCGCATAAGAGAGAAACCATACGCGGCGATTGGCACTTCCCGTCCTTTCTGTGGGCACTGCTTCGCGTCGTTTGGCACTCCCTCTCGGCAGTTGCGTGCCATCTTCGCGCTACGGAGTGCCCGGCGACGAGGGAGACATGCCCATTGTATGTTGTGGCATGCCATCTCTCGCGGACTTAGCTTGCATCGGCCACTCCTATGTGCCACACGCAGGCGACCGATGTCCAAACGACTCACCCGGCCGATGAAGGATCTTCTGCGCGATGCCAGAACGACGCTATCCATGACCCAGGCGGAGTTCGGACCTGCCCTTGGCTGGTCGCACAGGTCGGCCGTCCGCTGGGAGCGGGGCCATGCGCATCCCACCGAAGAGTCGCTCGCGACGCTCGCCTCCTTGCTGATGCCCGTGGATCCGGAACTCGCGGCCGAAGCGGCTCTGGCGGCGGGCGAAAGCCTCGAATCGCTCGGCCTCGCGACCCCCAAGGCTGCTCCTCCGCAGGAGAAGCCCGTGAGGCGAACCACGCCGGGCGACCTCGCGGACGCCGTGGTCTGCGCCGTGGCCGACGCAACCGACCTGCTCCCGCGCGCTCTGCGGCCGTTGCTGCACGCCGCGTTCGCCCGAGCGCGAGCACTCGGGTTGACCGTCGAGGAGCTCGAGGAGAGCTTGCGCTTACGGATCGAAGCGAAGGTCGACAAGGAGCGAGAGCGCGTGCGATTGCGGGTGCGCGTGGAACAGGAAGACACCAAAGCGCAAAGCGCCGAGCCGGCGAGCGAGCCGGCCGCCCGCGCGCGGGCGGCGCGCACGCGGTAGACGACTCACTTCGCGGACTCCCCGGCCACGCGCTCCCTGCAGGTGCTCAATTTGGCCGGCGACCCCCGTGTTCATCGACAATTCGCGGACGGCAGAGTGCAGGTACCCGCGGCGCAAAAGGCTGGCGGGCGGCACGGAGGTCCACGCGACGCGTCACACGCCTGCCCGTCCGCGGCCGTCGCTTCGCAGGTGCCTGTCGCGGAACCGGTGGCGAGCACGCATCTCCCGGACGCTGCGCACACCGTCGAGTTGCCGCAGGTGTTTCCCGGGGCCGCCGTCTGGATTTGGCCGCAAATCTTGGACGCGTTGCAATAGAAGCCGTGAAGTAAATCGCAAGCCTGCGTGGCGCATGGCGCCCCCGCGCCGAGAACGGCTCCACATGTTCCCGCCGAGGTACATCCGAGGGTTGCAAGGCATGGGTGCGTCGAGTCGCAAACGGCTCCTTGTCCTCCTGGCTCTGCACAGGATCCGGTCGCAGAGTTGTTCGGTTTCGCACAGACCAGACCACTCTGACAGTTGCCATCGTCCCTGCATGCGCCCCCAGCCGATGCGCGCGGGGAGCAGACTCCGCAGGCCTGACCGCCGGACAGGTTGCAGTAGGCCCCGTTGCCGCACTGCGCGTCCACCGCGCAACCCCCTCCATTGGGGATGGAGCCGTGGAAGGCGCAGGCGCTTGGAGTCTTGTTGGCCACCACGTCCTCGCAAGTCGCCGCCATGTAGGCGGGTGCGCATGCGTCGGCGTTGCTCGCCGTGATGGCCGTTCCGGGGGCGTTGAAGAGTGCCGGGCAAGCGAGCTGCTCGCGGGCGATGCAGCTGGCCTCGTCTCCCCACACAAGCGAAATGAGGAGTGGCGCGCAAGTCTCGAGCTTGTGACACAGGCTCGAGGCGAGGTCGGCGCACGCCTGATCGACGGTCACCGCACCGCTGCTACTGCCGCTACTCCCGCCATTGCCGCTACTGCCGCTTCCGCCGCTGCTGTTACTACTGCTAACGCCGCTGCTGCCACTCCCACCGCCACTGCTGCCCCCGCTGCCACCACCGCTCCCAGCGCCGCTGCCGCCGCTACTCGCTCCGTTGCCGGCGTCGCCACCGTCCCCGCCGCTAGTAAGGGTCGCCGTACTCCCGGAACAAGCCGCTATGGCAGTCGTGAAGGCCAACACGATCGTGTGCGCGGCAAGCCGTAAGCTTCTCGCCATTCGAAAGCCCTCCTCAAAAGACAAGCTTACGATCGGACGAACAACGTCGAAGCGCGATTCACTTCCGGGTTGGAGCGCACGCGGACCAGGTGTGTCTTCCCCGTACTCCTGCCCGCACACGTGTCCTTGACCGAAACGCGTCCTGATCCAGTGCTCATCGCACCATGGTTGCGCCGCCCGCCACATCCAAGATGACGCCGGTTATCCATGATGCGTCCTCCGATGCGAGGAAGAGGGCCGCTCGTGCCACGTCGTCGGGGACTCCGAGGCGCTGGATGGGATGGGCTTCAGCGAGGTCCTTCTTTTGTGCCGCGGGGATGCGCTGCTCGTTTCGCTCCGTGAGGATCGTCTCAGGAGCGATGCAGTTCACGCGCACGCCGAAGGGGCCCGCCTGCGCAGCAACCTGTTGGGTCACGAGCTCGATCCCGGCCTTCGCCGCGGCATAGGGGCTCGGCGATCGCGGGTGGGGGCGGCGGCCGGCGCTCGATGACATCGTGATGATGCACCAGTCACCAGGGCCACTTTGTTTTGGAGAGCGCTCATGCCTGCCGCTTAAGCCTGACCATGGGAGAAATATACGCCGCCAGCAGGCGGAAGCACCGATCGCGCCAATTTTGGTGATGTGCGGACAGGCCAGCGTTTGTGACGGATTGCCTCCACGGCTCCCAATACCTGAGTGCATGGGAAGGGATGGTGCAGGCGTCGAGCGACAATTCCGACTCTTCGCGGCATTTGCCGGCTGCCCTTTGCTCATCGCCACTAGCGCCTGCGGAAAAGCGGGAGAATCCGGCGATGACGGCGGGACCGGGATGTATACCGTGCTGCCCGATGGCAACCGCGTCCCGAATGCCGAGCCGGGCAATTCCACGCCCGACGGCGCGGGGGGTCTCATCATCGTCACGCCCGGCATGGCGAACGTGGATTCCGGCACCAACGCGATGGCGCCCTCGTCCGGGCCCGCGAAGGCCATGGGCACGACCACGGCGCAGGATTGTTCCGGCTGCGTCTTTCCCGCGCCAGGCGCGCCCTCATGCAATGGCGCGCCGCCCATCAACATCGTCTACCCGGCCGACTCGGTGCTCCTCCCGCCGAACATGAACGTCCTTTCGATTCAATGGACACCCTTCGGCAGCGCTTATCAGCGCTTCTCCGTCGACTTCAGCGCCCCGCCCAATACCGATTGGCACGTCCTGACGTCCTGCGCCAATCAAACGACGGACATGCAAGCCGGTAATCCTTCGGGCGGTTGTGAGCTGGCCCTGGACGCGCTCACGTGGAGCAAACTGGTGGCGGCCAATCGCGATGGGCCACCCGTTGCCGTCACTGTGCGCGGCACGGCGGACGGCCAATGCGCATCATCATCGAACAAGATCAACATCAATTTTGCCAAGGAGGATTTGATCGGAACCTATTACTACTGGAAATCGACGATTACCTCGTTGGGTGTCGGCGGCCAGATCTGGATGAAGACTTTCGGCGATCTCAACATGAGCGAGCAGGACGTCACCACGAATGTCCAAGGGGCCAATGGGAGCCTCGGGGCATCGTGCAACGGGTGCCACGCGCTCTCCCGAGACGGCAGTCGAATGGTCATTTACTCCGACGACAGCGATTCGGACGACGAGTACGGCGATATGGGCGGGTCATTCCTCGACATGACCCCGCTTGCCAACGGCGGCGATCCAATGGAGCTCGGTGACGCGGGGCTCCCCTCCGGCGGAGGTCTCCCGCTCGGCGGGCAGCCGCCCGGCTTCACCACGCTGCATCCCAATGCGACTTCGTACATCACCTCCAATGGGGTGCCGCAGACGGCGTCGGGCGCGCCCGGATACCCGACCAACTCCGGATATCCCGCCACCGTTCCAGCCAACGGCTTTAGCATCTGGGACTCGCAGGGCGGTTTCAGCGGATCCTTTGCTGTGGGCAATTCGTCGGACCGTCCTACGATGCCAGACTGGTCGATCGACGGGACGAGCGTCGTTTACGTGGTCCCGAGCTCGGTGGCTTCGTGGACCGCGCTCATCGGCACGCGGACCGACGACGACCACGTCTTTGGCGGAGGCCTCTATACGGTGCCCTACAACGGCAACGGTATGTTCGGCATGCCGACGCCACTTCTCAAGTCGGGAGGCGAGAACAACTACTACCCGAGCTATTCGCCGGACAGCACGGCCTCGGAAGCGGGCCTCAAACCACCATCGTTTATCCTTTTCAATCGAGTCGCGAACAACTCCAGCGCAGGAGCCAATTGCAATAACGGGTTTTGTCCGAACGACAGCTTCTCCAATCCCGACGCGCGTTTGATGCTCATGGCCAACTCGGCCAACTCTACGCCCATCGACCTCGAGAAGGCCAATGGCTCCCCCGCCGCCTCACCGTTCAGCCTGTCGAACTCCTATCCGCGCTGGGCGCCCTTCGTGCAGGTCTATCACGGCAACAAGATCCTCTGGCTCACGTTCTCGTCGACGCGCGATTACGGTCTAAGCATTCTCAATCACAAGACCGGCATGTACCAATGTTATCCGGATGATGCCCCTCAGAGGCCGGGTGGCACACACGCCACGGCGTTCGATCCGACGTGCCAGCAGCCCCAGATCTGGATGGCGCCGATCGTCTTCAGCGAGTCGCAGTCGGCGACCGCGGATCCGTCCGGCGTGGCTTTCTGGGTTCCCTACCAGGACATGGCAACGCACAATCACACTGCGCAGTGGACGTGGACGCCCAATCCTCCGCCGCCGCCGGCGCAGGACGGCGGGCCTCCGCCGTGCACGTGCTCTCACGTCTACGGGGCGTGTGGCGCAGCGAACCCGTGCGGATGCTGTAACGGAGAGCAGCTCAAATGCTCGGGCAGCTCACAATGCATCAGTGTGGCCAATTAGATCGGAGTCCGGAACAACCAACGACCGCCAACGGAGGAGGACGTCAGCCAATCGCGAAAAATCTTGCTGCCAGATGATCCAATCGGCGTGTTCGCACACACAAAGGACGGCGAAAGCAATTCGCAACTCCCGTCGTTTACCGAGGCAGCCGTCTTCCATTCGTTAGCAGGAGTATTTGACAGTGCGTGTTTCCGGTAAACTGATTTCGTGCTTGGGCGCCGCGATCTTCATTGCGGCGTGTGGAAGCGATTCGCCAAAAAGGAGCGAATCAGCCTCTCCGCCGGCCGGCTCGCACGGCGACACCGGATCCAGTAGCTCGGGCGCGTCCTCGAGCGCCCCTGTAGGCGGCTCGACAAGTTCGTCCGGCTCGTCCGGTTCAGCTACAGGCACCAGTGGCGGGTCGTCTAGCGGTGCCGCAAGCAATCGGTCGCCCATGCTGTCGGCGGACGGGTCGACTCCCGGCAGCGCGAGCACACCAATGGGAGCCGGATCCGATTCCGGCGCGACGGCGAGCCCCGACGCGGCGCCACCGCCGGATGCAACCATGAGCTCCTCGGTTTCGACCGGGGTGCTTCCCCCAATCACCGACCCCGGGGCAACTGGCCCCTTCGCGATCGCGGAGACCGACAACGTCGGGCCCGGCAACAACTACACGGTCATCGCTCCGATGGCGCTTGGGCAAAACGGGGTCAAAAACCCCATCCTCGTGTGGTCACCTGGCGCGGGGGCGAATCCTGCAATCTATCAAACATTGCTGAACCATATTGCGTCGCACGGATTCGTCGTCGTCTCCTACAACTCGACGGCGCAAGGCTCCGACCTGACGGCGGCCATCGATTGGATTACGTCCCAGAGCACGACGCAGGGCAGCCCGTACTACGGCACGGTCGATACGACCAAAATCGCCGCAGGGGGACAGTCAGCAGGATCGCTGGCAACGTTTCAGATGGCCAACGATCCACGCCTCACGACCACCGTGCATATCAATGGAGGAACCTTCTCGCCCCATACCGACGTCAACAACCTCGTCAAGCCGGCCGAGTTCCTCTGCGGCGATGACCCCGACGGTGGCGACGGCCTCAGCGTGGGGGACCTCGCACGCCCGAACTGCGACATCGATTTCATGATGGCCGCGGCGCCGGTCTGGTACGGGGTCGTCATCGGCTCCAGTCACACCACCGTCATCGATGATGCGTATAGCAGCGGGTTCGGAACCTCCCCGACGGACCCGCTGAAGAAGCAGTATCTCGGGGCGACAGCCGCGTGGTTGCGCTGGCAGCTCGCGGGCGATCAAACGATGAAGGCCATGTTCGTCGGCCCCAACTGCGGATTCTGCACGCAGACGTCAACGTGGCTGGTTCAGCAGAAGATGCTCAATTGAATCGATCCATGGAGGGCTCCACAATGCGAGGCACATTCTGTTTGGCCATTGTTCTTTTGGGTTGTGGACATGCGAGTTCCAGCCCCACAAAAGGTTCAACTGGTGGTGCAGAGAAGGCTCTATCGGTCCTGGCCGACGAGAGCTGTCCCGGGTTCACGCTCGTCGGGCTCCAGTACAGCCCAGGCGGAGACGTTCTGCCGCATACGTGCAAGCCGTTCGATCCGATGACCAACAATCCGTACGCGGTACGTTGCGTCGACACCATCCCGGGTTTCCAGACGAAATTCCCGGGCGATGAATTTTGCATTCTTCCCCCGCCCCCCGACAAAGGGACTCAGATCGGCGCGCACCCGCAAGGTGAAGCGAACTACTGGGACAAGATGTATGCGGGCGACTTCTCGGATTATTCCAACTCCGAGCTCACGAAGCCGTACGAGATGGCGCCGGGCACGGAAGTCGTCCAGAACTACTACACGACGGCGACCAACGCAGACGCGCACCACTATTTCCGAATCGATACCCGCATGCGACCTGGATCGCACCACCTCGTCTCGTGGCTCCCCCGCAGCCCTATGACGCAGGGCTGGGCCCCTCTATCCGACCAGAGTCTTTTGAACGGAGCGCCGCTCTACAACGTGCAGAGCACGCATTCGGATCGGCCGAGCGCAATGGACACGGCGCCCGAGGATCAAGGGCTCGGCATGTCGTTCGCCGCGAACACCCCGGTCGCGCTGCAGTTCCACCACATCAATGCGCAGACCGCGCCGATGTTGCGCGAGGCGTGGATCAACCTCTGGTGGCTGCCGGACAGTCAAATGGTCACGCCCGTGCAAACGCAGGCATTCGTGGCCGCTATCGATTATCCGCCCGGCCAGGTGACAGACAACGTGCAGACAGTGAAAGCCACCGCAGATACCCGCATCGTATCCGTCTTTGGACATCGACATGCTTGGACGACTCGCTTCAGCACTCAGCTGACACGAGCGGATGGGACGACCACAGATTTCTACGAATCATTTTCCTGGCTGGAGATGCCGACCTTCGAGCTCGACAGCGTGACGACCAACCCGGCGCCGGGGGTCGACAAAGCAACGGACGGTTCGATATCCGGAGAGGTCACGCTTCACGCGGGCGACTCGCTCACGTACACGTGCCACGTCGACACGACGCCGACAGAGGCGGACAAGCTGGGCGTGCCCGTACCGACAGCGAATCTCAAGTTCGGAAACGAGGCTTACGGCGCGGAGATGTGCGTCCTCTACCTCGAAACGAGCGGCGCTGCGCTTTCATCAGGACAACGGACATCCCTGCTGCCCGGGCAGTAAAGCAAGAGGTCTCGACGTGACGACTCACCGATTGAGCTGTTGGGTTGCGCTCGCCGCCGGGGTTTTCGTGCTGGAGGCGTGCGGCGGCTCGGAGGCCGGCTCGTCCTCGGACGGCGGCGGCGGCGGTTCCGATTCAGCCTCCTACAGGGATACCCGAGCGACCGTTCCAGTCGTGGAATTGAACGAAACGGGTCCCTCGGCCCAGACCCCGACGGGACCCGTCATGTGCAGCGGCAAGATGTGCAGCGCTGCGAGTGGGGGGATGATTCCACTCGTGGCTTGCTGCCTGTCCGACAACACGTGCGGGCTCACGTTCGACCTGTCGATGTTTGGCGGCGCCATCCCCGGTGGTGGTGGGGACGCTGGCGTGCCATGTCTCGACACGGCGCCGGGCACCCCGGACCCAAACTGTCCGAGCCAAAGCATGTCGGGATTTTCGATGCCCGGCTGCTGCAGCAGCAGGATTGTGCGGTGTCGATCTCTCGATGTTGTCGAGTGGCGCCATAGGATGCAACTCGCAGCTGCCACTCCCGGGCCTCGGAATGGGGCAACCGATGGACGCCCAAGCACAATCATGCACGGGCGCCGGCGGAGACGGGAGCGCCCGTTCGGCGGATGCCAGTGCGGATGCAACGCGCGAGTGAGTCGGATCCTTTGGAGCGAGGCGGTTTCATGAAGACCCGTTCTGTAGTGAGCACCACTTGGCCGATCCCATTCCTCCTCATATTGCCAAGCCGTGCGAAGAGTCACCCCAAAGACTCTGGCGACGACGACGCCGGCACGCCATCGGACTCTCGTGGGAGAGACGACGGAAAGCCAGCCGTCACCACAGGATTTGTTTCCAACCAGGCGGAGACAGGCCCCCCGTTCAAGCCTGCGCGACCTTGACGCAGTTGATGGGCGGCAAACTCTCGAAGAGACGCTCCCACTTCTCGCCGCCGTCGCGGCCGATCCAGAGCTGTCCTGTCGTCGTGCCGAAGTAAAGGGCCGGCGACGACAGGTCGTCGATGGCCATCGCGTCCCGCAGTACGGTGAAGAAGCTCTCCTTCTTCGGCAGCCCGCGCGCGAGCTTCTTCCAGGAGCCGCCGCCGTTTTCGCTGCGCCACACGCCCGGCGAGCCGCCGGGGCACGTGCGCGTCACGCCCTCGAGCGGCATGACGTACACCGTGTCGGGGTCGTGGGGGTGTGCCACGATGGGAAAGCCGAAGTCCGAGGGCAGCCCCTTTGCGATCGAGCGCCAGCTGCGCCCGTGGTCATCGCTGCGAAGGACGCCGATGCCAGGGAGTTTCGGGTCGCCGCCGTGATTCTGCATGTAAAAGCGACCGGGCGCGTCCTTGTGGCCGACGATCTTGTGAACGCACTGGCCGAACTCCGGGTACGAGACTGGATTCCACGCGGAGCCGATGCCCTCGTTGGAGGGCGCGAACGACAGCCCGCCGTCCTCGCTCAGGTAGTGCCCGCCCGTGGAAATACCGACGTGCACGCGCTTGCCGTCGCGCAAGATAGTGTGCAAGCACATCCCACCGGCGCCCGGCTTCCACTTGCTCGCGTGCTCGTGATCGCTGATGCCCGCGACCTTTTCCCACGAGTCGCCCCCGTCGTCGCTGTGGAAGAGTGCCGCCGGTTCCACACCGGCCCATAGGTCCTTCTTGGCGGCGCCAGCTTCGAGAGACCAGATGTTGGCCAGTGCCCGCCCGTCGTCTTTCGGGAACGCGGGAGGCGACTTTGTCTCCTTGAAGCTCTTGCCGCGATCGGTCGACACGAGAACCTTCATGCCGAAGAACGCGTTGCAGCTCGATGCGTAGATACGCGCGCTCGCCCCGCGGACGTCGACGAGCGTCGAGTACACCGCGACGCCCGAGCCGAACGGCCCGCGCAAGGAGAAGCGACCCCGCGTGCGCGAAGCCTCGGCCACGAACAGTCCCTTCTTCGTTCCGATGGACAGGATCATTCGCTCTGTCATGTTTTGCCTCCGGAGACCGCAGGAAGAATCGTTACGACATCACCTGGAGCGAGCGTCGCATCGAGGCCGCCGCGCTCGGACATGTGAAGTTCGTTGATGAACAGATTCACGTGTCGACGCATTCGGCCCGTCTCGTCGCAGATAGCTCGGTGCAGCCGGGGCTGGCTGCGTTCCAGCTCGACCAGCAACGCGCGAAGGTCCGGCGCGCGTACGCGGATCTCCGCTTCGCCGCCGCAGAAGTCGCGAAGCGGGCTCGACACGGCGACCGTGATGTCGGCGGCGGGCGACCCAGGGAAAGGCATGGAGCGACTGCCGAGATCTCATACACGAGTTCCCGGCCGCGCGTGGTTGCGAGGGCGCTGCGCCGGTCACAGCGACGCAGGCGGCCGCGACGATGTCCGCGCAAAATTCGACTGCAGGGTCGCGTCGGGCTTGAGGAACTCGATCGCTATCCTGAACGGCCAGACTGCGCGCGGATTGTCGTCGGAGCGCTCGACGCGCACGATGCGCCCGGACACCTTTCGCTCCTGCTCGTCAGAAGAGACACGGAAGCTCAACGTGACGAACTCGCCGATATTCAGCTCTGCGCTCCCGGTCACCAGGATGCCCCCCGCGCTCGCGTCTCGACAAACCGCCCACACCTGGCGCGAATCCACGTCGACGGTGACGGGGAACCACAGCGCGTAGCGTGCATGCGAACGCTTTTCGGTCATGCGCCCTCAATAGCCCAAATCGAATCCTGTCGTATGGCCGGCAGCCTCTGTGCTCGCCTTGCCGCCCGGTGCCCCAGTACCTGACTGGGGCGTGCGCGCAACGTGAACCGATCTGGGCGGCGCATCGCGCTTTGCCTTCGGTGCGCTCGCCGGATTCGCCGTCGGCATCATTGTAGTCGAAGGGGCTACCTCGACCGCGGCAGGAACAGCGGTCTCTTTAACCGTGGCCGACGCGGCGGCGACCGACACCGCTCCGATCGGCAACGAGGCGGCAGCGACGGCTGCGCCGCCAGCCGCGCGATCGTGCGGGCGGGAGGACGCTGAACGCATGCCGAACACGATGCCGAAGCCGATGATTGCCACGCCGAGCGCGGAGAGCGCGACGAGCCTCGCGCTGCGCCTCCGTGATGCCGGTGTGTTCGGTTGGGAGTGCGCCCACGAGCCCGAGGTGTTGCCCGTTTGAAGCTCCGGCTCTTCGGTCTCATTGCGGGGAGGATTCTCCGCGACCGCGACTCCGGCGGGGGGTGGCCTGCGTGTTGGAAACGCGTCCGAAGGCCGCGGCCCGGCGAGCGTTTCGGTCAGCTCGTGCTTGCGCATCCACGAGTCGAGCTTTTCGGCAAGCTCCTGCACCGAGGCGAACCGAGCCTCGGGGTCGCGCGCGATCGCGCGGGTGATGATCCAGGCGAACTCGGGGTCCAGCGACGGGACGAAGGTCATCGGAGACGGCGCGTCGGAGAGCGCAATCTTGAACATCAGGTCGTTGAAGGAGTCGGCTTCGAACGGCAGCTTCCCGGTGACCCCCTCGTACAGGATGACGCCGCACGAATAGATGTCGCTGCGCACGTCGGCTTGCACGGCGCCGCGCGCCTGCTCGGGCGACATGTAGCAGGGCGTCCCCACCCAGCTGCCGGTGCGCGTGTTGTGGATGCCCTCGCCGCCGGCGCCCGACAGCTTGGCGATGCCGAAGTCGAGGAGCT
>Ga0210409_10006942_pt1 | contig 11743 bp, 9 predicted proteins | sample IncBWH17MmetaG_FD_161649 | JGI IMG/M metagenome (GOLD analysis project Ga0210409, IMG submission 161649) | Forest soil microbial communities from Barre Woods Harvard Forest LTER site, Petersham, Massachusetts, United States - Inc-BW-H-17-M | ecosystem: Environmental > Terrestrial > Soil >...
GGCAATGGCTTGCTCGATTTCTCGGCGCGGCACAATCCAGGTGGCCAAATTGCCCGCGCTCGATCGAGCGATTCGCCGTACGCGCCAGTACACCGGCTCATATTCGTATAATTCGACTTCCTGAGGAGAAGCCAGGGCGGCCATGCGATGGGCAGTGATGGAGGAACTGCCGCGCGGCAAGAACAGCCGTAAGCCGCGAACCGAATATCGCCGCGCGCGATCCCGCGTGTGCTGAAGCCAGATCAGGCCGAACGTCAGGGCCCCGTCGATCGTTGCGCCATCTTCATTGGGTGAAGCCGCAAGCACGGCGCAGGCATCCGAACCGCGGCGCACGAGGCCTCGTGTGTACGAACCCGAAATGGAATGGTGCAGGTCCGCGGAAGTCGCCAACGACTCAACGGTTTCATCGGGGAAATGATCCGTCAGGATTCTGCGCAGGCGGCTGGAAAATTGCTCGCGCTCGACGCGGCGCGATTCGCGAGGGACGCCCACGACGAATTCAAGCTCCGCGTGCCTCGAGTAGCCAAAGCGGCTGACTTCGAGCACGACGCGATCGCTAGAATCTTCCGCAACGCGGAGCACGCGGCGAACCAGGGATTGCTGGGCGCTCCACAAATGCAAGAGCGCCGCTTCGCCCTGCGCGCTCACCTCGTACTGCACGCCCTCGAGTCCGGCCAGCCATTCCCCATTTTCGCGCACTTCGGGCGCACCGATGGCGCACAGTCCATCGAGGGCGCGACGCAATTCGGCTGCCAGCTCCATCGGCGCGAATTATCGAATAGGAAGGCCAAAAGGGAAAGTCATTTTTCGTGACAGACGAGCGTATGATCGTGGCTTTCAAACCGCAGGGTTCGGTGGCTAGTTGAACGCGAGGCCGGTCACGACGATCGAGGGGGACACGTTGTTCCACTGCGCGGGAATGTGTTCGTACGGGATTTGCACGTCCCTTTGCTGGCCGGGAAGAAACGGCGGGGCCGTCGGAAGAAACAGCCGCTGCTTGTCGCGCAAGATCACCTGGTTGAAGGGATCGTGAAATTCAATGGTGATTTCAATCTGGTGGATCTTGCGGTCGCCGCCATTCTCAACCGCGCAAAACACGTAGGTCACTTCCTGATTCAAAAAATTGGCCGCGCGGCTCATCTTGGGCTCGAGGAAATGGATTTGCGGCGCGTAGGCATGCTCGGCCGGCCCCATCGGCAACGGCTTGTCGTCTTCCGATTCGGCCGGCTTGGCATACCGGCTGTACAGCACGGCCGCGCTAACCAGTAACGCGACGATGACGATTCCGACCAGAAATGCGACCGGCAGTCGGCTGCGTTCTTCCGTGGGGATCAAGTCGGAATTCCTCCTCGTTTCGATTAGCGGCACATGCTTCAGCCTGTGGGGTTTGGTCCTGCTAAGACGGACCCCGACAGGCTGAAGCCTGTGCCACTAGCGGCCCGCTCCGAGCCGCTCGATCAGCGGAAAAGGCAGGCCGGCCTTCTCCATGCGTTTTTGAACCGCGGCAATATCGTACGGCACACGCCAAAATTCAATAATGTGATGATCCAGGTCGGCGATGGCGAAGGCAGCGCGCGGATCTCCATCCCTTGGCTGGCCGACAGAGCCGGGATTCAGCAAATAGCGCGTCCCCGGTTCCAGTCGCAGGGCGGCAAACTTCGGGCCATGATCCGGGCGCAGTTGAATCATGCCGATCTGCCCCGCGCGATAGGAAAACCCGCCTTGATGATGCGTGTGCCCGAAAAATGTTACATCCGTGGGCGATTCCAGAAGGCCGCCCATGGCCTGCCCCGGGACGAAAACATATTCGTCCTCATCCTCGTACGCTCCGTGAACCAGCGTAATGCCGTCCACCGAAACCGGCCCGGCAGGCAATCGCTTGATGTATTCCAGGTTCTCGGGCCGCATTTGCTGGCGCGTCCATAGTGCAGCAAGTTGCGCCAGGGGATTGAAATCTTCCAGGTCGGTCAGCCCCGCGACGGCCTTGTCATGATTGCCGCGAATGATGACGGGTGAAAGCGCTTTGACGCGCTCGGCCACCTGGTCCGGGTCGGGTCCGTAATCGACGATGTCGCCCAGGCAGAAAATGCGTTCCCATTGCCCCTTCACTGCATCGAGGGCCGCATCGAGCGCAGTAACGTTCGCATGAATATCACTTAAGAGGAGAAATCGCATCGTTTATGAGATGCCCGTATGACGTGCCCGGCCCACACCCCCGACCCGCCCCGATTATAGACGAAATCTGGGATGACGCATGCGCAGCTTGGGAAATGCCTCTTACGCGGGATTGCGGTGATCCTGCTTGCCAGAAACTGAATGGACCTGTGTCGTGTCCGCGCGGTTTCACTGCGCTCATTTGCACAAGTTAGGTCTAATTGCGGAAAAGATAGCGGTCGAAAAAGACGAGGAACAATTTCACTGCGACAAGCCAGGCGATGCCGGCCAACCCGAGCAATATGGCATTCTCCTGATGATTCTGGAGTACCGCTAAGGCTGCATTTAACATCTGCCGAAAATACGAAAAGCGCAGTGAGGCCGGTCACTCCCGGTTGTGAGCTCGGTCACATTGATTCTGGTTTGCAGGCGGGTCAAATCGCGCGGCATAAGGCAGTAGTAATCAACGGGACCTGGACCGCGAAACGGTCATTATCCGCGGGGAAAACTACCTGATCCACATGCAATCGCCGTAACTGTAAAAGCGGTAGCGGGCCTCGACGGCGTGGCGATACGCTCGCAAGATGAGTTCGCGTCCGGCGAATGCGCTGACCAGGATGAGCAGCGTGGATTGCGGCAAATGGAAATTCGTCAGAAGCTGATCGACCACGCGAAACGTGTGGCCGGGCTTGATGAATATGCCGGCTTCCGCGGCGCCCGGCTCGACAAGGGATTTCGCCGGATCCCAATTTTCGCCGTGCCGCGCGGCGGACTTTGCCGCGGCATCCTCGAGCGCGCGCACCACGGTTGTGCCCACAGCAAGGATCGCCCTTCCTTTGCGGCGCGCTTTGCAGATCGCGGCGGCAGCGGCTTCGGGAATTTCGTAGCGCTCGGAATGAATCTTGTGCCGCTCGATCTCCTCTTCGTGGACGGGCTGAAATGTGCCGAGGCCGACCTGCAGCGTGATGGCCGCCAATTCGATGCCTTCTTGCCGCAGCCTTTCCAGAATCGTGGGAGAAAAGTGCAGGCCGGCGGTCGGCGCCGCCACGGCTCCCGGGTGATCCGCAAAAATCGTCTGGTAGCGCTCGCGGTCCGCCGGTTGGTCTTCCCGCGAAATGTAAGGCGGCAACGGAACGTGGCCAAGACGTTCGATCGCCTGGGTAATCCCTTCCTTCGCCGTCAGGCGAATTCGGCGCAGCCCATACTCGCCGCGTCCAAGCACTTCGGCGATGAGATCTCCGTCTCCGAATTCGATGCGCTCTCCCACGCGAATTTTGCGCCCGGGCCGGACCAAAGCTTCCCACTCGTTGGGAGCGATTTCCCTAGTCAAGAGGATTTCGATTGGGGAGGAGAGAAATTCGCGCGCGGTGCGGCGATTGCGGCCCGGCTTTTCGGAGCGAACGCCTGCCCTGCGGCCAAAGAGGCGCGCCGGAATGACGCGCGCGTTGTTCACAACGATCAACTCATCGCCCCTGAGAAGATCAGGAAACGAACGAAAGGTCGAGTCCCGCCAAGCTTGTTCTTGCCGGGGCAGGATGAGCATTCGCGAAGCGTCCCGCTCGCGGAGCGGCTGTTGTGCGATGAGCTCCTGAGGAAGGTCGAATTGAAAGTCGGACAAGAGCATAGCTAGGTGCTGAGACTATAAGGCATTCCCCGTGGGGAGAGCAAATAGATGTGTGCATATTTTCGTTAAGTCCTTATTTTACCTCAAATTAGATAATATTCTTGGCAACTTAAGCTGCTGAATAAATGACTTGACATTAATACACTAATATTTTATGATGCTCTCGCAGTTACATCAACAATCTGATTGGATGGAGGACATCATGAGCACATTTGCTCGGCTCGAACCTTTCCGAGGACTTTCCACTTTGCAGGATCAATTCAACCGGCTTTTTAACGAATCGTTCCGAAATCAGACCGAGGAATCGGCTTTGACAACTTGGGCTCCGGCGGTCGACATCTACGAGACCCCCAATGAGCTGGTCGTCAAGGCGGACTTGCCGGAGGTGAACGAGAAGGACATCGACGTGCGCGTCGAGAACAACCTGCTCACGATTCGCGGGGAGCGCAAGTTTGAAAAATCGGTATCCGAAGAAAACTTCCTGCGAGTCGAGCGCACTTATGGTTCGTTCAGCCGCAGCTTCTCGCTGCCGAACACGGTGAATGCGGAAGCCATCGCCGCCGAATACAAGAACGGCGTCCTGACCGTCACCCTGCCGAAGCGCGAGGAATCCAAACCGCGCCAGGTGAAGGTGAGCGTCAACGCTGCGAGCAACGGGAAGTAAGAGCCCGGCGCCGCACGGCGGCCTATCGCGATAAAATGGGGCCGGTCGGTATGACGGCCCCGACGTTTTCTAAATGTGAGGCAAAACAAATGGTGCACTTCGACAAATTCACATTGAAAGCCCAGGAAGCCGTGCAGTCGGCGCAGGACATTGCCGCGCGCCACGACCATCAGCAGATCGAGCCGCTGCATCTTCTGGGCGCGCTCGTCGCGCAACAGGACGGGGTCGTCCCGCCGCTGCTCTCGCGTCTCGGCGTGCGCCCGGATACTTTGGCGGGCGAGATCGAAGCGCGTCTCGGGCGCATCCCGAAGGTGACGGGAGCGGTGCAGCAGCAGATGAGCCCGGCGGCGAACAAAGTCCTGGAAGGGGCATTTGTCGAAGCGGAGCAATTCAAGGATGAATACGTTTCCACCGAGCATATCCTGCTGGCCATCGCCACCATCCGCAAGGATGACGCCGCCGAGTTGCTCGCCAAGTACGGGGCTTCGCGCGAAGCGATTCTTCAGGCGCTGACTTCGGTGCGCGGCAGCCATCGCGTGACTTCGCAAAATCCGGAAACCACCTTTCGCGCGCTTGAACAATATGGGCGCGACCTCATCGAACTCGCGCGGCGCGGCAAACTCGATCCGGTGATCGGGCGCGACGATGAAATCCGCCGCGTCATGCAAATTCTCGCGCGCCGCACCAAAAATAATCCGGTGCTGATCGGGGAGCCGGGCGTGGGAAAAACCGCCGTGGTGGAAGGGCTCGCGCAACGCATCGTGGCGGGCGATGTGCCCGAAGTGCTGCGCCCGAAGCGCGTCGTGGCTTTGGATCTCGCCGCCCTGGTGGCCGGCGCGAAATATCGCGGGGAATTCGAGGACCGCTTGAAAGCGGTGCTGAAGGAAATCACGGAATCCGAAGGACAAATCATTCTTTTCATCGACGAATTGCACACGCTGGTGGGCGCGGGCGCGGCCGAAGGCGCGATGGACGCTTCCAACATGCTGAAGCCGGCGCTGGCGCGCGGCGAATTGCGCGCGATTGGCGCGACCACGCTCAACGAATATCGCAAATACATCGAGAAAGACCCCGCGCTCGAACGGCGCTTCCAGCCCGTTCTGATCGCCGAGCCTTCCGTCGAAGACACCATCGCTATCTTGCGCGGCTTGAAAGAGCGCTACGAATTGCACCACGGCGTGCGCATCAAGGACGCGGCGATCCTGGCCGCGGCCACTCTTTCGCACCGTTACATCACCGACCGGTTTCTTCCGGACAAAGCCATTGATTTGATCGACGAATCCGCCGCCAGCCTGCGCATGCAGCTGGATTCGCTGCCCGTGGAGATCGACGAAATCGAGCGGCGCATCTTGCAGCTGGAAATCGAGCGGCAGGCGTTGCTGCGCGAATCCGACGCGCATTCCAAGGAACGGCTGAAACAGCTGGAATCGGAGCTGGCAGGGCTCCGTGAGGAATCCAATGCGCGCAAGGCCCAGTGGCAGGTGGAAAAAACCGCCATCGCCAAGATACGCGGCGTCAAAGGGCAGATCGAACAGCTGAAGGCGGAGGAGCAGCGCCTGGAACGGAGCGGAGACCTCGCCAAGGTCGCCGAAATCCGCTACGGGAAACTGGCGACAGCCGAGCGGGAGCTTACCGCCGCGCAAAAAAATCTCGAAGAAGTGCAGAAAAAAGGCGGCATGCTCAAGGAAGAAGTCGGCGAAGAGGACATTGCCAAGCTGGTGAGCAAGTGGACGGGGATTCCCGTCGGGCGACTGCTCGAAGGCGAGGCGCAGAAACTCGTCACCATGGAATCGCGACTCCGGCAGCGCGTCATCGGGCAGGACTCGGCGCTCGAACGTGTCGCCAATTCCATTCGTCGAAATCGCGCGGGGCTTTCCGATCCCAACCGGCCCATCGGCTCGTTCATTTTTCTGGGGCCCACGGGCGTCGGGAAGACGGAGCTGGCGCGCGCGCTCGCCGAGTTTTTGTTTGACGACGAGAAATCCATGATCCGGCTGGACATGTCCGAGTACATGGAAAAACATTCGGTCTCGCGCATGATCGGCGCGCCTCCGGGTTACGTCGGCTACGAAGAGGGCGGGCAGCTCACCGAACAGGTGCGGCGGCATCCGTATTCCGTAATCCTTTTTGACGAAATTGAGAAAGCGCACCCTGACGTGTTCAACATTCTGCTGCAGATTCTCGAGGACGGCCGCTTGACCGACGGCAAGGGCCGCACGGTAGATTTCCGCAACGCCGTGCTGGTGATGACGTCGAACGTCGGATCGAGCGCCCTCTTCGATCTGGCCGGAAGCGACCCGGAACGCGCACGCAAGGAAGCGATGGAAGCGTTGCGGCAGGCGTTCCGCCCGGAGTTCATCAACCGGATTGACGACATTGTGCTGTTCAATCCGCTGGGCAAAGAGCAGCTCAACAAGATTATCGACCTCGAACTGGCCAAGGTAATGCGCCTGCTCGCGGAGCGAAAAGTGCAAATCGAGTTGACGCCCGCGGCGCGCGACAGGCTCGTCCGCGACGGCTACGATCCGGCGTACGGAGCGCGCCCTCTGCGCCGCACGGTGCAGCGCCTCGTCCAGGATCCGCTGGCCATGCGAATCCTCGACGGCAGCGTCTTGCCGGGCGATCTGGTGCGCGTCGATATCGATCCGAACTCGGACTCCATGCGCTTCGAGCGCGCGGCGCAAAAAGCGTCGCAGGAGACCGCGGGAAAAGCGGAGGCGGCAGAACCTGCCGTCACTGCGGCGAAGTCAGGGCGGCGGCGGTAAGTTCGATTTTTGCCCGGCGCGCCTCGGTTTGACGCGTGGAGCCGAAACTTCTACACTGACTGTGCGTATATTAAGTTAGGTGGCGATTATGAGAGCCGTAAAAACATTATTTCTATTGACTGCATTGACGCTGCTATTGGTCCTGGGCGGCGACGCGATTGCCGGCCAGCAAGGCATGACCTTCGGCCTGATCATCGCCGTGGTGATGAATGGCATCGCCTACTTTTTCTCGGACAAGATCGCGCTCATGTCCAGCGGAGCGCAACCGGTAACACGCGAGCAGCTTCCGCGATTGTATGAAGTCATGGAGCGGCTGGCCGCCAAGGCGGGCCTGCCGATGCCGAAACTGTACGTGATTCCGCAGCCCGCCCCGAACGCCTTTGCCACCGGCCGAAATCCCTCGCACGCTTCGGTGGCGGTCACCGCGGGCTTGATGGAATTGATGAATGACGACGAACTCGAAGGCGTCATCGCGCACGAGCTTTCGCACGTGCGCAATTACGATATTCTGATCACCTCGATTGCCGCCACGCTCGCCGGAGCAATCACCTGGATCGCATCGATGGGCCGCTGGGCCATGATCTTTGGCGGCTTCGGCGGCTCGCGGGATAATGACCGCAATGGCGGAGGTCTCGCGGCGCTGATCATGCTGATCGTCGCGCCCATCGCAGCGTTGTTGATACAACTGGGAATTTCCCGGCAGCGCGAGTTCGCTGCGGATGCTTCAGGCGCCCGCATGGTCGGGCATCCTTACGGTCTGATCAGCGCGCTTGAAAAACTGGGCTCCTATAACAAACGAATCCCCATGGATGTTCCCCCGGCGACAGCTTCTTTGTTCATCGTCGCGCCCTTGAGCGCGGGCCAGGTGTTCTCGGGCCTCTTCAGCACGCATCCGCCCCTCTCAGAGCGGATCGCGGTCTTGCGCAACATGACTGTGACCCGGTAACCTACATTCCTCTATGAGGTTAGGATTTGCCGGGAAATGGTTGGCCGTTCTACATTGGGCCGAGTTTCGCACTACAGTAATAATGATTGCTGGTGAGAAAAAATTCTCCCATTTGGTACGGCCTACCCTCTCGCCGCAATACCCTGAACTTTGTATAAGTAACTCATTACAATAGATTTATAAATAATATGCGCTTGAAAACGCTTTGGCTGATGGCGTGCATGTTTACGGGACGTTTGTCATCTGTCATCGGGGGCAGTCGTGAGTATTACCTGCAAGGCTACAATCCGACTTATTTGCGAATACCTGGAAGGCCGGCTGGCGCCCGAAGTTGGGGGCGAAGTCCAGCGCCACCTTAGCTATTGCCACAACTGCCGGACCGTTTTTGATGCCGCCGCCCTGACCCTCGAAGTTTATTTTGACCGCGAAGTGGAAGCCACGCCCGCCGATCATACCCGCGTCGCCTAATCTAACGCTTCTCTAAATATTAGAGATGGATCATTGCGCTTGTATAATTTCCAGAAAAAGTGTGTTCATTCTCAAAGCTAATCAATTCAAATTGTTATCGGGATTAGACCCTATTTTGCAGGTAAAACTTACACGTTCGGGCCGGCCCCGCCCTCATAATTCCCCGCCCTCGAGTTTAGCCTAAATCCTTTATTTACTTGAAGATATTACGGGCTCATCCACCGAGCTGGCATTTGGTTCTACGCATGCACTTCTACATATCGCGAGGGAAATCGCAAAGGAGATTATTACTTATGGACGAACAGGCGAACTATCACGAGACAACGGAGGGTTCACCCCGTTGGATGGGAATGGCCGTAGTTGGTCTGGCGATTCTCTCCCTGGTGGGTGTGGGGCTGGCATGGAATGCCGGCGGCCACGCACGGGATGCAGAGCAGGCGCTGACCACACAAACCAAGACCTTACAACAGAGCCAGGATGCAATGACCCAGCGGATCGCGCAAGCCGAGCGGACCAACGCCGAGCTGCAGGCCGAAATGAACCTGGTGGGCGACAAGCTGAAACTTACCGAGAATCAACTGGCGACGGCCCGCAACCAGGTGAAGCAGAGCCGCGCCGATTACACCAAGAAGCTGAACGACGTGCAATCCACGCTGGCGACCAAGGCCAGCGAGGATGACGTGAAGGCACTGGGCACCGACGTCAACGGCGTGAAGACCGATCTCGACTCGACCAAGGGAAACATAGAACAGTTGCGCGGCGAGCACGGCGAGTTGATCGCGCGTAACCACGAAGAACTCGAGCAACTCAAGCGCATGGGCGAGCGCGATTACTATGAATTCAACTTGACCAAGAAAGGCCAGAAGGAACACGTCGGACAGACGATGATTGAATTCCGCAGCGCGAGCGGCAAGAAACACCAGTACACCATCGCGATGTACGTCGACGACACGCGCCTTGAAAAGAAGAACCGAGCCATTAACGAGCCCATCTACTTCTACTCGAGCGGATCTCGCCAGCCGATGGAGTTGGTGGTCAACCAGGTCAGCGACAAGAAGATCTCGGGCTATTTGAGCGCGCCCAAGGCCATCGCAGCCTCCGCCAAAACAAACTGACACTAACCTGTTTCGATTTATTGCACGGTGCTACAAAGAGAGGGCCGCTTCGGCGGCCCTCTCTTTTTTTCTTCGAGGTCATAAAACGAACTTGTGAAATCGCGCACGTTTTGATGTGATCGGGCCAAGTAGCACAGGCACCCTTGCGTGGCCGATTTTGAAAGCCGCACGCGCAGCCGGCCAATCCAACGACGATCGCAAAACCCGCACAGGCAAGAGTGCCTGTGCTACTAAAGACTGTACAGTGTCCGCCGCAAATCCTTGGATTTAGCGAGTTGTATTGTTGGCCAGAAGATTTCGGGTTAGAGGAGCAAATTCAAGCGCCGCAATTCCGAATTATCGGGGAACAGGCGCAGGCCGAAGCGCGCGGCTTTGGCGGCAGAGGACGGATCGCCAAGCGCCTGGTAGGCCTGATAGAGGAGGGGATAGATTCCCGAATCCTCGTCGGGGAAATAGCGCATCACGAATTCAAGGTGCGGGCGGGCCTCCGCCCATTTTTTTTGCCGGGCCAGCAATTCGCCCAGGTTGAGTTGCGTTTGATAGTTGTACGGGTCCTGCGCTAAACAATCCAGCATCGCTTGATAGGCTTCGTCCAGTTTGTCTTCGCGCATCAGAATTTCGGCAAACAGAGCGCTCGCGGCTGCGTTTGCATGTGGATCGGCAGCGAGGAAGCGGCGCTGAAGTTCTTCGGCCTCCTGCCAGCGCGAAAAATCCACATCGAGTTTCACGAGCGATTCGAGCGCCGCTAAATTTTCGGGATCGAGCGCGAGAATTCGCTGGAACGCCTGGCGCGCTTTTTCATTGTTGCCGAAATGCCGGTCGGTTTCGGCCAGTCCCCAGGCGGCTTCGAGGGAATTGGGCTCAATGGCCAGAGCGGCATCGAAGGCGCGCAAAGCCGACTGAAAATTGGGCTGGGCGAGCGCGGCGCGCCCGCGGATCGTGGCGATGCGAGCCGTGACGGGACGATTGTCGAGGGCGCGCAAGAAGCGATCCGCTCCGTCCGCGTCCTCCTGATTGACCGAGGTCATGGCGGCGGCAGCGAGAGCGGCGTCGCGCGCGTCCGGCGGAAAATCCTCGGGCAGGGGATTTCTCTGCTCGCGGAGAATCGCGTCGCGGTTCTTGTCCTCGAGGCCGTGAACGAGCAGGGATCGCGGGGCGTGATATTCGAGCAGCGTTTGATCGTCCGTATTGAATTGCGCCCCGGAAGAGAATTTTCGCAAACCCGCGTCATCGAGCAGGTAGAAGCCAAACAATCCCGCCGCCTCTTCCATGCCAAGCTTTGAGAAGTCTTCGCGCAGGGGCGGCTGTCCAAACATAGCTTGCGCGCGCCGGAGAATTTCCGCTGATGCGGGACTCGGCGCCATGAGGATCAGGTCCGGCGCATCGCCGTGCCAGAGCGTGGCGCCATGAAATTCGGAGAGGAAGGTGGCGAAGATCATGCGCAAATCTTCGGGATACAAGGAATAGGCCTGCATCCATTGCACGAATACGCCGTCCAGCGTGAGGCGCGCGCGAACGGCTGCGTAAAACTCGCGCGTAAAAAGCGTGGCGACGCCGGCAATCCAGGGATTCGACGGCTCGGAAATAATCAGGTCGAACTTCTGGCGTGTGGTGAAGAGGAAATTGCGGGCGTCGTCAAACGTCACATGCACACGCGGGTCGAGCAGGACGTTGCGATTCAATTTCTCAAGCAGCGGCGCGGCGCCCACAACCGCGGGCTCGATTTCCACGACGTCCAGGCGTTCCAGTTCGGGATAGGCGGCGAGCGCGGACGCTGTCATGCCGCTGCCGAATCCGACGAGGAGCACGCGCCGCGGCGAGTGCGCCAGAGCCGCGAGATGGCCGAGGAGAAGCTGCGTCGTCGCGTCGCGATTCGAGGCGTCCACTTTTCCGTTGGTGCGAAGACCGATGTAGTCGTCGGTCTTCGCGACGGAAATGTTGGCGTTCAGGCCGTCGCGAAAATAGACGATGTCCAGAACGCGCGCGTTTTCCCGCAGCGTCAGCGGG
>Ga0210409_10006943_pt1 | contig 11736 bp, 7 predicted proteins | sample IncBWH17MmetaG_FD_161649 | JGI IMG/M metagenome (GOLD analysis project Ga0210409, IMG submission 161649) | Forest soil microbial communities from Barre Woods Harvard Forest LTER site, Petersham, Massachusetts, United States - Inc-BW-H-17-M | ecosystem: Environmental > Terrestrial > Soil >...
CAGCCGTTTTTCCAGCTCGATCTGGCGGCTGCGGATCAGGTAGATGCGCATCCGCCCCGCTTCCTCCAGATTGGGGTAGACGCGCACGCTTTGCGGCAAGCGTGCACGCGCCCAGCGTTCGGCCAGGCCCACCGGGCTCTGGTAGCGCAGCCACACATCGCCGAAGCGCGCGTCGCCGCGCGAGCGAGGCTCGATCGAATACGAAGCGCTGCCGGCGTCCTTGGCCGGCGCCGAGATTACTACGCTGGGCAGATCGCGGTGGAAAGTCTCGGGGGATTCGTCGGTCACTTTCGCGGAAATGGCGCTGCCGGAGGAATTGCGCAGCTCGAGGGTGATGGACATCTGTTTCGCAAGGCTGAGAGGCTCATTCCAGAGGCGACGGACTTCGATCTGTTTGGGACTTGCCATGCGGCCCAGATCCCAGGCCCACAGCAGCAGAGCAAGGACGTCCCAGAGAGCAAGCGCGTAGAGGAACCGCGGCTCGCGCCAGGCGGGAGCGATCCAGACGAGACCTGCAAAAAGGAGAAGGAAAAATCGTCGGCCGAACGCGACCGGAAAACGGCCGGCGCGGTCTGCCGGCGCGGAAACATTCGAAGGGGCGAGTCGATTCACGACGTTATTTGGGGACGGCGATGCCCGCCAGCACTTCGGCGATTACCTGGTCGGGAGTGATCCCTTCGAGATCCGCTTCCGGTTTAAGCGACATGCGATGGCGCAGGATGGCCGGAGCCGCAGTCTTCACGTCGTCGGGGATGAGGAAGTCGCGGCCCTCGGTGGCGGAAATCGCCTTGGCCGCCAGCATCATGGCCACCGCAGCGCGCGGGCTCGCTCCCAGGCTGACCGCCGCGGAATCGCGCGTCGCGCGGACGATGGCGACAATGTAATCGAAGAGCTTCGGTTCGACGCGAACTCTCGCCGTTTCCGCCCGGGCAGCTTGCAGGGCATCCTTCGAGAGACGCTCGAGTCCGGCGCGTTCAAGGTCGCGCGCCTCGAATCCGCCCTGATAGCGCGAGAGGATTTCCGATTCCTGCGAAGCCTCGGGATAGCCGATGCGAATTTTCATCAGAAAACGGTCGAGCTGGGCTTCGGGCAGCGGATAGGTGCCCTCAAACTCCACCGGATTCTGGGTGGCGAAGACGGCGAAGGAGCGGGACAGCGGGTAGCTGACGCCGTCAATCGTCACCTGATACTCCTCCATGGATTCTAGCAGCGCCGATTGGGTGCGCGGCGGCATGCGGTTGATTTCATCAACCAGCAGCAGATCGGTGAAAACCGGGCCGCGATTCATGCGAAAAGTTCCGTCGGCCGGCTGAAAAATATTGCCGCCAAGAATATCCGCGGGGATCAAATCGGGCGTGCACTGCACGCGCTGAAACTCCAGGTTGAAAATGTGCGCGAGGCATTTCACGGCGAGAGTCTTGGCGAGTCCCGGGACGCCTTCAATGAGCGCGTGTCCGCCGGTGAGGATTACGACGAAGAGCTGGTCCACCGCGTCGGTCTGGCCCACGATGACTTTCGAGAACTCTTTTCGGACGTGCGCAGCCAGCGAGGCGGCGTTCATCTCCATGCAGGCATCTCCTGTTCCGGGCGGCCCTTGGGCTCCAGGCGCGCCGAGTAATCGTGCAGTTGGCGCACCAGGTAGAGCGCCTCTTTTTCTTCGAGATTGATGTTGCGCATCGCCCGCTCGGAGCGACCGAGTGTATCCACAAGCGGCTCTTCCGGCCAGCCGAATCGGACGGAGGCGGTGCGGCAGATTTCCGGAAGCTTGGCCTTGGCAGGCACGGCGAGCTTGCGGGAAAGCGCCAGCCGAAAGCGGCGATAGGCCACCGCCACGGCGGCGGGGGAGGCGTGCGCGGAATGATATAGATCGCCGAGGGTTTCCACGAATTCCAGCGGCGAAAGGCGAGATTCAGTCCCGGGCATCCGCATGGGCCCCGACCGCCGTGAGAATGTGAACAGCACGGCGAGGAACGCGATACCAACCTGAAGTGCGGCCCAGGGCAGCGGTCCTTTCGCGAAGTAGGAATAGAGGGACGCGCGAGCGCCATGAAAGTATTCATCCCAATACACGCGTGTTTGCGCGCGCGAACCGATGCAATTCAAAAAGAACGCCAAATTGTTTTTGTCGCGAATCGAGCCGTTCGATAGCGGTGTGGCCGAAGCCCACCAGATGACCTCGCCTTTCCCGACGGGATAGGAAACAACCGCAATTTCGCCCTGCTGCCCGTAGAGCGCGAGCCATGGGTGGTTGCTCGAGATAAATTTGTCCGGCGAGACCATGGTGATTTCCGGGGCATCGCGCGTGACCGGCGAAGGCAGAAGCGCGGAAAAGGTTTTGGGCTGCGGGTCGAATTCTCCAGCCTCGGCGGTGTCAATATCTGGAGCCAGATCCGCCGCCTGCCCGCCGATCGCCAGAATGCGTCCCCCGCCGGTGACGAACCGGCGAATTGCCGTGAGTTCGGTGGTCGAGCCGCTCCCGGCCGGTTCGGCCAAAACGAGGACTGCGCCCTCGGACTGCGCGGGAAGATCTTCGGGCGATTTTTCCCAGCGCTCCACGCGATAGCCCTGCTCCTGCAGCAATAGGAACGCCGCTTTCGCGCCGGCCCACTCAGGCGAGTAGCTCGACGGATAGCCGAGGGATTGCTGCGCCGGCGCCGGTCCCAGAGTGAAGGTGAGCGCGAGCAGCACGACCATGAGGACTCCCGCTCCGATCAGGAAGCGGAGATCGCGGGAGTCGAGGAACGAAGGCATCCGAGTGTCTCCAATTGCTGCACTGCATCGCTCCAATCCGCGGCGGTGGCGGAGCGGTAGCCGTACCACACCAGCTCAAAACGGCGCGTGAGCTGCAACAGCGGCGCGTACTCCGCGCTCTCCCTGCGAATCAGGCGCAAAGATTCCCGAGGCGTTCTGGAGCGATCCTCCGGCAGGGATTTCGTCTCCTCCATGCGCACGATGGCCGTCCAATACCCGGCGTGGATTGCGGCGCGGTAATCTCCGCGCGCGGCGGCGTCCCGCGCTTCGCGCAGCCAGCGATGCCAGTCGCGATTGAGCGGAGTAGCGCCGCTCAGGTCCAATTCCGATTGCGCCCCCGCGTGCATCAGGAAGCACGCTGTCCAAAGCAGCAGCAACAGGCCCGCCAGAATAACTACGCTCCAGGCGATCAGGTTGCCGATGGATTTCGCACGTCCGACGCGGCCAAAGAGTCTTTCAAGCTGACGGCTAATCCAGGCGTAGACGCGCGCCTTTAGCACGTCCAGCCAGGAAGGCCCGCGCAATCCGCTAAACTCCCGGGCGCTCAAGATGGCGTCCAGCCGGGTGCGCGATTGCGAAAGATTCTGAGACGCTGTGGACGCTGCCATGGCCTGCGCCGCATCGCGGTAGGTTTGGAGCTTCCGCCGCGTTTGCGCGAGCGAGTCCGGGTTCGCGCCGGGATTCTTCTCGATTACGTGAAGCGGGCCGGTGAGCCAGTCTGTGGCCACGTTGTAGTGCGTGTCGCCGACTGTCACCGTCCAATTCGCGGGCAGCGAAACGCGCAGATCATGCACCGCCGGCGAAGTAGGTGAGTCGCTGAGGACTGCCGAGCAGCGGTCGAGCTCCGAAATGTACTCCGGCAAGCTGAGCGATGTTGACGGCACAAGTGAAGCGCCGGACTGGCAGCGAACGATCGGAGCGAAAACGGCGAGAATTGCGAACGACAGCATCAGACGCGGCGCCAGCTTTGAAATCGCTCGCCATGAACTGTTCGTTTCGGGCACGCGACTCACGCCGAAGGCACCGCGCCTGCTGCGGGCGAAGGCCGATCGAGCGAGGCCATCATGAATTGCAGGTCGAAGGCTTCTTTGCGGATGCGCGTGTCGTAGTAGCACAGAACCAGGACGATCATGGAGATTGGGCCAGTGGTCGCGCCGCCCACGGCTCCGGCAACGGCCGTCGCAAGGGCGAGCCAGGTCGGCGGATGCCGGCTGCTGAATACGTCAATCATCGTCGCGATCGAAAACGGCGCCTGGAAAACGATATATCCGACCAGACCGACGATCCAGGCCAGGAGGAACGCGATGAAAATGTGGCCGCGGCGCCCGCGCGTGAGCTGCACGCTGCGGCGAACCGCGGCGAGCACGCTGAGATTTTCGAGCATCAACGCAGGAATCGAAACGGCGTAGCGAAGCGCCAGGTAGACGCCCGCGGCAATTCCAAAGCCATAAAGCAATATTACGAATAATCCAATCGCAGCCGCCATCACGGCTTGTCCGGTGGAGGCAGCAGTGGCGGCAATGAGGACTCCGCCCACGCCCCCCACCACCATCATCACCAATATCAGGATTCCGAAGATGCGAATGGCAATGTTGAAAACGACTCCTATCAACCTCCAGAACTTTCCTTCGATGCTGCGGTAGGAGGCGCGAACCGTTGAGGCTCGGCCGAGATAGGCTTCGGACACCGCGTGAGTGACGGCCGCCACGGCAATCGCATATACGGATATCACCAGAATCAGGTACGCAAAATAGCCGGCGGCCGCTCCAAGGATCAGGCCGGGAGACGGCATTTGCGGAGGCTTCCCCGGCGCGGAAAGCATGGCCCCCTGGAACGAAAGAAGCAGGTAATTAACCGGGATCCCGAACGATGCGGGAATCGCCATGATGCCCACGAACAACCAGAAATTATTGCGATATAGAGTAAAGGTGCGGTCCAGCAGCTCTCCCAGACTCAGAGGCCGGAGTTCGGCGGCTTCCACGCGCTCCTCCGTTCGAATGCATTACGAGAGAGAGAACTCTCGCATCTAATCACACAGTAACGGCGGACGCAACGACGTGCACGGCTGCGATTTCCAGGTTGCGATGCGCCTTGGCACGAAATCAAGAAATGAAAACCGCGAGAGACATCCGGGAATTCTCTCGTCTAACCGAAAAGCTCCAGAATTTCCTCGTAGCGCTTGAACGGAGGAATCAGATAAGCGCCGGCGATGCCCGAAGCACGCTCCGAGCGGGCCCATTCGAGCATGTTGCGGGCAAGCGAGAATCCGCAATCCCGCGCACCATCACCGGCGGCTGCCATCCGATCGAGAACCGGTTGCGGAATGACGATTCCGGGAACCTCGTTGTTCAGCCGAAGCGCCTGTTTGTAACTGGTTAGAGGCCATAGGCCGACGATGACCGGAACGGGCGATTTGCCGCCAAGCCGTCGGCAGAATTCATGCCAATGTTCGGGATCAAAAACCGGCTGGGTCATGGCGAAGTGCGCTCCGGCCTTGATTTTCTCCTCGAACCGGGCGACCTCCTCGTCCAGGTTATTCGCCAGAGGATTGACGGCGACTCCGATGGTGAAATTCGTCGCGCCACCGAGGTTCTTTCCTGCCCAGTCCGTCCCCTGGTTGAGACGCGATAGAACTTTCACGAGTCCGATGGAATCCAGCTCATAAACGCCCGAAGTTTCCGGATAATCCCCGACGCTCGGCGGATCGCCGGTGATGGCAAGAATGTTGCGCACGCCGCCTACGGCCCACGCTCCCAGCAACATGGCCTGCAGACCGATGATGTTGGAGTCGCGGGTCGTCAAATGCGGAATGGTTTCGAAGCCGTGCGCTTCCAAAGCGCCGGCGACGGCGAGTGCATCCATGCCGACGCGGGCCAGCGTGCCACTGTTGATGTCCACGGTGTCCACGTGGCCCGTCGCCATGATCTTGGCGACCTGTTCCACGAGGCGATTGATCGCGATTCCCTTGGGAGGATCAACCTCGATCGAGACGGCAAACTTCCCGGCCTGAATCTTGCCCCACAGGCGGCTTTCCGGTCCGCGTGTGGCAGTGCGACGAATGCGCTCCTCGGGCTCAAGAATTTCGACGTTCGCTCCAGCGTGTTTGCCGGAACCGCGGCCTCCGAGCTTCATCTGTTTGGCTGCGTCGGCCATGGCGCGTACGTGATCCGGCGTTGTGCCGCAACATCCACCGAGAATGCGGGCTCCGAGCGCCACGGCTTCCTGCGCAAAAAGCGCAAAATATTCGGGCGAAGAGTGCGGATAGATCGTGCGATCGCCAATTCGCTGCGGGAAGCCTGCGTTGGGCATGGCGGAAAGCGGAATCGAAGGCTGGTTTGCGAACTGCCGCAAGACCGCCAGGAGCCCGTCCGGGCCGACCGTGCAGTTGGCGCCGATGGCCTGAACGTTTTTGCCCTTGAGCTGTTCCCATACTTCTTTGGGGCCGCGACCGCCGAAGGTCGTCCCTTCCTGCGAATAGGTCATTTGCGCGACGATAGGCAAATTCGAAAACGAGCGGATCGCCTGAATCGCGGCGAGCTGCTCCTCGGCGTCGCTGAAAGTTTCCAGGATAAAGAAATCCACGCCCCGCTCTTCGAGGGCGCCGGCCTGCTCCTTGAAAATCGCGAGGACCTCTTCCGCGGGCAATTGACGAACCTGGCTGAAAACTCCGAGAGGGCCGATCGATCCGGCGATCAATACTTCATGCGGCGCGGCGTCCCGCGCTTCGCGTGCGAGTTTCACGCCGCGATGATTGAATTCCACGACGCGGTCGGCGAGGCCGATGTTTCCGAGCTTGTGGCGATTCGCGCTGAACGTATTGGTCTCGATGATTTGCGCACCGGCCTGGATATACAACTCATGGAGGCGAAAGACGATTTCACCGTGGGTCGAGTTGAGCTCGTCGCTGGAGCGATGGTGGCTGACGCTCTCATGCAGGAGCGAGCCCATGCCTCCGTCGCAGACGAGGATTGTCTGTTTCAAGCGGTCGTTGAAATCTTCAATGCGCATTTGCTCGCGAGCCCCTGACGAACCTACCTGCCAATTATACCGACGCGTGCGGCGGCGAGCACCGCGGCCCGCCGGCTGAGTGAAAGCGTCACGACGACGGGCCCGTCTGCTCGCCCACGGAGAAATACGTGCAATCGGGATGATGGAAGACCAGCGCGCTGACGCTCGCTTCAGGGTCCATCATCATTCCTTCCGTGAGATTGACGCCGATTTCGTCCGGTTGCAGCAACAGCCAGACGCCGGCCTGATCTTCGAGATTCGGGCAGGCTGGATAGCCGAAGCTATAGCGCTTGCCGCGGTAGCGCGACGTGAAGCGGTCGGCCATGGTGAGTGTGGACGGGTCGGGGAATCCCCAATCATCGCGAATCCGGCGATGCAGCCACTCGGCGCACGCCTCCGCTGATTCCAGAGCCAGCGCCTGCAAGCCGTGCGAGTAGAGATAGCGCCCCTCGGCTTTCGCATTTTCAGACCTTTGACGGATGCCGGCGCCGGCGGTGACCACGAACAACGCCATGTGATCCCGAGCGCCGCCGCGAGCGGGAAGAATGTAATCGCTCAGGCAAAGCTTGGTTCCCACACCCTGCCGCTGGAAATGAAACGTATGGACAGGAGAAACTGCACCAGGCGCGAAAAGCGCGATGGAGTTTCCGTCGCGTTCAGCTTCGAAAAACTGCCATACCGCGCCAAATTTCATGAAGGACGCGGCATCGCGTTTCACGTCTTCCATGGCGTTGAAAAGCTCCAGCGCGCGGGGATCCCGCTCGGCAAGAGCCTTCTCAAAATTCCCGCGGAATCCCAGATGGCGCCCGAAGAGCATGTAAGGATTCACGTAGCTCCATATTTCATTCAAAGTCGGGATATTGCGCACCTTGCGATCGAGATAGGCGACTTTGGGAATGTCGAGCTCGGCGCGCACCGCGGGAGAGCGCTCGGTGCTTGGTGCGGCGGCAGGTTGAGGAGCAACCTCCTCGGCGACAACAGTGCCGGCAAAAGTATGCTCGCGCAGAATAGACTCGCGTCGCTCGGCGTCGCTCAATTCATTCATCAGGCGCAGGCCGGTCATGGCGTCTTTCGCATAGCAGACGGCCGTGGCGTACTGCGGAGCTATTTTTTGGCGCGTGAAGCGTTCCGAAAGGGCGGCTCCTCCCACGAGCAAGGGAATGCGGATACCCGCTTCGCGCAGATCCGTTGCCGTGATGACCATCTGTTGAGCGCTCTTTACCAGCAGCCCCGAAAGACCGATGGCATCGGGCTGATGCTCCTTGTAGGCGCGAATCAAATCTTCCGGCGGCACTTTGATGCCGAGGTTTACGATGTCGTAGCCATTGTTTCTAAGAATAATTTCGACCAGATTTTTCCCGATGTCGTGCACGTCGCCCTTTACGGTCGCCAAAAGAACCTTGACGCGCTTGGCCATATCGCTCTTGTCCATGAATTTTTCGAGATGGCCGACGGCGGCCTTCATGGACTCGGCGGATTGCAGAACTTCCGCGACAATCAGCTCATTGGCGTTGAACAGCCTGCCTACCTCGGCCATCCCGGCCATCAGTGGACCGTTGATCACATCCAGCGGCGCGACGCCCTCCGCGAGCTTGCGGTCCAGATCTCCGATCAGACCGTCCTTCGATCCTTCCAGAATGTAATTGGAGAGTCTCTGGTCGAGCGGCAAACTCTCCGGGCTGACCTTTTGCGCCTTGACCGCAGTGCGAAAATGATCGGCAATCGCTGCGATGTGAAATTGATTGATCGCTGCTCTCTGTTCGCGCGTCTGTGCGCGCCAGTCCTTGGGAGCGTCCCTGAACAAACCGGCCTGCGGATGATCCGCGGGGATATCCAGGGGCGGCCAGTTGAAAAGCAAATCTTCCGCCAATTTTCGTTCGCGCTCCGGAATGGAAGCGAATCGCTCGATGCGTTCCGCGTTCACGATGGCCAGGTCGAGGCCGGCCTTCGTGCAGTGGTAGAGAAAAACGGAATTGATCACCTCGCGGGCGCCGGTGGGCAGACCGAACGACACATTGGAGATTCCCAGGATCGTACGCGCGTGCGGGATTTTTTCTTTAATCAGACGGACGCCCTCGATTGTCTCCAGTGCGCCGCCGATGTAGTTTTCGTCGCCTGTAGCGCAGGGGAAAACCAGGGGATCGAAAATAATATTTTCGGCGCGAATGCCGAATCTCTCGACCAGCAGCGCGTAGGAGCGGTCGGCGATCTCGAGTTTGCGCTCGCGGGTGAAGGCTTGCGCCTGCACGGGGTCCTGGTCAATGCAGCCGACCACCACCGCCGCGCCGTATGCGCTCGCCAAAGGGCAGACACGCTCGAATTTTTCCTCGCCGTCTTCCAGATTGATGGAATTGATGATGCTTTTGCCCTGGCAGTACGTGAGTGCCAGCTCGATCGCGCGATGGTCGGTCGTATCAATCATGATCGGTACTTTGACCTTGCGAATGAGCTTTTCATAGAATGGGGGGATGTCCTTCATCTCCTCGCGTTCGGTGCTTTGCAGGCAGACGTCAACGATATGCGCTCCGCTCTTCACCTGGCGGCGGGCAATCTCCGTGGCTTCCTCCCACTGTTCGGCGGCGACCAGATTCTTGAACAGGCGTGAGCCGATCACGTTCGTCCGTTCACCCACGACCAGCGGGCGTGTGCTCTCTTCGGCTTCAATCGATTCGATCCCGGAGTAAATGGCTCGATGGCTCGACGCCAAAGGATGCCGCGGCGCTTTCCCCGCCGTCATTTGCGCGATGGCGCGGATGTGTTCCGGAGTGGTTCCGCAACAACCTCCGACCATGTTGACCCAGCCTCGCGTGGCGAAGCGCTCAAGCTGTTCGGAAAGCGTTGTGGGCGTTTCCAAATAGCGGCCTTCCTCGTCCGGCAATCCCGCGTTGGGGTAGCAGGACACAAATCGCGGAGTGAGCGATTGCAGCGTTCGAAGATGGTCGGTCATGAAGTCCGGACCCGTCGCACAATTCAAACCGAGCGATAGCGCTTCCACATGGTCGAGCGAGGCCCACAGGGCTTCAATGTTTTGTCCCGCGAGCATGGTGCCCATGGCCTCGATGGTTACCGAGATCATCAAAGGCACGGGCTGGCCCAATTCGCGGCTCAGTTCTCGTATGGCCAGAACGCCCGCTTTGATGTTGCGCGTGTCCTGGCAGGTCTCGAGCAGAAGCAGATCTGCGCCGCCGTCAATCAGCCCACGGGCTTGTTCCAGGTAATTGCTCCTGAGCTGATCAAACGTCACTCCGCCGGTGACGCTGATGGCTTTCGTCGTCGGACCCATAGCTCCAGCGACGAAACGAGGTTTCGCCGGCGTGGAGACTTCTTCGGCGGCCTGGCGAGCGAGCTCCGCGGCGCGCCGGTTCGTCTCTCTCGCGCGGTCGCTCAGGCCATATTCTCCGAGGACGATTGGCGTGCCGCCGAACGAATTTGTTTTGATGATGTCCGCGCCGGCAAGCAGGTAGCCGCGATGAATGGACGTGACGACGTCGGGACGCGTAACAACAAGATGTTCGTTGCATCCCTCAAATTGCGGGCCGCCAAAGTCGGCAGCAGTCAGATTCTGCTGCTGCAGCATGGTGCCCATCGCCCCGTCAATGACTAGGATGCGCTCCCGGCAGAGTTCGCGGATGGCCAGCCCTTGTTGGGTGAGATTTCTCATCGCGCGAAACGCAGCTCCATCCTTGGGATCATTCTCGGTGCGCGTGCAAAGTTGCGGGATGCCGGCTCCCACCAGCGCCCAAAGCTGCACGCAGAACTATTAGCTTACCGCAACCGTGCGGCCTTCGCTTCGTTGTCGTGCCGGGCGATGCTGAAACCGTCTCCAAGCGAGCGTTGAAGAGTTAGCCCCAATCCATTGAGAACATTCAATTTGGGCGCGTTTCGCGCGCAGCCGCTGTCTCGCAAGCACGCCGCAGGCGGGCCCCTGAGCGACAAAATACATCAAGAAAAATGTCCGGCGACGAGCCACTCGAACGTCTTGAACACAGAAGGGCAATAAGAAGGAGCAACACCGTGAAAACGCAAAAGATTTGCATCTGCGTGTTGATGCTTGCCGCCCTGCTGGCCGTGAGCGCCTGCCCGCCGGCCTTGGCCGAAGGCGGCTCGATGTGATCGATACGGCCTACTTGCAAGGGCTTGTTGCTTTGCCCGAAGGGGCGCGATCCGCGCCTTTTCGGGAATTTGAAAATCCGCAATCGATAAAAGGAGAAACGAGAATGACTCAAATGCTTGAACCGATGTTGACTGAATTCCGCGAGGAGGCCGCCATCACCGGGCGTATCCTCGAAAAAGTTCCGGCGGACAAACTGTCGTGGAAGCCGCATCCCAAATCAATGTCGCTCGGCCAGCTGGCGACTCACATCGCGAGCATTCCAGGAACGTTTGCGAGGATCGGGCAATCCGACGAATTTCAAGTTCCGCCATTGGGGTTCGAGCCGCGCGCCGCGAACAACCTGGACGCAATTCATTCCGAGTTCCGAGAGAGCGTGCAGGCGGCGGAGAAATGCCTGAGCGCGATGAGCGAAGAAACAGCCCGAGGCACCTGGCGCCTGAAAGTGAATGGGAAAGAAATCCTCTCCAAGTCCCGCGTGGATGTGCTCAGAAAACTCATGTTGAACCACTGGTACCACCATCGCGGTCAACTGTCCGTCTACCTGCGGCTCCTGGAAGTCCCTGTTCCTGTGATTTACGGCCGCAGCGCAGACGAAAATCCCTTCGCGTAAAAGAATTCGCCGCACCGTTTATGAAAGGTTGGAAGTAACATCATCACAATCAAAGGAGAAGAAACCATGAGTGAATTTCTATTTCTTTATCGGAGCCCGGCACCGCAAGGATCTCCGGAGCAAATGCAAAAGACGATGCAGAAGTGGACGGCGTGGATGAAGGAGCTCGGTGAAAAAGGCCACCTCAAGAACGAGGGCCATCCGCTCGAACGGACCGGCAAGCTCGTGAAAGGTAAACAGAAGACGGTGACAG
>Ga0210409_10006946_pt1 | contig 11733 bp, 12 predicted proteins | sample IncBWH17MmetaG_FD_161649 | JGI IMG/M metagenome (GOLD analysis project Ga0210409, IMG submission 161649) | Forest soil microbial communities from Barre Woods Harvard Forest LTER site, Petersham, Massachusetts, United States - Inc-BW-H-17-M | ecosystem: Environmental > Terrestrial > Soil >...
AAAGTACGGTGGCGACGAGGTAGGTGATCTCGATGAAGGTTTCCGTGGGCATTATGGTCTCTTGGGCCCGCTGGATTTGAACATGCGCAGCATGCGATCGGTGATCAGGAAGCCGCCCACGATGTTGCTGGTGGCGGCCACGATGGCGATGGTGCCGAGGATCGCGGCCAGTTGGCTCTTGTGTTCGCCGGCCAGGATGATGGCGCCGACCACGGCGATGGCGTCCAGCGCGTTGGTGAGGGACATCAGCGGGGTGTGCAGCAGCGGAGATACGCGGCGAATGACTTCAAAGCCGATGAAGGCGGCAAGCATGAAAACGTACAGGCTGGTGATGAGGTCCAGCTTCATCGAGCGCTCCTTCTGCGACGCAGGAAAAAAGAAGGAGCCCGCCTCAGAAGTCGGGCGCTACAACGGCACGTACGCGGCTTCATCTAGGCGCCTCCCTTGGTGGCCAGTGCGGGCAGCTTAAAAAATTCGCGGAGGCGGGCGTTGACCACTTCGCCGGATTGCGTGAGCAGCGTGTCGCGAATGATTTCGTCGGCGGTGTTGAGTTGCAGCTTGCCGTCTTTGACGAGGTGCAGAAGGAAGGCGGTGAGGTTGCGCGCATACATCTGACTGGCGTGATAGGGCACGGTGCTGGCGAGATTGAACCAGCCGATGATGGTGACGCCGTTGACGCTGATTTGTTCCCCGGCTTTGGTGAGCTCGCAATTGCCGCCGCGTTCGGCAGCGAGGTCCACGATCACCGAGCCGGGAGCCATGCCGGCAACCATTTCTTTCGTGACCAGCACCGGCGCGGTCTTGCCGGGAATGACCGCGGTGGTGATGACCACATCGCTTTCGGCCACGACTTTACCGAGCAGCTCGCGCTGCCGTCGGTAGAAATCTTCGCCTTGCGCGCGCGCGTAGCCGCGTTCGTCCTGCGCATCTTTTGCTTCGATGGCCAGCTCGACGAAACGGCCGCCCAGGCTCTGCACCTGCTCCTTGACCGCCGGACGCAAATCGTACGCGGAAACCACCGCGCCCAGGCGGCGCGCGGTGGCGATGGCTTGCAGTCCGGCGACGCCGCAGCCAATGATCAGCACGCGCGCGGGAGTGATGGTGCCCGCCGCGGTGGTCAGCATGGGGAAAATCTTGGGCAGCGTGTTGGCGGCAACAAGCACCGCTTTGTATCCGGAGATGGTGGCCATGGAGGAAAGCGCGTCCATGCTCTGCGCGCGCGTGGTGCGCGGCATCAGCTCGACGGAGAAAGAGGTAACGCCTTTGCCGGCGATTTCGCTGATGGTTTCAACCGAGCCCAGCGGGCGAAGAAAACCGACGAGCACCTGGTCGCGATGAAACAACGGAAGGTCGGCCTTGCCAGTACTGTCGTTGGAGCCGTAGCACAGAACTTGCGTGAGGATATCGGCAGCGCGAAAAACTTCCGCGCGCTCCGCCAGGACTTTCGCGCCCTTGGCCACGTACTCGGCGTCAGGATACCCGGCTTCGACACCCGCGCCGGCTTCCACGACCACCTGCAGGCCGCCCTTGGCCAACACGGGGAGCACCGCGGGCACCAGCGCCACGCGCCGCTCCCCCGGAAACGTCTCGCGGGGCACACCGACAATCATGAGGATCCCTCCGGCGGCATGATGCTGAAATCGAAGAGCAAAGATGAGGTCATTGAGGATTGGTCAGCCGCTGGTCCAGGCATGGGCATTAGGCAAGGGTTGAAATACAGTCCCAAAGAATACACGGAGTGCGAAGGGATGTCAGGTCGTTTTACGTCCCGCAGCATGACGCTGTTGGTTGAGGGCCGCGGGGGCGGATGCTATTCTGCTTGGGTATGCCGGACCCGGTGATTTCCGCCCCCGAAACGGCGCTTGCCGCGCCGGCGGAACTCTCGCGCCGCCAGTTGGAAGCGCTGCTGGAAGTCAGCGAGGCGATTGCGCAGCAGCGGGATCTCCCCGCGCTGTTTCACGATCTGGCGACGCGTCTGCATTCGGTGGTCGACTTCGATTTCCTTACCTTGATTCTTCACGATCCCGCGCGAAACGTGATGCGGCTGCATATTTTGGAGACGGAACACCCCACGGACGCGCCAATCGGGAAGGATCTTCCCGTCGAGGGGCATCCATCGGGATGGGTATGGCAGAGACAAGAACCGTTCGTGGTCCACGATACGCAGGAAGAAACGCGCTATCCGGAGTACATGGCGGTGCTGCGCGAGAAGGGTGTGCGAGCGTTCGCGCTGGTGCCGCTGACGACCGCGCAGCGGCGAGTGGGAGCAATGGGATTCGGGCGCATGGTGCCGGACGCGGTGCTGGAGTTGCCGTTCATGCAACGGGTGGCGAGCCAGGTGGCGGTGGCGGTGGACAACGCGCTGAACCTGGAATCGTCGCAAGCGTACCAGAAGCAATTGGCGAGGGAGCGCGACCGGCTGCGCGTGCTCCTGGACTTGAATAACGTGCTGGTGACCAGCAGGGAACTGCCGGAACTTTTCCGAGGCATCGTTTCGACGCTGCAGCGCGTGATTCGCCATGACTACACAAGCCTGGCGCTGCTGGACCCAATGACGGGACTGCTGAAGATCTATGCGCTGGACTTCCCCGGGCATCAAGGATTCCTGAAACCGGAAACGGTGATTCCGCGCGACACATCTCCAGCGGGGCGGGCGATTGCCGAGGAGCGCCCGCTGCTGGTAAGGGGGGCGGAGCTGGACGCGTATCCAAGCGAAACCGTGCAGTCCCTGCGCTCGGAAGGATTGCAGATGATCTGCTGTATTCCGCTGACCAACCGGGCGCGGACGTTTGGCACGCTCAACCTGGCGAGCCGCAGCACGGATGCGTTCAGCGCGGCGGACATCGAATTTGTGCAGCAGGTGGCGGCACAGATTGCCATTGCGGTGGAAAATGCGCTGGCGTTCAAAGAGATCGATGTGCTGAAGGACAAGCTGTCGGTGGAGAAGCTGTATCTCGAGGAAGAGATTCGCACGGAGTTTAATTTCGAGGAAATCATCGGGGAGAGCGCGCCGCTGAAGAAGACGCTGTCGCAGGTGGAGCTGGTGGCACCGGCGGGGACGACGGTGCTGATCGTGGGGGACACCGGGACGGGCAAGGAGCTGATCGCGCGCGCGATTCATAATTTGAGCCCGCGGCGCGAACGCACTTTCGTGAAGATCAATTGCGCGGCGATTCCCGCGGGGCTGCTGGAATCGGAGTTGTTCGGGCACGAGCGGGGGGCGTTCACCGGCGCGGTCGGGCAAAAAATTGGACGCTTCGAGCTGGCGGATCGCGGGACGCTGTTTCTGGATGAGGTAGGGGACATTCCGCTGGAGCTGCAGCCGAAACTGCTGCGCGTTCTGCAGGAGCAGGAATTCGAGCGATTGGGGAGCAATCGCACGCAGCGTGTGGATGTGCGCGTGGTGGCGGCGACGAACGGGGATTTATCGAAGCTGGTGGCGGAGCGGGCGTTTCGCAGCGATTTGTATTACCGGCTGAATGTTTTTCCGATCCAGGTGCCGGCGCTGCGCGAGCGGCGCGAAGATATTCCGCTGCTGGTGCGCTATTTCGTGCAGAAATTCAGCCGAAGGCAGAACAAGGTCGTGCAGTATGTGCCGGCGGATGCGATGGATGCACTGGTGAATTACGCTTGGCCGGGGAATGTGCGGGAGCTGGAAAATTTGATTGAACGCGCGGTGCTGCTTACGCCCGGGAAGGAACTGCGCGTGCCGCTGGCGGAGTTGCGGGCTTCGACGGCGAACGCGGATAATTCCACGGCGCGCGCGGGGATTGAAACCTTCGCGTCAGCCGCACCCTCCATAGCGACGTTGGAAGAGACGGAGCGGCAGCACATTTTGCGGGCGCTGCGGCAGACGGAGTGGCGGATTGCGGGCGCGAAGGGGGCGGCGGCGCTCCTTGGCATGAAGAGGACAACGCTGCAGGCGCGCATGCGGAAGCTGGGGATCCGGCGGCCGGTGTAGAAGAGTCGAGAAAGGATTTAACACAGAGTTCACTAGAAGAAGGGGCTGAGTTGAAGCCCGGCTGGGACGCGCTAAAGCGCGCCCCTACAACACCACCTTTACATTTACAGTTCGGCGATTAGCTCGATTTCTACGCAGGAGCCGAGGGGAATTTGCGCCACACCGAAGGCGCTGCGGGCGTGCGAGCCGCGTTCGCTAAAGATTTCGACAAATAATTCGGAAGCGCCGTTGGCGACGAGGTGCTGCTCGGTGAACGTGGTTGTGCTGTTCACCAGCACGAGCAACTTCACGATGCGACGGACTTTGTTGAGATCGCCGACGGCGCCTTGCAATGTGGCCAGCAGGTCGATGGCGATGGATTGCGCGGCCTGCTTTCCCTCCGTGGTGGTCAGTTCCGCGCCGAGTTTGCCGGTCCAGGGCTCGCCGGCTTTTTTGGCAATGTGCCCGGAAACGAAGACCAGGTTGCCGGTGCGGACGAAAGGAACGAAGGCGGCGACCGGAGGGTCAACGCGCGGAAGAACGATATTGAGACTTTGCAGCTTTTCGTAAACTGACATCGAAATGCCTCCTATCGGCGGACGGAGCAGGAAAACCCTCTGGCCCAAAAGGCGGGCCTGAGCTACAGCTACGAGGGAGCAGCCATCGAGGAATGGAAATTCACTGCTGTGGTGTTGGCGCCGCAGAGGAGTACGCCGACGCGTTCACCGGGCGCGGGTTGGTAGCGGCGGGAGAGCAGGGCAGCGAACGCCGCGGCGCCGCCGGGTTCGGTGACTGCGCGAAGCACGCCCCAAAGAATTTTCTGTGCCTGAGTGATTTCGCCATCGCTGACGAGGATCACTTTTTCTACGTACTCCTGGGCGATGGGAAACATTAGTTCGCCGACGCGTTTGGGCGCGAGGGAATCGGCGGCGATACCTCCGGCGGGGCTGTCCACCGGGCGGCCGGCGCGCAGGGCGTTTGCCAGTGTGGGCGCAGCTTCTGGCTCGACGGCGATGAGCTTGATTCTTCCTGCGTACCAGGCAGCAATGCCGGCGACGAGACCGCCGCCACCCACGGCGACGAGCAGCGTGTCGAGATCGGGGCACTGTTGCTGGAGTTCGAGACCGACAGTCCCCTGACCGAGCATAGTTTCGAGTTGGTCGTAAGCGTGAATGGGCATAGCGCCAGACTGTGCGGTCCAAGCTTCGCTGGCGGCGAGGGCGTCGGCGTAACGCTCGCCGCCGACGACGAGGTCAGCGCCATACTGGCGGATGCGCTCGACTTTTTCCGAGGAAGCGACGTTGGGGACAAAAATCTTGGCGGGCACACCGAGCTTGCCGGCGGCATGGGCGACGGCAACTCCGTGGTTGCCTCCAGACGCTGCGACTACGCCCGCTTTGGGAATCTTGCGAGTGAGCAGATTGGCGAAGGCGCCGCGGGCCTTGAAAGAACCGGCATGCTGCAGGAATTCCAGTTTAAAGATGAGGCTGATAGAATCCATTCGGAAATCGGCGCCGGCGGCTTCGAGGACGGGCGTGCGGCGCACATGGGGGCGGATGATTTGTTCGACTACGCCGATGCGTTCCGGGTTGATCTGTGTGGCGTCCATTTCCGCTACCTTTCCAATACGCTGTCCTTGGGTGTATTATAATTAGGGATTTGGCTAAGTGTCTATATGAATCTTGACCTGGCGCTGCGGGCGCTGTCCAACGAACGCAGGCTGCGAATTTTGGACTGGCTGCGCAGCCCGCGCCGGCATTTTCCGCCGCAGGTCGATGGGGACTTGATCAAGGATGGCGTTTGCGGGCTGCTCATTGCGCGAAAACTGAAGATCACGCAGCCCACGGCGAGCGAGCATCTGAAGATTCTGCAGCAGGCGGGGCTCATTCGAGGGAAACGCATCAAGCAGTGGACATTCTACAAGCGAGACGAGGCGCAGATTCGGTCTATCAAGAAACAGTTTCTGGCCAAAGTTTAGGCGCATAACGCCATAAGGAGCTGCTACGAATGCAATATCGCCGGTTTGGACGCACTGGATGGAAGGTCAGCGAGATCGGGTATGGCATGTGGGGCATGGCGGGGTGGTCGGGCTCGGAGGATGCGGAGTCGCTCGCTTCGCTGCAGCGCGCGGTTGATTTGGGATGTAATTTTTTTGATACCGCGTGGGCTTATGGCGACGGGCACAGCGAAGAGTTGCTGGGGAAAGTCTTGCTCGCGAATCCCGGCAAGAAACTTTATACGGCAACCAAGGTGCCGCCGAAAAATCGCCAATGGCCGGCACGGCGGGAGTATTCGCTAGACGATTGCTATCCGCCGGAATATATCGAGGAATACGTCGAGAAGAGCCTGGCGAATTTGGGCTTGAAGACACTGGACCTGATTCAGCTGCATACGTGGGAAGACAAGTGGCTGGACGACAAGCGATTGCTTCCGGTAATTGAGAAATTGCGAAGCCGCGAGAAGGTGCGCGCTTTCGGGCTGAGCCTGAATCGCTGGGAGCCGTGGAACGGAGTGCGGGCGGTGCGCAGCGGCGTGGCGGATGCGGTGCAGGTGATTTACAACATTTTCGATCAGAGCCCGGAGGATGAGCTGTTCCCGGCGTGCCGGGAAAAAGATGTAGCGGTAATTGCGCGCGTGCCGTTTGATGAAGGCTCGTTGACCGGGTCGCTGACGTTGAAGAGCAAATGGCCGGCGACCGATTGGCGGAATACGTATTTTGTGCCGGAAAATCTGAAGGCGACCGTGCCGCGGGTGGACGAACTAAAGAAAATCAAGCGCGGCGGGATCAGCATGGCGGATATGGCGCTGCGATTCATTTTGAACAATAAGGATGTGAGCACGATCATTCCGGGGATGCGCAAGATCGCGAACGTCGAAACGAACGTGGCGGCAAGCGATGCAGGTCCACTGCCCGGGCCGGTGCAAGCGGAGCTGCGCAAGCATCGCTGGGATCGAAAGCCGACGAAGTGGTCGCAGTGAAACCTCTTTGATACTTAGGCGGTTTGTTTTAGGGCGCGCTCGACGAGGGTGAGGCAGCGCTCGGCTTGTTCGCGCAGGAGATCTTCCTGGTCGGTGCGGTCTTTGCGGATGGTGTGCAGCTCGTCGGCGATGGCGAGGGCAGCGAGGACGGCGACTTTTTGGGTGTCGACCGTGGTGGTGGCGTCGGCAATGGCGCTCATTTTTTCGTCAACGTAGGCGGCGAGTTTTTGGACGTAGCGCTCGTCAAGGTCGCCGCGAATGGTGTAGGTCTGGCCGAAGATTTGGACTTTTACGGCGTTCATCGCGAGGAGATTATCACACCTACGAGGCGCGGAAGCGGGCGCTCAACTGCTTTTCCAGAGTAGCGACGATACGGGCGGAGAAGTTGGTGAGTTGTGCTTCAGTCAGGGTCGACTCGCGGCTTTGGAAGGTTACGCGGATTAGCAGCGAATATTGGCCGGCGGGGACGTTTTTGCCGCGATAGAGGTCGATGGCTTCAATACTGGCGACTTCGCGGATGCCGAGTGCGCGGATGGGTGCGACTAAATCGGAGAAATGCGTGCCTTCGGCGAGGAGCAGGGAAAAATCGCGCTCGACGGCGGGGAAGCGCGGGACAGGTTCGTACTTGCGCGTTTCCTTTGCGCCGCGGATCGCAGCGTACAAGGGCGGAAGCTGTAGCTCGCCGAGAAAGATTTCCTGGCGCAGCTTCAGCTGCTCGGCTACGCGGCGCGTAAGCTCGCCGGCCTGCCCAATGGAAGTGGCGCCGACGGGCATGCCGCGCTGCGAAGCAAAAAGCGGGTCCCTACCTTCGGTCGGGATGACAGTCAGGGCGAGTTGCCCGCGCCTCGCGGGATGCAGCCAGGCTGGGCCACCTTCGTTCCACGTGAAACCGCCAGCGAGGTCGCCCAGCGCGTCCAGGTCGCCCTTCAAATCCGCGAAGGAATAGTCGCGTGGAGTATCGTACAAGCCTTTTTCGCGAGCTTCGCCGGTGGCGCCGATGGTGAGGATGGGTGTCTCGACGGACTCGGCTCCGCGCAGGCGATAGTGACGGCCGATCTCAAAAAGGCGAACGTTGCGCTGGCCTCGGTTGAGATTCCATTCGAGGGCCGCAGTCATGGTGACGATGCCGGTGGACTTGAGGGCGCCGGCTTCTTCGGAAAGTGGATTAGCGAGGCGCGCCGGCTGTGCGTCCAGCGGGCGGAAGAGCGCGTCGCGATCTTCGGCGACGTGGGGAATGGTGAGGATTTCGCGATAGCCGAGCCCGATGAGGCGCTCGCGCAGGCGCACCTCGGCTTCATAGTGCGGAAGACGCGCGGCTCCCTGGCGGGCGGCGGGAAGACGCGGGGGGAATTTGTCTAGGCCGTAGATGCGGGCGACTTCCTCGATGAGATCGATTTCGCGCTCGACTTCCGCGCGCCAGGACGGCTGCGTGCACTCCCACGCGGCGAGGAGGGAGCCTTCGGCGCCGCGATTTTGGTCGACACGCACGGGGGCGAAACCGAGGGCGCTGAGGCTGGATTCGATTTGCTTGTCGGGAACGTCGGCGCCCATGACGCGGAGAAGCTCGGCGCGGGTGAGGAGAATTTTCCTGGGCGCGCGCTTGCCGGGATAGACATCGACAGCTCCGGCGAGGAGTTCGCCTCCGGCAAGTTGCAGAACTAGTTCGGCGCAACGGCGCGAGGCTAGCTCGGCCATTTCGGGATCAGCACCGCGGCCGAAGCGAGTGGAGGCTTCGGTGTGAAGCTTGAGAATGCGCGTGGCGCGGCGAATGGCGATGGGGTCGAACCAGGCGCACTCGATCAGAACGTTTTTCGTGGAGAAGGAGATTTCCGTTTCCGCGCCGCCCATGATGCCGCCGATCCCCACGGCGCGGGAGCCATCGCCATCGCAGATCATGCAAATGCCAGGGGTGAGCACGCGCTCGATGCCGTCAAGGGTGCGAATTTTTTCCGAGGGCTTCGCGAGGCGGACGACGATGCGGTGGTCGCGGACTTTATCGTAGTCGAAAGCGTGGAGGGCGTGGCCAAGTTCGAGCATCACGTAATTGCTTACGTCGACGACGTTGTTGATGCTGGCGACGCCGGAGGCGTCGAGGCGGTCCTTGAGCCATTGCGGCGAGGGCTGAATTTTCGCGCCGCGAATCACGCGGGCGGTGAAGCGGCCGCAAAGCTCGGGAGATTGAATCTCGACGCGGGCTGCGTCGCTGGTTCTTGCGACGGTGCTCTCTTGCGGCTTCGGCGAAATGGGCTTCAGCGGGAGCTTGTAAACGGCGCCGACTTCGCGGGCGATGCCGTAGTGGCCGAGGCAGTCGGGGCGATTCGAAGAGACTTCAGCGTCGATGACCGCACCGTGCGGGCCATTTTCGATGCCGCCGATATTGGTGCCGGAGAGAGCCAGGCGCGACGCGAGTTCCTCGGGCGTCGCCTTCACATCGACAAAATCCTTTAGCCAGTTGTAGACGATTTTCACGCGCTGGCCTTCAAGTGCCCGTAGTAGACGCGGGTAAAGTAGTCCATGCGCACCTGGCCGTCTTGCTGGTAGGCGTCGAAGAGTTTGCGAAGCTCTTCCATCATGGGTGCGTAATTCGGATGGCCTTCGATGGGACTGAAAGAGCTGCTGCGCAGGCGGCCGCGCAGCGAATCCCAATCGAGGATCTGGTAATTCGGCAAGTCGCGCTGCGAGAAGGTGCTCAAGAAACCACCGATGCGCTCCGCCTCGGGATAGGACTCCTTCACCTGTTTGTAATCGATACCGAAGCGCTCGAGAATATTTTCGTATGCCCGCGTGAAAGACGCTTCCTCCATGCGGCGATCGTTCCAGGCGATGACCATCCAGCCGCCAGGCTTCAGGATGCGAACGAACTCGCGGCGCGCAGCGTCAGGCTCGAACCAATGAAAGGATTGTCCGGCGGTGACGAAGTCCACGCTGGCGTCGTCGAGCGTGGTGGCTTCGGCAGAACCTTCGATGCTGGAGAAGCCATCGTAGGAGGCGAGATATTCTTCGCCGGCGCGCCGCATGTCTTTGTTGGGCTCAACGCCATAGACGCGATTGCCATTTTTCAGGAAGAGCTCGCTCAAAAAGCCTGTGCCGGAGCCGATGTCGGCGATGACGTGACCGGGGCGAAGGCTGCATTCGGCGCGCAGAAGGTCAAGCAGCGCGGACGGGTAACTCGGGCGATAGCGGACATAGTCTGCAACGCGAGCGGAGAAGCGCTGTTTGGCGTCCGCGAAGGTCATGGGAATTGCCTGAGGAAGCGGACGTCGTTCTGGAAGAAGACCTGGATATCGTCGATGCCGTATTTGAGCATGGCCAGGCGATCGATGCCCATGCCGAAGGCGAAGCCGCTGACTTTTTTCGGATCGTATTTCACGAAGCCGTAGACGGCGGGATCGACCATGCCGGCACCAAAGAGTTCAATCCAGCCGGAGCCTTTGCACTTGGAGCAGGTGCCACCGCCCGCCGCGGAACCACTGCCGCCGCAGAAAATGCAGGAGACGTCGAATTCTACGCTTGGCTCGGTGAACGGGAAATAGCTGGGACGGAAGCGCGTTTTCACGCCAGGACCGAAGAATTGCTTCACGAAATATTCGATGGTGCCGGTGAAATCGCAAAAGGTGATATCGGTGTCGACCGCGAGGCCCTCGACTTGATGAAAAATGAAGGAGTGCGTGGCGTCGGGATTGTCTCGGCGATAGACCTTGCCGGGAACGATGACGCGCACGGGAGGCTGGCGTTTTTCCATGGTGCGAATCTGCATGGGCGAAGTGTGCGTGCGGAGCAGCAGAGGCTGCGGTGCGCCCTTGGGAAGATCAAGGTAAAACGTGTCCATGTCGTCGCGGACTGGATGGAATTCCGGAATGTTGAGGGCTTCAAAGTTGTAGTAGGGCGTTTCGATTTCCGGGCCTTCCACGACGGAAAAGCCGATGGAGAAGAAAATGTCTTCGATTTGCTGGAAGACCTGGTGAATCAGGTGGTGCGAACCGAGGGGGCGGAGAACGCCGGGTAGCGAGAGATCAACGCGCTCGCGAGCGCCGGCGGTTTCGCCGGCACCGGCTTCGATGGCTTTGCGGCGCTCTTCGATTTTTGATTCGACGTGGGCGCGGAGTTGATTCAGTTCCTGGCCGACGACCCGCTTGAGTTCCTGAGTGGCAGGCTTGAGCCAGTTGTCGGTGATTTGGGTAAGCACGCCGGACTTGCGGCCGAGCCAGGCGTCGCGGAATTGTTTCCAGGAAGATTCGTCGCACGCGCACGCGCACTCTTCATCAAAGCGCCCACGAAGGCCGGCGAAGAGGGGTGCGAGCTCCTCGGGGCGGGTGATGCCGAGGTGGACAAGGGACAGCCCCGTTTTGTTTTCAGGCGTGCTCATGACAGTCGACCTAGCCGAGATGTGGATGCCGCAATGCCAGGCCCCTACGCCTTTTTCTTCGGCGGTGGAGCGGCGGCCTTGGCCTTCGCGGCCAGTTGCGCGAAAGCGGGAGCGTCGAGGACCGCGAGATCGGCGAGGACCTTGCGATCGAGACCAACGGCGGCGGCTTTCAAGCCATGAATGAGCTGGCCGTAGGTCAGGCCGTTCAGCCGCGCGGCGGCGCCAATGCGCTGAATCCATAGTTTGCGGTATTCGCGCTTTTTTACGCGGCGGTCGCGGAAAGCGTAGCGATCGGCGCGATTGGCGGCTTCCTGCGCGGACTGGTAGAGCTTGCTCTTGGTTAGAAAAAAGCCCTTTGTGCGCTTGAGATACTTCTTGCGGCGAGCGCGGCGCTTTGTGCCGCGTTTTACGCGTGCCATGGGTTTCTCCTTGTTTTTTGTCGAGACAA
>Ga0210409_10006947_pt1 | contig 11732 bp, 6 predicted proteins | sample IncBWH17MmetaG_FD_161649 | JGI IMG/M metagenome (GOLD analysis project Ga0210409, IMG submission 161649) | Forest soil microbial communities from Barre Woods Harvard Forest LTER site, Petersham, Massachusetts, United States - Inc-BW-H-17-M | ecosystem: Environmental > Terrestrial > Soil >...
CGTCCCGCCGCTTCCATCCAAACGTAATTATCTTTTCCATCGAGATTCTTTTTGTTTTCGACCAGCGGGTCGCCGTTGGATGTCCATTGGTTTGTCCAGCCGTGGGCCGGCTGAGCTTGACGGAATTGCGCATGGAAATAGAGAGTGTCGGAAGCGAGCGGCCGGGCATAGGCACGATAGTCGAGGTTGAAATAAAACGATCCGACTTTTGTTTGTCCTTCATTGGAAACAGTCAAGCGGGCATGTTTTTGAAAAGGCATGGGAAAGAAAGAATTCAAAGCGTGTTCGTTGGCTACGGAGAGGAGTTCGGATTCCCAGGGATGGTAGTCGCCAAGGCCAAGGCCGAAGAAATCGCCGAGTGGCGCTTCGACGCTAGGTGCGGTTTCGTGGTCCCAGTAAATGCGAAAGACGAGCTTTTTGAGGTGGTACTCCTCCTGGCTCCACAAAGTGAACCAGATGTGGGTGAGAACGCCGGGACCGTCCACATCCATCAGCGTGAGGGTTTCGCCGGGTGCGATTTCGCGGAAGTCCGCGTTTCCGCCGGAGCGGTCGTAACTTGAGACACGCTTGAGCAGGTAATCTTGGGGCTGTGTGAGATCGACCCTCGGCGCCAACTGGACTTGTGCAAACAAAGTTTCTGGGAGGAAACACAAGACCCCAGCGAAAAGGAAATTTAAACCGTTGCGGAGCATGGGCTCTCCTCGGCTCGTCGGGAACAGACGAGCGAAAGGGAATTTTGCTCCGAAAGGACAAACAAAGAAAGGGCGGACTCACCCTTGGTTTGCACGAAGGGAAAAAGTCCGCCCGCTAGATGGAAAAGACAGTAGGAAGCGCGTGTTACGCGTTGAGTTGCGGTGCCGCGGCCACCGACACGTGCTCGGTGGAGTCCTGAATGGTGAGACGGTCGGTGCGCATTTTGTCCCACTCAAGCAACGTCAGGCCATAGGACGCGAAGAGCCGCCGGATGCGCGCGGAGTCCCAGCGCAGAACTTTTTCGAGCACGGGGACGAGCACGCTCATAGTGTTGTCGCTCAAGACCGTGCGGCGAGCCACGCGGGTGATGAACTTGGCTTCGGAGACGGCGATGGTCAGGCCGTCGTACTGATTGACGTGCATCATGACAGGGATGTCGGAGCTGCCGTCACCCATGTAGATAATGCTGTCGTGGCTGATGCCGAGACTTGCGCGGAGCTCTTCCAAAACGGTGATCTTGCCCCAGCCGGCCGAAGCGCGAATGATGGAATCCACTTCGCCGGTGGCTTCGTTGTAGCGGAAGCGCGTGCCGAAGATGTGGTCCGGCGGGACGATGCCGTCGAGCGCCGATTGGATAATTTCCTGCGGTGCCGCGGAGATCACGTTGAAATGAAACTTGTAGCCTTCCGCGAGATTGTCGAGCGCGCGCGCGAAAAGCGCCACGTCGTGCTTCAGACGGATGCGCTTGCCGGTCTCCACGAGGTGTTCGCGGCGGACCTTGCGGAAATCCGGATCGTGGAGAATCAGATAGCTGAGCTCCGCGCCCTGCTGGACGAGGTTCATGTCCGAGAGGCCTTTCACTTTGTCGGGAAAGCCGTGAAAGCCGATGAGCTCGCTGAGCGCGACCCCCGAGTCATTGAAGCTCAGCGTCTGGTCGAAATCGCTGGCCAGTAGAAATTGTTTGGTCATGTACTAGTACTCCTTTGCTGCCTTTCTTGGTGGGCCCGCTCTGGGAAGCCTCCTCACCCTCTCCACTAACACCATAACGTCATTCCCCCCAGGGTGCCCCACGAATTATTTTGATGGGTGCTATGCGTTAAAGATGTGAACGATTCATTATACCTCAGTTAGATGTTCCGTAGGGGTAAAAGACACAAACGAAAGGAGATGAGTGTCCCATTTCGCAACAAATCCGCGCAAATTCTGTCCTCTGATAGAGATAGCGGAGGCGAATAAAAAGAGAAATAACACCGGCGAGGTGGTCTTGACCCCCGCGGAACATAAGGAAAGGCCTTGGGTTTGGGAGACTAGTTTATAGGCCCAAAGCGTCCATTTTAGGCTTTTCGTACACGTCGTCTTCGCCTGGGTAGCGGAGCCGGCTCTCGAAACGCCCGGTTTCCTTGGCGATGGCCCAGACCAAGCTTTCTCCTGCGGGCAGAGTCTGCGGCTGGCTGCGGAAGATGGGGTCTTCAAACGCGATAGAGGCATCGATCCATTGCCATCCGGCAGTTTCGAAGGCGCTCATGACGTCGGGAAGAACAAGGGCGTTGAGCGGGTTGAAATGCATCAGCACAGTGTGGCGAATGTCACGGCCAAGAACGTCGAAAGCAAGTTGCCGGTAGAACGCCGAGCGATCCAGGAGATGCGCTATCAAGTAGTCGCGATAGGGACCGATGGGAGCATTGGGTTGCTTGGCAAGCCGATCGACGAAGCGCTGGCTCACGAACCAGTCCGAGGAATCGATGGTGACATGGCCGACGCGGTAGCCGCGTTCCTTAAGCAGCGCGCGAAAACGATCGCGCTTGTCCGCGGTGTCGCCTTCCTTCAAGAAAGGATAGCGGAATAGCGTGGTACGGTTATGGTAGGGCGCGATTACCTTTTCGTTTTTCAGAAAATCGACGGCGAAATCGGCGTAACTCGTTCGCTCGCCGTAGAGTTTGTGCGAATAAGAATGATTGCAGAGCAGGTGCCCCGCCTGGTCCCAGGCCATGAGCAGTTTGGCGCCGTCGGCTTCATCCACGCGCATCCCGCAGACGAACAGCGCGGCGCGGACCCCTTTCGCCGAAATCGCATTCAATATGCGATTGTTGGCTTCTTGCCATTTCAAGACGGAACCCAGGGTAAGCGTGGGGTCGTCGAGCGTGAGGGCGAGTTGCGGCCGGACGGGATTGTTGGGATAAGTTTTTGGGGCCGGGTCCTGCGGAAGAAAAAAAGAGTGGAGCTCCGGTGGAAATACTTGGACGCAAGCTGCGGCAGATGCTGTTTTTACGATGGATGAGAGGAATTTGCGGCGTTTCATGACGGTGACCTCAATACAAAGGATTCAGCCAGGCTCGGGCACGGGCGAAGAAGGAAGTTAGTGAAGTTGCGGTAGAAGATGAAGACGTCGTCGAGCGCGGTTGCACATCGGCGCCATCCGTTACTGAGTATGCTTCGCCAGTGCGCGTGTGCATGTAAAGAGCACGCATTTCCGCGCGATTGAGCGGGCGGGCGCCTCGGCGGCCGAAGACGGCGAGCTGGTTGCCGGATTCATCGACGGCGCGGTCGCGGTCAATGCCTTTTGAAATAGCCAATGCGGGGCCGCGCGTGCGGGCCGTGGCGATGAGTTTGGGAGCGGGGCGCGGGCTGAAGCCGGAGAAATGCGCGGGGTCGTCCCACGGAGAAAGGATTTGCAGAACGCGCAGGCCGTTCTTGCCGTCGGCGACAAAAGCGAACGCGCTGGCGGCAACCATGCCGATTTTCACGTCGTTCACGTCGTTGAGCTGGCCTTCGGCAGTAAAAACTTGATCGAGTTTGGGAGCGTCCGGTTTTTCGACGTCCACGAAGGCCAGACCTTGCTTCCCTGCTGAAACGTAAGCATAAGTACGCGCGACATAAACGTTGCGGGCATCTTCAAGAGCAACGACCGCGTTGGTGATGGGTTTGGGTTGTGCCAGATCAGTGACATCCAGAACTTTGAGGCCATCATGATCGACTAGGAACGCGTAGCGGAATTGGATGGCGATCCCGCGAGGATCATTGAGGACGGGAGCGCCGATGGTCGCCGTGACCCGTGGCGCGAGCGGATTGTCGAGATCCACGACGACGAGAGCTTTGTCCGTGAGGATGTAAGCAAACGTTCCAGCGATGGTAATGCGGCGCGCGCCCGTGAGAATGCCATTTGGATTAAAAGCGAGAGAGCGCTTCAGGAAATTGTTCGCAGGATTGCCGTCGAGAAGCGTGCCGACGCCGGGACTCCTCGCTTTCAAATTGGGATCACCGATGATGACCAGGCCTTCCTCTTTATCAGCGACATAAAGAAAGCCGTAGAGCAAGTGAATGGCCTGCTCTTCGTTCGCAGGAACGGGCGTGCGAAGCGGATCGACTCCAAGCGTCGTGGGCGAGGCCACAGCGAGAGCGTTTTTCGTCGGCACATAAAAGCGCTGGCCCATAGGAGAAACCGGCGCAGTGGTGATTTTCTCTGAGAAGTTCTTGTTGTCGATATTCGCGATGTCGTAGACGCGCAGGCCGCCGGAACCGAGCGCGGCGTAGGCGTATTCACCGCGAGCCTGGATGTCGAGGACGTTTCCGGAATGTTCAGCCGCGGTGCTCAATTTCCGGCCGTGGTCGAGGAAATTCTTGTAATTGTCCGGATACGCGATGCGCTGGAGATCGCTGCCATAAATGGCTTCTGGCTCGTCATGCTCCGCGACCGCGATAGCTTCGAATCCTTTACTGCCGGTAGCCACATAGACATAGCGGCCCATGAAATTCGTAAAATTGGTGCCTTGCAGAAGGAGTTGGGCCATCCAGGCGTTGTTGTCGTTGTTTGCGGAGACGTGGCAATCGCTGCACTGCTTGGTTTCTCTTGCGCGCACGGTGTGCGGCACGAAAGTGCTGAACGCCTGGCCAGAGAAGCCGGGAGCGGAAATCGTTTGTTGCGTGTAGTAGAGCCAGTCGCGATTGGCATTCTGCGAACTGACCAGCACGGCGCAGGAAGAACGCGCGGGAGCAAAGCGATGGCCCGTGACGGTGCCATCGACGCCGAGCATATAAATGTCGTCGCGAAGCACCTGAAAATTGTAGCTGGTGTAATTCTTCGTGAGCAGGCCTTCGTTGTGCAGCATGGGTTTGCGCGCGTTGGCGGTCATCTGCAAATGGCAGCCAAAGCAGGTGGGCGTCCAGGAGGTGTGGCAAGAGTAGCAGGTCATGCTGCTGTTAGCGTGGGCAAGCGAAGTGTCGTCACTCGGCACTTGCGAGGGGACAGCGCCATCTTTGTTGATGAGCTTGGCGCGAAGAGATTTCTCGCTGTAATGCGCATTGCCGGGAGTGATGGAATCCATCGTCTGGACGATTTCCCATTCCTTGTTTTCTTCTGACATCGAGCGCTGAAATAATTTTTCGCCGCGCCATTCGAATCGCCGCAGTCCCCAAGGCGTGCGGAGCGCGTCGAGATGGCGGCCTCGCATTTCGCCGGGTTGTTGCGGTTCCGGCGCCGCAGGCCCTGACGTAATCAACGTTGCCTTCTTGCGGATTGTGCCGTGGCAATCGATGCAATCGATCTCGACGGCTGCGCGAGGCTCACCGTAAATTTTCCCGTTGCCGTGATTGTCCTGCGCGAAGTGGCAATCGTTGCACTGCATGCCTTTTTCGAGATGGATGTCGGCGAGGTGCACGGCTTTGCCGAAACGGTCGGGATCACCGAAGGAAATCTGCTTGCCTTCCTTGTCCAGCCAATTCCCCTTGCGGTCGTGGTTGAAGACCGCGCGGAAAACCCAGCCGTGACCGTGGAAATCGGCGAACTGCGTAGTTTTCAATTGCTTGTTGAATTCGGGGCTGCCGACATTTTCGAGAAAGTTTTCATCTCCCCAGAGACCACGAACAGCCGCTCCTTCCGGATTGCGCACAAAAGATTCGTACCGCTGCTCTTCCGTGGGATTGCGCTGCTCTTTCGGATACATTTTGTCGCCGTCGATTTCGTTGTCCCACCACGTGAGTCCGAAATACGTAGTGACCATGTTCGTGCCAGGGTGAATGTGGCAGATCATGCACTGGCTCGAAGGGATGGAACGCGTGAAAACGTGTTTGATGGGATGGCCGGATTTGTTCTTCGGAATCGTTGGATCAGACGATGCGCTGAATCCGGAGTGGCCAAATTGTGTGTAAGCTCCCGAATGTGATGGGTCGCGATCGTTTGCATAAATAACATGGCAAGCAGTGCAGCCGTTGGCGCGATAGTCGCCGGGATGATCGTTGGTGCCGGGGAGAGACATGACAGGATCAAGCAAACGCGTTTTCTGCAGTCCGAGGAAAACGGGATCGGTGCGCAGTTCCGTGCCAAAGCCGCGGTCGCTCAGCTTTTCGTCGGGCTTGCCGGGATCTTCTTCGCGATTGGGATTGCCGATTTCCGCTTTCTTGCGCCCCCCGCGTTCAAACACACGAAGCACGTTTCCCGGCTGAGATGTTTCCCAGCGCAAGAGCGGGTCAAGTTCGGCAATCACGCCCTTGGTGCGGGTTTCTTCAGGCGTGGGTTTGGGAGAAGTCTTGATCGATTGCGGTTTGCCGTCTCGGCCGTAGCTTTCGCCGAAGCGCGTGTTTTTTGCCGGATAGCCGCCATTATTGTAGAGCGCCGCGCCCCAGAGCATTCCGGAGTGCGTCATCATACTGGTGGAGACTGCGCGCGTTTCGGCGGCGTGGCAGCCGAGCGTGCCGCAGGTTTCCGTAGCCACGCGCAAATCGCCAGGATTGACAAATCTCACGTACTCAGCGGCTTCCTTGAGCCATGCCGTGTAGGCGCGTTCGGGAACATTCGAGCGATTCTTGAACGAAGGGTCGCGAGGCTGGACGTGGGCTTTTTCTTTCGCGGAATTGTATTCATGAGAATTCGGCGCGGTGCCTGCAGTGATGGAAACGGAAGAGTTTCCGCCGTGGCAGTCGGTGCAGCCGAGAGGAACGGTTTTCGTTGGGTGCATTGTCGGCTCGTCAGTGGACGTATGGCAAGAGATGCAGCCGGAGGATTTGCGGTCGGCTTCTTCCCGGGATTGACCGCGGAACGGTGCTGAATCTTGCGCGGCGCGGGCTGGCGGCTTGGAACTGGCATGGATAGCTAAGAGAAAAGACAACGCAGACACGCAGAGCGCGCTGAGGTTTCGCAGAGAAGACGTGCCGGAGTTACGAAGGGAAATCATTTCTGCGTGCCTCAGAAGGTAAACTTCACCGAGCCGAAAAGCGAGAACTGCGTGCGGCCCGTGTAGATATCTTTGAACCCGTGGCCCGGCTGAAGCGCGGAAGCGCCGCCGGTGACAACGATGTTTTCGGTCAATGGCGGACGATACTCGACACCAACTCCAAAGTCTTCTCCGATGGTGTGGCGAATCGGCGATTGGAAGAGCAGAAGTTCGAGCGATTCGGTGCGCTCGAACCGCAGAAAATTGAAATTCGCGAAGCCTTTCAGCTTTGACGTGATGTCGAAATCAGCGCCGGCGTTGGCGAGAAAAATCCCCGGATTGACGAAGTTGGCCTGGCCCTCTTCCTTGCTGGCACGCAGAGAAGGAATGAGGCTGCCGGGCGTGGTCAGGAGAACTCCCGAGCCAAGCAGCCGGATGCCTTCACGATCCCAATAGCTGAAGAGCCCTCCCGCGAAGTTCGGCAAATCAACGATGGAATCGAAGCCGCGCGCGCGGCCATCACGGGGATTGGGGTCGCCGGAAGTGTAAAAAGTGGAAATGCGATAGCGCACCCAGTCTTTGTCGTAAGAAAGTTCGGCCGCCGCCAGTTGCGCATTGACGGTCACGCGCTTTCCGGCGATGGGATTGAAGGTGTCCTCGCCGATTGCCTGATAAAAGGCGTGCGTGAGATTTAGCCGGCGGATGTGGCCGCTGCCCAGCCAGCCGAAGTACCCAACGCGAATGCCGTGGAGAATCGGCCCGCCACCTGGATTCTGACTGATGACATTGCCGATTGGGGACGGACGGACCAGAAAGCCGTTGTCGTCGTAATGAAGACTCGGATCGTCTTTGTTCCACGCGGCAACAAACTCCGCGGTGTAACCGGGAAAAGAGAAATCCTGCAAATAGACGTTGCCGAGAACGACTTGCTGGTGGCGGCGGTCAAACGTGTTCAGGCCGCTGTTGGTGTTTTTCTCGAGGAAATGGAAATAGGCGACGTTGTATTCGATGCGATCGCTATGCAAATTTCCGAACATGCGCAGCGCCGGCTCTTCGTCAACAAAAAGAAAGCCACGAAAATCGGCGTTGAATTGCTGGATGCCGGCGCGCGCGGAAACGAAATCGTAATTTGGACCGAGGTCGTGGAGCTTCACTTCGACGAAAGCTTCCTGAAGCCCGGCGTGATTGTCGAACCGGTTGGTGCCGCTGCGCGGATCAGGCCCGACAATGCCGAGCTCGCGGACATCCAAATCGTTCAGGCTGAGCTCGGGTGTGATTCGAATGCGCCAGTCAACGGGTTTGAAGGAAGCGTCGCCATGAAATAAATCAAAGGTGAGACGAAGGGTCTGATCGAAGAACGCTTGTTCGCCCTTGCCGAAGAAATCCGAGCTGCCGGGACGCGCGCTGCTGACATTGCTGGGCGAAGGAACGCGACGGCCATCGAAGACGGTATCGGACGAAGCGGTGAGGTTCAAAAAAGTTTGCTGGCCAAGGAGTTCCGGCCAGATCGGCTCGTCGCCCTTAAAGCGGTTGCGGTTGAAAGGGTCGTACCAGCGCGGTTTCGTATAGATGTACTCGCCGCGTTGCGAATACCGGCGGTAGTCAGGCTGCTCCAGCGCCCAGCGGTTGGGAACTGTGTTGTAGACGTCGCCGACGGGCGGCAGTTTCTCCGGTAAGAGATTCTCGATGTAATTGGGATCGGCGTCGAGGCGATGGCGGAATTCCCGATAAGTGCCGAAAGAGGGTTGCGCTTCTGCTGAAAGCACTGGTCCAAGTTCGGGAAGGCGCGGCAAACGCGAGCGCGCATCGGCGGCAGCAGAGGTCACTAAGGAAATCTCCAGGGTGACAACCTCGTTGGGCTGAAAGGCGAGATCGGGAAGAATAAACGGCGCGTAATCCTTGGCCTCCACGCAAAGTTGGTACTGGCCAGGGGGCACTGGAAAAATGCGAAAGATTCCCTCAGCAGAAGTAGTGGCGCTGAACATTTGGCCGGTTTGCGTGTTGCGCAGCGTCATCACTGCCGCAGCAACGGGCCGAGCGGTATTGGTGGTGTCGCGGACAACGCCATCAAGCGCCGCGGTTGTCTGCGCCTGCTGGCGTGGGATTCGCAACGCCGGACCTTGCTCGCGCGTTTGCTTTGCGGAGTCCTGAACAGTGGGGGTGGACTGATCGCTTTGTTTCGTGGCGGCTAGCGCGAATGATGAAAGAAAAGAAAGGCAGCAAACGGCGCAGAATGCGCGTCGAGCTTGCCGCGGATGGACAAAAGTCATGCGCTCGGCCTGAATGGGTCGATGAGAAAACAATGGAATCGCGTACTAGCTAACAATACCCGCAAGCAGCGAGCAACACTTTTCCCCGCAAATGAAGTCATTCGATAACTCAGCAGCGTCGCGCCGCATTCACCAGTTCGCGGCGCGACACCCGCAAAGCCGTTGAGCAACGGCAAACGAGTGTGATACGAACGCAAGTACTGGCCTTATGAAATCGACTCATACACTGCGGAAGCCACTCGGTTCGCGGCTCGCATTTCAGCGGCGAAGCAGAATGATGATTGAGCGCGCCTTTGCGATCTGCATTGCCGTGGCACCCGTGGTGCTTCTTGGCGGCTGCGGTGGCGGAAGCACTGCGCCGGTTTCAGCGTCTCCTGTTCCTGCGGTGCAAGCGCTGCAAGCGGCCGACGTCCAAAACATCGTGCAGGCGGCGGTAAATTCCGTGAACGTGGACATGGTTGTGGCGCTGGTGGATCGCGCGGGATTTGTGCTGGGCGTGTTTCGAACGCAGAACGCGCCGGCGACGGCAGTTGGAAATTTTGGACAAATCCAGAATGCCAATGACGTTGCCGTGACGCTGGCAAGGACCGGCGCATTTTTCAGCAATGATCAGGCGCCCCTCTCGTCGCGAACGGTGAGATTCATCAGCGGAATTCACTTCCCGCCCGGTGTGATGAACCAGCCACCCGCGGATTTGTATGGGATCGAGAACACCAATCGCGGCTGCACATTAATCAATGACCCGGTCTTCGAAGGCAAAATTCCTCCTTCGCTCGCCCTAGGCGGCGGATTCGGACTTGGAGTGCTCACTGGCAAGGCGGACACGAACGATTCGAACGCGGCAGCCGTGAATCCCGGCGGCGTGCCTATTTTTTACAAGAATGTAGTTGTTGGCGGAATCGGTGTGGTGACGTCGTCAAGCAATTCGAATGTCGCGGAGTACGCTGCATTTGCCGGATCGACGACCGCGCGCGGCGGCCCAACGGATACGTTTGGGCCCACACCCGCCGCACCGGGAGTGGTTTTTATCGGTGGCATCGCGCTGCCCTTTGTAAATCAAACTTCACTCCCCGCTGGTTTTTCTGCCGGGCCCGCTGCGGGAACGGGAAGTTACATGGTGGCAGCGACAAACAGTCTGGGGCAACCGCCGGAAGGCGATCTGATTACTCCCTCGGCGGGGCCATTGGGCGGCTTGAGCGCGGCGGATGTGACGCAGATTCTGGATAACGCGGAAACGACAGCGAATACCACGCGCGCGGCGATTCGCTTGCCGCCCGGTTCGACAACACGCATGGTCATAGCCGTGGCTGACCTGGATGGAACAATCGTTGGATTGCGGCGCATGCCGGATTCGACGGTGTTCAGCATTGACGTGGCGGCCACCAAGGCGCGCAACATGGTGTATTTCAACAGCGCCGTTCGAACGGCGGCGGATTTGAACGGCGTGCCGATGGGCACGGCGGTGACGAACCGCACGATCAGTTTTGGCGCGCAGCCCCTATATCCACCCGGCATCGACGGCTCAAACCCCGGGCCGTTTTTCAATTTATACACCATGGATGTGGCCAACCCCTGCACGCAGGGATTTCAGAGCGGCGCGGCCAACGCCAACAAAAGTGGAATCGTTTTTTTTCCGGGCAGCGCGGGATTATTTCGAAACGGCGCGCTCGTTGGCGGACTCGGAGTCAGCGGCGACGGCGTGGACCAGGACGATTATGTGACCAGCGGCGGCACAAAAGGATTCGAAGCGCCCGCAAGTATCCGCGCCGATCAAATCATGGACCAGGGCGTGCGCCTGCCATATTTCAAATTCCCGAGAAATCCGACTAATTAAAATCCTGCAAATTATCGGCGGCGCGCCGTTTTCTTGCCGCCGGCTATTTTTGCAAGCGCGCGCGAGTACGCTTCGATCGTTCCGGGAACAGCCTGGCTGTGAACGAACTGTCCATGCCGCCGGCATTCGATGAGGCCCGCCTCGCTCAAGATCTTGAGATGGTGTGAGACGGTTGCAGGGGTGACGCCGCGCATCGAGACGATCTCGCCGCAGGTCATGTGCTCGGAAGCGGAAACGGCCTCGAAAATTCTGAGGCGCGTCTTGTCGGCCAGGGCTTTCGATATTTTTTCGATCCGCGAGCGGTCCATGGGCCTTGCGGAAGTGTAGCGGACCTGGTGCCCGTCTCGCCACCGGGATTCGCCTCCGGAAGAGCCTCCAAAGCAATGCAACCGATTACTTCGATATTCATCTAACTATCGAAATAAGGAAAGCCAGGGAAGCGACAGAAGAACCGCAGGTGCGGAGCGGCTTTCGGAACTACGCAGACAACAACAGGAGACAACCATGAAGAGACTCGAAGGAAAAGTGGCGGTAGTGACTGGCGGAAACAGCGGTATCGGTCTGGCCTCCGCAAAGCGTTTGCAGGAAGAAGGCGCGCGCGTAGTGATCGTTGGCCGAAGCAAAAAGACGCTGGACGAAGCCGTGAAAACGATCGGAAACGGCGTTGTGGCCGTCCAAGCAGACGTATCCGTTGCGAAGGATCTGGACCGCCTCTATGCTACGGTGTCGCAGAAGCTTGGCAAAATCGACATTCTGTTTGCCAACGCCGGAATTTACAAATTTGCGCCT
>Ga0210409_10006949_pt1 | contig 11728 bp, 11 predicted proteins | sample IncBWH17MmetaG_FD_161649 | JGI IMG/M metagenome (GOLD analysis project Ga0210409, IMG submission 161649) | Forest soil microbial communities from Barre Woods Harvard Forest LTER site, Petersham, Massachusetts, United States - Inc-BW-H-17-M | ecosystem: Environmental > Terrestrial > Soil >...
TCAGCTCGGCTGCCTCTTCATCGCTGGCGAACTCGACGAACATCTCTCCGTCGAAGCGCAGATACCGGTAGCCATGCGCGGCGAGCCAGCGGACGTCGTTCGGCCAGACGATGACGACGCGGCCACCGGGCCTGCAGACGCGCTCCATCTCGGCCAGGCCGGCCTCGCCGCCATGCCCCGGCGCCGGCGTGAGGGCCGAGCACGCCACCACCACGTCGGCGCAATCGTCGGCCACGGGCAACTCGTCGAAGAAGCCATGGGTCACATGGACGCGGTGCTCCCCGTCGGCTGCCGCAAGCTTGCGATTCAGGATCTCACGCAACGGCGCAGCCGGCTCGATCGCAACGACCTCGCGGGCGCGGTCAACAAGCTCCAGCGTCAACCGGCCCGTGCCGGCAGCCACCTCGACGATCCGCTCGAGGTTCTCTGGCAGCCAGCCGATCACGCCCGGGTGGAGGCGCTCCGCGCTGACGAGCCGGTCATAGAGCTCTGGCTCGAGCCGGTACAGGAGCTCCCAGGCGAGCGTCGCGTCGGTTCGCGGGTCGCCCGTCCCGCTGGCGAGGAACCGTCTCGCCTCAGCCTGAGTGAGCACGCCAAGGTCAGCCGTGGTGTAGCGCGCTCGCACGTTTCGAGGACGCGTCTCAGACGTCATCACGGACTTCTGCCCAATTCTTGTCCGTCTCCCACAACCTGAGCGAGCGCAGCAATCCCTCCGGGAGCTCTCGGCGGATCCTCTCCCAGAACGCCATGGCCAGGTTCTCCGCGGTCGGGATGACCCCCTCCAGCCACGCAACGTCGGTATTCAGGTTCCTGTGGTCCACGTCCTGGACGATCAGCCGGCAGATCACATCGGACAGCTGCTTCAGGTCCAGCACATAGCCCGTGGTCCGGTCGATCTCCCCGGCCACCACGACCTCGAGGACGTAGTTGTGCCCGTGCAGATTCGCGCACTTCCCGAACAGGCGCTCATTGTCCTCATCGGACATGCCCGGATCGCGCAGCTGGTGCGCCGAGTTGAACGACTCACGGCGACTCACGAGCACGGTCGTCGAGCTGGACGCTGCCTCTCGGCGGGCGACGGCAATACCTGCATCACTCAGATCGTGATGGGCCACTTGAACCCCTCCTGACTCCTGTGCTCAGGTGCGTAGGGACACCGACGATACAGCCCCGTCGACGTCGAGCCATCGCGCACGTGGAGGCGGGATCGGCGCTCTCTCGCCCACCCGGTCCAACGTCAGCCCGGCAGGTCCTCGGGTCGCTTGGCAGCGAGGTGACCTTCCAAGAGGCCGGTGGACTGGCCGACCTCGATCAGATACCCGTCGGGGTCTCGCATGTAGCAGCGGATCTCGGCACCGCGATCGATGGGCGGCGTGAGAAATGCTGCGCCTCGCGCGCTCCACTCCCGGTAGCAAGCCTCGACGTCCGCCACCCGCAGGTTCAAGAAGATCGAGGTGCTGTGCCCCGGCTCGTAGTCGACGACGGATATGTCCGGCTTGTCGGGGGTTGGCGGGCCGCCCGGATTCATGATGATCCACGAGTTGGCGAGCTTGACCATGCACGGATTTTCCGGGAGCACCACGCTGCCGCCAAGCACCTCCGAGTAGAACGCGCGGGAGCGAGCCACCTTCCGGACGGTGATGAACAGGGTGACGAGAATCCCCTCGGCGGGCGTCGGGAGGTTCTCGAAGTCGATGGTCTGAGTGGGTTCGGTCATGATGCCCTCGATTCTGATCGCGCATCGCTGGCCCCCGTGCCCTCGCGTCGTGAAGGCCCTGACGCCGGGTCGTTGGGATGGGCCTCGAGCACGGTCACCGTAATGTGCATCCAGTCGTACAGCGGCAGCGCCTCGAGCAGACGGTCGAGCTGGGCTCGGCTGTCGGCGAAGTAGAGACCGAGGACCTTGCTCTCGCCGTCCGGAACGGTCAGCCTCCAAATCCGCATCAGGTGACCTTGCTCAACCAGCGCCGCTGCCGCGGTTGACTCGGCGTTCTCACGCTCCTCGACCTCTACCTGCGAGGTTCCCTGCGGAATGCTCGTCTCGAACTCGACCAGGAACTCCATTGCCAACTCCTCTCGGTTCCGATTCAGAGTCCCTCAACGGACGCGCGCTCGCGCCCGTTGGATGCCCTGGCTGCGGCCCTGGCCCGGCGCGTTGCCGGAGCTACTCTAGGAGCTTCGCTGCATACGGTCGTCTGCGCTCCGGGCCGTGGCGAAGGAGAGGGGGGACAGGCGCAGGCGCATCAGCGTCCCTCCGCCCGGCGCGTCCTCCGCACTGACGTCGCCTCCGTGGGCGTCGGCCACCTGGCGCACGATTGCGAGGCCAAGCCCGCTGCCGGGCAGTGCGCGGGCGCTCGCGCCACGATAGAAGCGATCGAACGCGTGCGGCATGTCGGCTGCGGCGATGCCGGGGCCGTGGTCGCGCACGGTCAGCTCCCCGTCGATCAGGACGATCTCGAGCGACCCGTCGTGCGGGCCGAACTTCAGAGCGTTGTCGATCAGGTTCTTCACGGCGCGTCCGAGTCGTTGCGGATCGCCGAGCACGAGCGTCTCCTGCAGGTCTTCGGCGAGCTGCGCGCGTGGAGCACGCCGGTGCGCCTGGGCGATCTCCTCCGCGACGAGGACGTCCAAGCGCACCTCTTCGAGCACCGTCGGCGGCTCATCCCCACGCGCCAGCTCGATGACGTCGTTGATCAGCGTCGTCAGGTCCTCGAGCTGCTCGACCAGGTCCGACAGCAGCAGCTCGCGGTCGCGCTCCGACATCGACGGCGACTGCTGCAGGACCTCGATGTTTGCCCGCAGGCTCGTCACCGGCGTGCGGAGCTCGTGCGAGGCGTCGGCAACGAGCTGCCGCTGGACGCGCGAGGAGGCGTCGAGTGCGCGCATCGATCCCGCGAGCGCGTCGAGCATCGTGTTGAAGCCGCTCGCGAGCCGGCTCAGCTCCCCACCCCCGCGACCGGGTATTCGGCGCGCGAGATCTCGGGTTCGCGTGACGTGCTCGACCGCCTCGGTCAGATGCCTCACCGGGGAGATCGTCGCGCGGCTGACCAGCGAGCCGAGCAGTGCGGCGACGGCGATTCCGCCGAGCGCCACGAGCGCGAGGATCAGGCGCAGGTTGAAGAGCGTGTGATCGACCTCGTTGAGCGAGCGGGCGATCTGGATCGCACGCACCGGCGCTCCGGCGGCGAGCGCCACGTTGAGCACTCGCAGGTGGTCGGAGCCGATGCGGATCTCCGAGAAGTAGCTCGAGCCGCCCGCGCGCGCGAGCCGGCGCGCACGCGCGTCGACCGGCAACGTGGCCGCGCCGGCCGCGGGCGGAGCGAGGACTTCGCCCTTGGGGCCGAGCGCCTGGAAGACGCCACGGTTCTCGCCCAGGAGCACTTTCGGGACCGGCAGCAGGGGCCTCGCCGGACGCGAGCCGCTCGAGGTGCTCCGGCCGCCCCGGCCGAGGAATTCGCGCAGTCCTCTCGCCCCGACGGTGGGCGCCGCGAGCGCAGCGCTGCGCGCCCGCTCGGAGATCCCGCGCTGCAGCCCGAGCGCCGTGTCGCGGAGCGAGTTGTCGACCTGCCGGTGCAGCTGGTCGGCGACGAGCAGGTACGTCAGCGCGGAGGCGATCAGGACCGCGACGGCCACCGCCGCGGTCGCCACCAGCGTGATCCTGTGCCTGAACGTCATCGCTCGCGCAGCACGTAGCCGACGCCGCGCACGGTATGCAGCAGGCACGGCTCACCGCCCGCCTGCGTCTTGCGGCGCAGGTAGCCGATGTAGACGCCGAGCGAGTTCGAGCTCGCGCCGAAGTCATACCCCCAGACGTGCTCGAAGATCGCCGAGCGCGTCAGCACCTGGCGGGGGTGGCGCAGGAACAGCTCGAGCAAGCGGAACTCGGTGCGGGTGAGCGTCAGCTCGCGCGTCCCGCGGCGGACCTCGTAGGTCACCGGGTCGAGCGTCAGATCGGCGTAGCCGAGTGGCCGCGGATCCTCGCCTTCGCCAGCCGCCCCGCGGCGAAGCAGCGCTCGCACGCGCGCCATCAGCTCGCGCAGCGCGAACGGCTTGGCGAGGTAGTCGTCGGCTCCTGCGTCCAGGCCGGCGACGCGATCGTCGATCGCGTCGCGCGCCGTCAGCATCAGCACGGGCGTGCGGTCGCCGGCGTTGCGCATCCGCCTGCACAGCTCGAGGCCGTCGATGCCGGGCATCACGATGTCGAGCAGGACCGCTTCATAGCTTCCTTGCGCCAGCAGGTCGAGCGCCTGCTCGCCGTCGGCGGCAAGTGTGATCTCGTATCGCTCCAGAGCGAGTGCCCGGGCGAGCGCCTGACGCACCGCGGGCTCGTCGTCGACGACGAGGAGCCGGGGCTGGATGGCGCCGACCGGCGCCCGGCGTTCGAGCATCTCAGGCGCACTCATGGCAGTCGTCTGCGTCGGCATCGCTCTCTAGGAGCAGGCTGCCATCGGCGACGAAGAAACACATAAGAGGACGCGCCGCACTTCTTACGCAGTTCTTGAACGTGCCGGCGATCCTCAGTGGCGATGACATCCGTCCGACAGAGCGCCCCTCGGTGGCTGACCATCGCTCTCGGCGCCGGCGCGCTGACGTTGATCGTGCTCGCTGTCCTGCTCGTTGGCGCACCCGGACGGGCGAGCAGCGGGCAGACCCGCGTCGTCAAGGTTCGCAACGGCGTCGTCCAATCGACCGTCTCGGGAAGCGGCAACGTCCAGCCCGGCACCCAGCTCGACCTCGGGTTCAGGACCTCGGGCGTCGTGCAGCGCATCTACGTCACGCAGGGCCAGTACGTGACGCCGGGCAAGCTGCTCGCCGAACTCAACCCGCAGAGCGCCGAAGTCACGCTCGAACTCGGCAGGGCGACGCTCCAGGCGGCCGAAGCCACGCTCGTCCAGGAGGAAGAAAGCGGTGGCGAAACGTCCTCGGGCCAGAGCTCCGCCGGCGCGAAAACGACCGCCGCGACGACCGCGAGCGCCACCAAGGCCCCGACCACCTCGACCGGCAGCAACCCGACCACGACCCGATCCAGCCCCTCGACGACGACCCCGGAAAAAGCGACGCAGAGCGCGGCCACCAAGGAAGCGAACCTGGCCTCGGCGCGAGCGGCGGTCAAGGCTGACCGCTTGGCAGTGCAGGGCGACGAACAGTCAGTTGCCAACACCAAGCTCTACGCGCCAACCAACGGCACGATCGTCTCGCTCTCCGGGGAAGTCGGTGAAAGCGTCTCGGGCACGGGAACGACCAGGGCCTCGACCGCCACCACCAGCTCGAGCGCCGCCGCGACCGGCGCCGGCGGGACGGGCGCCTCCACGACGGGCCGCTCCTCGAGCACGACGACGAGCGCCGCCAGCTCCTCCACGTCGACCTCGGCGTTCGCCGTCCTCAGTGACCTTGGCGCCATGCAGCTCGTCGTCCCGCTCAGCGAGTCCGAAGTCGTCGCGGTGCACGCCGGGCAGCCGGCGACGGTGACGGTCGAAGCCCTCGAAGGCATGAAGCTCGCGGCGCACGTCGTAAGCGTCGCGACGCTCTCAACCAGCAACAGCGGGGTCGTCAGCTATCCCGTCACCTTCCAGCTCGACCAGCCCGCCTCGACGTTGAAGCCTGGCATGAGCGCCACGGCCGAAGTGGTCGCCAAGCAGGCCGAAGGAATCAACGTCCCAACCAGCGCGATCTCCGGCCGGGCGGTCACCGTCGTGCGGGGCGGCAAGCAGGTGCGCCAGCCGGTCGTCACCGGGCTCGCGGGCAACAGCTCGACGATCATCCTCAGCGGCCTGCAGGCGGGAGAGGAAATCCTCCTCCCGGTGGCGAGCAGCAGCAGCAGCACCAGCATCGCCTCGAAACTCGGCGGGCGCGGCGGACTCGGCGGCGGTGGCGGCTTCCCAGGCGGCGGTCCGGGTGGCGGCGCGTTCCCGGGCGCAAGGGGCGGCGGATGAGATCGAGGCTCCCGCAGGCGCCTGTGATCCAGGTGCAGCAGGTCACGAAGGTCTACGACCTTGGCCAGGTCAAGGTGCGCGCCCTGCGCAACGTCTCGCTGCGCATCGATCGCGGAGATTTCGTGGCGGTGATGGGCAGCTCCGGCAGCGGCAAGAGCACGCTGATGAACATCCTCGGCTGCCTGGATGTTCCGACGAGCGGTCGATATCTCATCGACGGCACCGACGCCGGAGGGATGGACCAGGATGATCTGTCGGACCTGCGAAACCGCAAGATCGGCTTCGTCTTCCAGAGCTTCAACCTCGTCCCGCGAACGACCGCGGTCGCCAACGTGGAGCTGCCGCTCGCCTATGCCGGCGTGGCGCGCACAGAGCGCCGCAGCCGCGCAGAGCGGGCGCTCGGCGCGGTGGGGATGACCGACCGCCTGCACCACGAGCCCTCCGAGCTCTCCGGCGGACAGCAGCAGCGCGTCGCCGTCGCGAGGGCGATCGTGACCAACCCCTCGCTGATCCTCGCCGACGAGCCGACCGGCAACCTCGACTCGCGCTCGACCGAAGACGTGCTCGCGATCTTCTCGCGGCTGAATGCCGACGGTCGCACGGTCGTCCTGATCACCCACGAGCCGGACATCGCGGCTCAGAGCAAGCGGGTCATCAGGCTCAGCGACGGAGAGATCGTCCAGGACGAGCGCCTGCGCGGCATGCGGGATCCGGCGGCTGACTCCGACTGGCTGAAGCCGGCTCAGCCCGGCGCGGCCCCGAGCAGCGTGGGCGGGCGGCCATGATCGGCTACGAGACGCTGCGCATCGCGTGGGGCGGAATCACCGCCAACAAGCTTCGCTCGGGCCTCACGATCCTCGGCATGACGATCGGCGTCGCCTCGGTGATCGTTCTGATCGCGGTCGGCAACGGGTCCTCGAAGGCCGTGCAGTCGAGCATCAACAGCCTCGGCACGAACGTGCTGATCGTGATGACCGGCGGCGTCCGCGGCGGAGCCCGCAGCACCAACACGGCGAGCATCTCGCTCACCAAGCAGGACGCCGAAGCGCTGCAGAGCTCGAGCCAGGCCCCGGACGTGAAGAGCGCCTCACCAGTCGTCAACGCCAACGGCGTGAAGCTCGTCTACAACAGCTCCAGCTACGAACCATCCTCGTTCGTCGGCACCACACCCTCCTATCTGGCGGCGCACAGCTACAGGATCAAGGAAGGGGCGGCCTTCAGCTCGACCGCTGTGAACACGCACCAGCGGGTCGCGGTGATCGGACAGACCGTCGCGCAGGAACTGTTCGCCGGCGCCAGCCCGGTCGGGCAGAGCATCAAGGTCAACGGCGCGAGCTTCGTCGTCGTCGGCGTGCTCGCCGCCAAGGGCTCCAACGGCGCGACCAACGAGGACGACGTCGTGATGGCGCCGATCACGACGGTGCAGGACTCGATCACCGGCTACGGCCCGATCAGCTCGATCACGGTCGAGGGCACGTCGCAGGCGACGCTGAACGCGGCCGAAGGCGAGGTGACGCAGATCCTCGAGGAACGCCACAAGGTGAGGAACACCGCCGAACCCGGCTTCCGCGTCCTCAATCAGGGATCGCTGCTAGAAGCCTCGAGCTCGACCAGCAGCGTCTTCACCACGCTCCTCGGCGAGGTTGCCGCGATCTCGCTGCTCGTCGGCGGGATCGGCGTGATGAACATCATGCTGGTGTCCGTCACCGAGAGGACCCGCGAGATCGGAATCCGCAAGGCGATCGGCGCACGGCGCAGCGACATCCTCACGCAGTTCCTCACCGAGGCTCTGCTCGTGTCGCTGTTCGGCGGCCTTGCCGGGGTGCTCGTGGGCATCGTCGGCAGCCAGTTCAAGATCGCCGGCGTCGAACCGGAAGTCGCCGCCTACTCGATCTTTCTCGCCTTCGGCGCAGCGGGACTCTCGGGCCTTTCTTCGGCACCTACCCGGCCGCCCGCGCCGCCACCCTCAGCCCGATCGAAGCACTCCGCTTCGAGTGAGCAACCTCCAAAGCCAGGAGCATCCGATGTCACACGACGATCCCACAACCGACCTGCAGCCCGCAGGCACAACCCTCGACGAGCCGCCGGAGCGCCGCCACGTCGAGGACGATGAGCGCGAGTGGATCGAGGAGTCGCCGGAGCTGCCGCCGCGCCCTCGCCGGCGCCTGCTCACACCCGTAACGGGCGCACTCGCGGCAGCTCTGCTGATGGCTGGCGGGTTCCTCATCGGCGTGGTCGTGGAGAAGGGCCAGGCCTCCTCCACGAGCGCCGCCGGTGGCACGGCCGCCGCGACGGCCGCGAGATTCGGACGGGCTGCCGGCGCAGGAGGCGGTGCAGGCTCCGGTGCCGGGGGCAGCCTCGCCGGCCCTGGCGGCGGTGCGACCGTCGGCCGGGTCGCCTTCATCCAGGGGACGACCCTCTACGTAACGGACACGCAGGGCAACACGGTCAAGATCACGACCTCGCCCGGATCGAACGTGACGAAGTCCGTGAAGGCGAGCGCCAAGAGCATCCGCCCGGGGGAAACGGTGATCGTGACCGGCACCACCGGCTCGAGCGGCGTGGTCGCTGCGGAATCGATCCGCGTCGGCGGCGAAGCGGGTGGCCTGCCGACGCGCCCGTCCGGGAGCTCGGGCGGGAGCTCCCGCGGCGGCGAACCCGCTCTGTTCGGGAGCGGCGGATAGCGAGACCTCTGCCGGACCGACCGACCTCGCCCATCGCGGGCGCACCGCCCCTCGCAGTTCTGAAAACAAGACAACTGAAAGAGAAACCCATGCATCGCATACACAAAACCTCCAGGCCGGTAGCGGCAGCGCTGCTGCTGTCGCTCGCGATACTCGTGCTCGCGGCGTGTGGAGGCTCCTCGTCCGGGAGCACCAGCCCGAGCTCCTCCACCGGCTCGACGAGCTCGGCTCCGACCGGCGCCGCGGGCGGGCGCTTCGCCGCCGTGCGCGAATGCCTGCAGAAGAACGGGATCACGCTGCCGCGCCGCACGCCCGGCCAGGGGCGGCCGCAGGGCGGCGGCCTGCTCGGGGCAGGCGGCACGCGCCCGCTGCCGAGCGGCGTGACCCGCGCTCAGTACGAAGCCGCCCTGCAGAAGTGCGGCGCCGGCTCCTTCGGCGGCGGCGGAGCTCGCTTCAGCGGCACGGCGTTCAAACAGGCGCTGCCGAAGTTCGCGGCGTGCATGCGCGAAAACGGCATCAACCTTCCGGCGCCGAACACCTCGGGCAACGGCCCGGTCTTCAACACCAAAGGCCTGAACACGAGCAGCGCGCAGTTCCGTGGCGCGCAGGCCAAGTGCCAGCCGATCCTCGTCGCGGCGCGAGGCCCTGCGGGCGGCGCTGCGGGCGGTGGTCCGGGCGGTGGCGGCGCGTCCGGCGCCGGTTGAGAACCGCGCGCCGGTCGGTCGAGAAATCGGGCTTGGATCAGCTCACGAAGCGGTGCGGACGCCCAGGCGCCTGAGCGCGGCTCGCGCTGCCAGGTGTCCGCACATGCCGTGGACGCCCCCTCCGGGGGGCGTCGAGGCCGAGCAGAGATACAGGTCGGGAACGGGCGTCGAATAGGGCACGAGGCGAAGCGCGGGCCGCGCGATCAACTGGCGCAGGCTCGCCGCTCCGCCGTTGATGTCGCCACCCACGATGTTGGCGTCTTTGAGCTCGAAGTCGGAGCTCGTCGTGACGCTCCGAGCGAGCACCAGGTCGCTGAAGCCGGACGCGAACCGCTCGATCTGGCGCTCGATTCGATCGGTCATGTCCACCGACGAGCCGTTGGGTACGTGGCAGTACGCCCACAGCGTGTGCTTGCCCTTGGGCGCCCGCGTTGGATCGAACAGGCTCGGCTGGGCCACGAGCACGAATGGATGCTCTGCGTGCCGGCCCTGCCACGGCGCGCGCTCGGACGCCGCGACCTCCTCGAGCGTTCCCCCGACGTGAACCGTCGCCGCCCGCCCGCACTCGGGAGCATTCCACGGAACCGGGCCGTCCAGGGCGTAGTCCAGCTTGAAGACTCCGGGGCCGTAGCGATAGCGTTCGAGCGCCCGGCGGTAGCGAGCGGGCAGGCGCGGGCCGGCGAGAGCGAGCAGCTGCCTGGGTCCGACGTCGCAGAGGATCGTTCTTGCCGGCGGCAGCTCCTCGAGCGTCCTGACGGGCGAGCCCGTTTCGATCTCGCCGCCGAGCGCCCGCAGGTGGGAGGCGAGTGCCTGCGCGATCTGCTGCGATCCGCCTCGCGCGACAGGCCAGCCGCAGGCGTGCGCGAGGGCAAGGAAAACGATTCCGAACGAAGCCGTCGCGAGCTGCTCGAGCGGCAGCACCGAGTGCGCCGCTGCGCCGGCGAAGAGCGCGCGTGCCTGCTCGCCGCGAAAGGCGCTCGAGGCGAGGCTCGCGCTGGGCCGCAGGGCGCGACGCGAGAAGCGAGCGAGCGCCAGCGGATGACGGGGGACTCGCAGGATCGGCCCGAGCAGCGTCGCGTCCAGGAGCGGCCAGTCCTCGACCGTCCGACCGATCAGTCGCCGGTAGGCATCGCCGTCCTGCCCGAGCGACTCGACGGCGGCCTGAAGCGAGCGCTCCAGCACAACCGCTCTCCCGCCGTCCAGTGGATGCGCGAGCGGCGCCGGCGGGTGGATGAGCTCCAATCCGTGCTCGGCCAGGGGAAGCGAACGAAGGAACGGCGAGGCGACGGCCATGGGGTGGACGGCTGAGCACACGTCGTGCAGGAACCCGGGCAGCGTGAGCTCCGCCGAGCGAGTGCCGCCGCCGACGGCGTCCGCTGCCTCCCTGACAAGCACCGACAGGCCGGCTCGTGCCACGGTGATCGCGGCAGCCAGGCCGTTGGGGCCGGCGCCCACCACCACCGCGTCGTAGCCGCTCAAGGCACGTCCGCGGGCGTGTTCACGCGTGGACCTCCGAGCCCGAGTCGAGTCGGTTGCGCACGAGCACCACGGCCGCGTATGCGGCCACGGCAAGCGCGACGACGGCGGCCCACCGACGCGCGGGCTCTTGAATCGCCGCCAGCGCGTAGTAGACAATGTAGAGCGTCGGGTGGTAGAGCATCACGCGTGCCAGCGCTTCGCGACCACTGAAGCGCCGCTCGCCGATCGTGAGCTCGAGCTCAGAGCCGCGGCTCTGCTCCCACGCGAATGCGTGCCCGAGGTCGAGCCTGTGAAGCAGCCGGACGATGCGGGCGAGCGAACCCTCTTCACCGTATTTCACTATCGGTGCGCGCGCCGGCCACTCGACCAGCGCGACGCACGCCGCGGTGACAGCAAACCAGAACATGGTGAATGTGGTACCCGTCACCAGGAAGAGCGAGCTGTGGTATGCGATCACCAGCAGTATTCCGACGGGGACGAGCCTGCGGACCGCGAACGTGACCGAGATGAACAGCTCGGTCACGATCACAGCCCAGCTGGCTATCGTCGAGAGGACCATCGACGGCAACAGATCCGCGAGGTGCCGGTAGGCCGGGCCATAGGCGTGAATCCCCACCCACGATTCAAAGAAGGCCCCCGATCGCCAATTGCCGTCGAGCAGCTTGTTCGTTCCCGCCCAGAAGTAAAGGACGACGAGCTGCGCCCGAATCAGCATCTTTGCCGTGTTGCGATCGGACAGGCCGATAATCAGCAGCAGCAGGGCGGTGAATGTCAGGTTGTTCGTTCGGTATGGCGTCGATGACAGCTGAGCGAGCAGGAGCGTCCCACCGAGCACGAGGCACGACGGCCTGACGAGCTGGTTGAGCAGCAGCGCCGCCGCGGCAATCAGCCAGACCGCCTGGAGCGTGTGCTGGTAGGCGCCGGGCGA
>Ga0210409_10006950_pt1 | contig 11721 bp, 14 predicted proteins | sample IncBWH17MmetaG_FD_161649 | JGI IMG/M metagenome (GOLD analysis project Ga0210409, IMG submission 161649) | Forest soil microbial communities from Barre Woods Harvard Forest LTER site, Petersham, Massachusetts, United States - Inc-BW-H-17-M | ecosystem: Environmental > Terrestrial > Soil >...
AGAATTGCTTGAGCGTCTCGCGTTCGGCGGGTTCAAGGTTGTCGAACTTAAGGCGAACTCCAAAAGTGGGATTGCTCCGGGTCACGATTCCGTTGAGGATCAAACCCTTCACCCAGATTTTCCCGTTCGCCACCCAGAGTCCGATTTCCAGCTTGACTCCGGTTTTGACTGGAGTCGCAGTCTCCACGAAGCCTCCGCCCAAGCTGGTGTTCGAAAGATTACCCCAAACTGGCGTTGGCGACCCATCGATGCGCAACTCGACTGCGACAAAACACTTCATCCGCGGATAGCGCCGCCGATCCTGGCCCCAGCAGGGAGTGAAAATATCCGGCTCGAACGGTGGAGCCGCCGCGGGCGTGATCGCGACTGGAGGCTCTGGTGAAGGCTTGGGAGAAGCTGATTCCGTGGACTGTACCCTTGGACCCCTGCTCTTGATCTTGCGCATGGTCTCAAGCAACACCTGGTCGCGTTGACCGGCTTCGGCATCGCGATAGGCTTGCAGGAGCTCGCCGAGATGGCTCACAATTTCCGGGTCGGTGAGGAGCTTGGTCCAGTCCGCTCCGGGTGCAGAGGTCTTGGTTTCAGTCATTTGATCGGTGGGCTCGATTTAGAGGAGTTCTCCACAGTCTTAGGGTGAAGCAGGTTCGTCAGCGGGACAAGATGACTGTGGTGTAGCGTTATCGGTAACCAGAACCAGCAGGTTGGCTTTTTGAGACGGCGATCGCCAGGACCGTCAACCCACTTACTAACATCGGGAACCAAACTTGTGCGATCCACGGCACGGGAATGAGAAACAGCACGTCAAGGTCGGTGAGGGAAGCGGGCCATCGCACGGTGGCCCAGAGCCCGGCGTAGTAAGCGATATCCCAGAGAGCAAAGAGCCAGAGGAACGCGGCCCAACGCGCGCTTGCCCTGGAGACCGTAAGCAGCGTCACAGTGATCAGCATGATCATGGTGGCCGCCTCGCGGTACGTTTCGATGGCGAGGAGGCTCGGAGGAAATTGGGAAATCGATGTCGCTTGCACGTAGCCTGACGAGGAACTCCGCAGGTCGGATAAGGTTCCGGTGTACCCGGGCAATAGACCCACCGCAGCGCGTAGGTAGACGACAACGGCGGCCTCTACAAAACCGAAGGCGGCGGCGAAGATCGCAATGGTAATCAGCTGCCGCCGATTTAAAAATTGCCCCTGGCGGCGAAATGCGAAGTAGGTGGCGAATGGAATCAGAATTAGCAGGTTCACCCACCAGGGCTGCGCCCAAAGCTGGAATTTCTCCATATGCATAGAGAAGAAATTCTAAACTGACTTAGGCCCGCCGCGGCGAAATGCGGACGGGATTCCTGAAGCCCGCCCGCAGCTGCAATCTCGCGAAGCTCACGCGATTACGTTGACGCCGCCTTGTGATGTGGACGTCGCCGCCGGATTGGACTCCGCGCCAGGAGGCAGCTTGAAGGTACTCTCAAGCGCGGAAAAGGCTTGCTGCGCCGCGGCGAGATCTCCGCTTTGAAGTGCGCCGCCGATGGCGCTGAAATCCGCCGCCCGATTGGACCAGACGAAGGGATTATTTTGGTGGAGCTCGCTTTTACCCAATGAGACAAGGTTGTTGTAAGCTGCTTCGGCGCCACTCAAATCACCGGATTGCAGAGCTTCTTGCAGTTGCTTAACCTCGGGGCGCCGTTCAGCAAGGTACTTTTGCCATGGGGTTGGATTATGCGAGATCGCGGAAGTTGTGGATGTTGGTTGAGCAACGATGCTAGAAAGGCTGATCGCGGACATTATTTTCTCCTTAGAATTGGACTGGCTTGTGGCCGATGACCGTGCGGCCTCGGTTCTTGCTACGCTTCTCCATACTGAATCGGCAGAACGTCCAAATGCTTCACTGTGTGCCTGGGGACCGCGCTCTTCCATGGGCTTGCGATCTATGTAGTTCGCTGACCAAAATTCAAGCTGTCAAATTAACCGGCTGGAAGGCGCCACTCTGGCTGGCGGCGCTGCTGCCGGAGCCACTGATGCTGTCCGAAAGCCCCGATAGGAGTGAGTTCAACACGGATCCGCCGTGATGCGGCCGGTGATGGTGCGCTGCCATCGGAGGCGAACTCTGTAAGTTCTGTTGAACCGATGAGTACGCCTGCCGTGCACCGGCAAGATTGCCCGACTGCAGCGCCGAACCCAGTTTGCTGAGGTCTTGCGACAGCTGCACGCTCAACAGGCCGGAATTGCTTGCGTTGTTGCTAAGAGTGCCGAATGCCTGCTGAGCGCTGCTTAAATTGCCCGACTGCAGCGCCTGCGTGAGTTGCTGAAACTCTGCCTGCCTCTGCTGGTTCGGAGTTTGCAGGTTGTACGCTTGATTCAGTGTAGTGCTGGGAAGAATCGCTGATACAGACATTTGATCGGCTCCTCGATACTGACGCTTTCCCGATATGCAAGTCGTGTGCCAGAATCCTTCGCCGCCCGCCATCAGATTCAGACTGCTGATTCTATTTAGGGTTGAGCTCAATTCTTTGCTGGCTCGTTGTGCGGCTGGAGTACGCGGCGGCAAGTGCTGCCTCTGGCCGGTTGGTCGCCGGGCAAAATGTGCCTGAGATCCTGGCACGTGAACCCGTGCTTCCGCGTTTGTGCTTGTGAAATTACAAAGGTTTGACAAATCGTTGACAGTCGTCTTGCCCGAACTACATAACATCTGTCCTCTGCGAGCTGCGAGGTCTGGCTCGTCTCGACGATGAGAATCTCTGGCTCACGAATGTCTTGCTAATTCAGTTTTGCTAAATCCAGGAGGGGAACAAATGAAAACGCTTAATCAAATACTTGGCGCGAACCGCCGTCTCATCGCGTGTGTGATTGCCCTGATTCCGATGATCGCTCTGGCATTGGCCAGCGCGCAAGCTGGGACCGTCACCACCGTCGCTTCAACGATTCCTAGTAACGGCGACCTTAACCCCTATGGCGTTGCCCGCGTGCCCACCACCACAGGGTCGCTGACCAAAGGAAATATTCTGGTCAGCAACTTCAACAACAGCAAGAATCTGCAAGGAACCGGCACGACCATTGTGCAGATCAGCCCGAGCGGCACCGTCACCCTGTTTGCCCAGATTGATGCCAACACTCTGCCCGGCCCCTGCCCCGGTGGAGTTGGACTGACCACCGCCCTGGTCGCGCTCCGCACCGGATGGGTCATCGTTGGCAGCGTCCCAACCACCGACGGAATGTCAGACACCGTGCAGGCGGGATGTCTGCTGGTATTGGACAGCAGCGGTCAAGTGGTCGAGACATTTTTTGGTTCGCTGATCAACGGTCCTTGGGATATGGCCGCGTTCGATGGCGGCCGCAACGTCAGTCTTTTCGTCACTAATGTTCTAAACGGCACAGTCGCTGGCGGCGGCAAGATCGTACATCAGGGCACGGTTCTACGCCTGGACCTGGAGATTCCCCACGGGTCAATGCCGAACCTGCAGCAGCTGACAGTAATTGGCTCAGGTTTCGCGGAGCGGACCGATCCAACCGCGCTGGTGATCGGACCGACAGGACTTGCTCTCAGCCATACCGATCGCCGTGACAACGATGGCCACGGCGGCGTGCTTTACGTAGCCGACACTCTCAACAACCGCATCATCGCCATCGAGGATCCGCTGCAACGCAACACTTCCGATGGAACAGGAATGACGATTTTCCAAGGCGGCGCTCTGAACGGTCCGCTCGGATTGGAGATTGCCACGAACGGAGACATCTTGACCGTAAACAGCGGAGACGGATACCTGGTCGAGACCAAAGTGGAAGGCCACCACGGGCATCAGGTGAGAAAAGTGTTGTTGGACGACATGGGCACCGGCGGCGGGGCCTTGTTCGGACTCATCGATGTCGCGGGGCAGGGCATCTACTTCGTGGATGATAATGAAAACGCTTTGAACCTTTTTCACTGAGGATTTGGATCTAGCCGAGGCGCGCCTTGCGAGTTGGTAGAAAAGCATGGTGCGCCCGGAGAGATTCGAACTCCCGACCTACAGCTCCGGAGTGTAAACCAAGGGGATTTTAACCCCATGGCCCGCCTTACTTTTCTGCAGATTAGAAAGTCGGCTTTCGGGGGAATTTGTCCAGTTCTGCTCTCAAGTTGCTCCCAAGCGACCACTATCCTAAATACACTAACGCTCGTCCCAAGACAAACCGGCGGAGCGAGCACCGGTTTCCTAAGACGCTGCCCGTAGCCTGACCATTTAGAACAATAGCGCAACTTCGAATCGAACGGCGGTTTTTGGGGCAAATGCCCTGTCGGCAGGTTCTGTGCAGGAGTACAATTTCTGTCTCACTCAAACCCGGGCCCCACGTCTATTCGCGACGAGGTTTCGACCATGACAAACGGTGAAATCCCTGGTGCCTCCTCGGAAACTGTTCCGCACCCTCAAGCCGTCGTTGTGCCCGATCTGCCGCAGGTATTAAAGGACATGATGGCGGACCTGGATAATTGGGCAGGGCGATGCTACGAAGATGCCAAGCATGATTCCAGGAACTTTTGGTCCTTGAAGCTTCCTGCCATCATCATTTCGGCAAGTTCCGGTCTGCTCGCACATTTCAGGTTTGAGGTAGGCTTAGTGGCGGGAATTGTGGCCAGTATGTGCGTGCTCTTAGATGGACTCCTTCGCGCGGGCGCACTACGAGCGATCCATACAAGGGCCGTCTTTGACCTCAAAACTCTCAAACATGACATCGAAGACCGGTGGAGAGCCGGTTCCTTGCGTGGTAACAACCTTAACCAACTTAACCAATTGGCGGCGACAATCGTGGAATACAACAACAAGGAGAGGAACAGGATAGCTACCTACCTTAGAGATGAAGAAACCGCGTTCTCTCATGGCTCGGACGGCCGACCCTCATAGCGCGGGTCTTGGATTGTGCTTGATGAAAAAGCGAAGCCGAACCCAAGCAGGCAGTTTCCTAAAATACTTCCGCCCATACTTGTCGGCGTTTTCTTACGTCGGTTGTTGTCCCGATATGAGGGTAGCGTAGCTTATGCACTCTTCAGCCTGCAGTGGTTAACGCTGGCACCGAAGTTGCTGGGCACGAAACGCCCCTTTACTCACCGTCGAACTAGAGCTAAGCTACTCCATCGCGAGGAAAAGGTGCAATATGCGGACCTGCCTACTTACAGTTTTGTTGCTTTTCACTATTGCAGCCAATGCTCAGACCGCTCAGGCGCCAAATGTCAACGAGCGAACAACCGACTGCTCTCAGCCGCCAAGCGCTTGCGAGAAACCAGTGAAGTGGCTCACTGACAAGAAAGACTGTTCCTGTTTTGCATGTGAATATGCTAAGCCCGGACGACAGCATACAGTCTGCACCAGCAACAAGGACGCCAAACTTGCCCTGATGAAACTGTCGCACAGCGACGGCACGGAGCTTGCTAGTGGACCGGTTAAAACCTTTACCGGCAAGATCGCTATGCAGGGCAATACATTCGTATTTATCGACAAAAATGGAAAGATCTGGAGCATACTGAATCCAGATCTCTCAAAGCCTTATTCGGGGCTGCACGTTCAAGCGAAAGCCCGGGTGAATGAGGATCAGAGCGCGGTATATTTCGAATCGGTGAACAAAGAACATTACGCGAACGCAAACGCGAACAAGGACACGGACAAGGACAAGGACAAGGACTAAGCTGTCCTAAGCCGTAGGATTTAGTTCACAACTTAGTAATCGATCGCGTGCCACCTAGTCCAAGGAGCCGAACCCCTCAAGCTCCTTTTTCATCTGTGCTTCCACCTTGTCCGCTTTGTCGGTGATCGTTTTCAAATTGCTGCCCGGCTTACCATTCAGCGGCGGGGAATCGGCGACCGTAAACGAAACATCATTCAGCCCCTCTGAAACCTCCTTGGTCATGTAAAGACCATTTGTCTTCGATACGTCGCTCAGCTTGCGGACGTTGTCGAACGCCGCGGTTGTTTGAGCGGAATCGTCCGGGTTTAGTCGGAGATCCTCAAGACAACCGATCACTGCCGCCATTTGCTTGTCCGCTTCTTCATACACCGACAACTTCCTTTTGTAGAATTCTTGGGTCAAGGCCAGGCGCGTCGCTAGTCTCTTGCCGGACGCATCAACGAAAAAGCCGAGTCCAACGGTTAGCAGAACTGGAATAGCCACCAATGCGATCTTCCAAGTCTTCGATTCGGCTTGCTGTCTAATCAGGTCGCTGATGCGATCAACGTCACCATGCTGCCGCCGGTCCACCTGAGCAAGATCTCGACTCACATCCGTAATAGCTGAACCCATTCCTCCAATAGCACTTTTAAGATCGGCGAGCGAAGACGGATCGAGGTTATGCGGCCTCTGGGGCAGACTACTAATATCGGTAAGAACTTGGCGTGACCGATCCAGTAGGCCCTGCTGACCAGTCTCTAGTTGCACGACGACGCTCTTTACCCCAGCAATTTCCGGCTTCAATTGTGCGATCCCTTCTTTAAGTTCAGCTAGTGCCGAACCGCGAATGCCTGCCAATTGCTGATGCAAATGACCCAGTTCGGCGAGCAACCGATTGGATTTCGATAAGATTTCCTGCAGCGGATCAATGGGTCCCTGAGTTGACATAAGAGCTCCGGGCTGGGACATGCCCATCCTGCGCAAGAGTATACACAGAGAACACTCGATTAATCCTCAAGGCCGAAAATGTGTGGCGGGCCGTTCAATTTCCATGGAGGCTATGACGCCACATGAGTTTGTGGCATTATGCCTGTCGCGGCTGATCATCTCATGAACCTTTCGAGCAATGATCCCAGAATGCACAGGGCTCTTATGGAGACATTTACATTTCGCATTTCCGAATCGTTGGCACGACGCCTAAGCTCAGCGCAGATGCGCGACTGGCTGGGCGAGTTCCAACGCCAGCCGTGCCAGCTTCCGGCGGATCCGGGCCCGGGAGAAGCACGTATATCGCTCACGTTGCCAGAGGCCCAAGTCCGGGCCGTTGCCGGCTACTTGCGCTGCTCGGCCAGCACAGCCCTACGGCGAATTGCCCTCGGAGCGACACAGCCGCCTATTGCGGTCCTGGACGCCCAAACAGAGCTTGACGCAATGCACGGAGTCTGGAACTCGTCCGACTCCTCGGTCCGCGCAAAAGGCCAACGAAGCGGTCGTGACCTTGCTCCTATGAAGGTAGCGGGAATCCCCGCGACGATCATATCGGGCCTCATTACGCTCTTGGCGGTTGTCATATGGATTTTCGTTAGCACCCACACCGGAAAGAGCGCAAATACGAACATGACAACATGACGGTAGAAATTTACGCACTCCCACGATTCGCAAGTTTCGCCCGGTTTGGGCAAGTGCAAATTGTCTAGTTTTTGCTACATGTCCCGGATGGGTCACAGGTGTCTTTGTATGACAATTCCCGCGCAATCCCGTTCGCCTCGCTACAACAAACTCAAACGGCTGGCTCTGGAAATATTCGAGCATCATGGCGGTTGGCTTAGTCCTCCCGAGTGGGCGGTATTGGCTGGGTTCTATCCCAGGCGGTCGGCGTATTCTTACCTGATACGCCTGCATCGCTTTGGCCTCCTGGAACGGAGGGCCGATATGGGAGGCCGGGTACTTTATCGGCTTTCGGAGAGAGGTGAGCTTCGGCTCGAATGGCTGAACTGATAGGGGTAGCTGGCGTGTCGGGACGTTTCAAACCAACATACGGTGGACGGTCGCGACTCGGGTGGTGCACAATATCCGTGCCCATCAAGCGATCCATTTCTACCTCCGACTACGAATACGTATCATGCAGCCCAACGCCTTCGTGAACTCCGCGCTTATTCAAGAAGAGACACTGCTAAATGTGTTCCTAGTTCTGGAGCAGGGATGGCCCGCAGGACCTTTGTTTCTGCACGCATTGAATAGCCTCATCGAGGCGACGGTTCTTCACGAACATGTTTATTTTGATCCACAGGAAACCTTCGACCGGACAAATCTTGCCCCTGGGAGTGTCACAAGCTTGATTCGAGGTTCGAGCATCGTCCAGCTACTTTTGCGAGAAAGTGCGATTGAGCTGCTTCCGAAGAGTACTGCCCTAGACCAGTACTTTGAAGCGATCGGAACGGAGTACAGATCTGGCAATTTTCTGGCGGATGCATCTTGGACTCCACACGCATTCATGTACGGATCACCGGAGGATGAACCGAACCGACTGCAAATATATTTGGATTTGACCACGAAGGGAGGTAAAAGTCTGCTTGAGCCCCGGCGGCTCGCCCCCCCGATTTGACCACGGGATTTGCGATGGGAACGCCAGAGGAATTTCAATCAATGATGCTTGGACGCAGTCTGCAATTCGGCAAGGATGACCTCATCCAACTGGAGGGACTCAACTTCCGCGCTAAGGCATACGTAGATTTGACGAGGCACCTCGGGTTGGATCTCCATTCGTATTGCCTCGCGCTCCCTCATCAGCTCGGGGCTGTCCGTCATCAAAACTCGACAACACTGGAATTGTACCGACAGATCTTAGAGCGGGTGCATTCGAAGGAATTTCGCAAAGATGAAGAGGTCGGGCGGACAGCATTCGCCCGCGTGCCAATACCTGCCCTCTCCGAACTAGTCCTGGCTCGCTGTAAGGATTCGGCGGCCGCGATCGGTCTTGAGATTCTGAATTTGCGACAAGAACAAAAAGAGTTTCGGTCGTATCTCACTAACTTTGGGCAGGCCTTGACCTGGGCAAAAAGCAAGCGCGAGCGTTGGCAGCTCCAAAATCAGTTCGATGCTGCATTAAAAACACTTTTGGAACGGGAAGACAAGCAGTCAACACGTTTCATTTATCGGATCTGGGATGTGATAAAGGAACCGACAAAGATGTTGGCTGCGTTTGGAGATAAGGTTGCTGTGGCGGGAAGGGAAAAATACATCGTTGGGCGTGCGAGGGGACTCCATGATTTCTGGGATGGCTTGGCGCAAGGTCCACCCCACGGGATCGCTCGGGAGCAATTTCATCGGCTCTTTCATAAACGGGCCGAAGACGGAACCTGGCAACTCGCGGAGAAACTAGCCAGGGCTTTAGAAAATACTATGATGCAGGACGAGCCTGTAGCGTGATTGGAGAAGATTCCCCTCCGTCCCAATGATTGGTCGATAATCGTGGCAGAACCACCAGGATCGTAACGATGAGCACGTCGCCGCTGAAGAGAATTTATTTCGTTGCCAACATGGTGCGTGGTTGGCCTCGCGTTCCCAATGACCTAAGCTTCGTTTTCAGACTCGCCGAATGGATGAAGGCCGAGAGGTACATGCCGAAGGTCGTCGATTACAGGAGTCGTGCGCGAAGGTAAAATCGGTGATTTCACGCTCACATCGGTAGAGGTTGAGAAGAAATAAAATCGGAATTATCACCTTCACAAACCAAAACCGATGTACCAATCTGGGATGTGGGCACAAATCAAACCAGAGCCGCTTTATCGGCGGCTCATTGTCCCAGTTTTTCCCGCGTTTTCAGATTGTCATTTTTTTCGGAAGGTTCAGCGGCTGATCGTTTGATCTTGCGTTTAACAAGATCAAGCCAGTCTTCTAGGTCGCTGATACTGTCGGCGCTGAGTGGTGTAGGCCAATGGATAATTGCTTCGCCTTCTGCTAGCGAGAACACGTCCTGCCGCATTTTTGTCCCCTGGGTTTTTAGATTTCTCCCAAGGTCCGGTGCCTTCAATAGAGAACTAAGCGGAACCCTCGGAGACGGCGGCTCGGCAGGAATGATCTCAGTTATCGGCAACCCGTTTGTTTCGTAACCCTCTACGAAACCGAATTTACTATCATCCGATAACCTGACCAGCCTCTTAGCCTCGGGTAAACCTAAGATTCCATTATGTTCCCACTGAACATAGTCGCCAATCTGGGGCTTAGGTTTATCAGTTTCCGCCTTCATTTCCGATCCTAACACAGAGAAATCAGATAAACCAGCAAATTCAAGAGTCTCCCGAAACGAATTTATAAACTCCTTTACCACGTTCGGATTGAACCCTTTATACGCCTTGAGTTCACCCTCTAACGTCTCATCGGAAGGCAATCCAGTAGCTTTATACTGCTCAACCAGTTCCGAATAAATCGGCGGCAAAAGTGCTGCTTGCCGAATGGCCTTTGCGCGACGTTCGTCAGTCTCCGGAAGACTGGTAATCTCGATAGCCCGCTGCGTAGGCACTACTCGTCCATCCTTGTCTGTTACTAGATCGAACTTCTTGAGCGCAGAGAGAACGCTGTAGGCTAGACCATGGGCTGTAGCGAACCCGATATGCTTTGCGGCGAGTTCAGCGCTCGCACCTGCCCGACCGTCGATTGCCATGAATTTCTTCAGGCGCTCAACCGCCTCTTTCAGGCCGACAGTAGGGTAATTGGGGCTTCGATGGCGCTTCTTTTTCTCGGTTTCAACGACTTGGGAATGTACTGCATTAGTAGCCATATTCCCTCCACGTTCACAAGCATACACATCCATGGATGCTAATGCAAGCGATTATGATAAACTTAACGCAGTTCCCTGTTGCGCTAATGCTCGTATCTCTGATATAAGTTAGATGTGAAACGAGAAAGCCAGCGATCAAACGCTCCGAAGGCGCATGATTGCTGGCTTTTCATGCAATTGGGCGGCGTGGTGAAACGGCAAACACACCGGATTTCCAATCCGGCATCCTCTCGGGATTTGTGGGTTCAAGTCCCACCGCCGCCACCAACGAAGGAGGTTGCGATGAAACCGCCACCATGCCGTAACTAGCCAATAAGCACCCCGGCTTCTGCTGAAACAGGAGTCGGGGGCCAATCCAGAATCGCGGGGTAAGCCGCAATCCAGACCCAAGAACAGTTTACGGCTTCCTCCGCGAAACGCAAGCGGAGAAAAGCCCAATGAATCAGAATTATCGCCTCAAACTCACAAGGATCATAGATCCTATCGGAGACGAACAGAGCGCACGTAAGTTGCTCGAATCCGTCCGTTGGCCTGATGGTCGAATCTGCCCCCACTGCGGGGAAATCAATAACGCCGGCCTCCGGTGACGGTAGGCGGTGGCATTGAGTTGGCTGCCGTGGTCGCCCACAATGACTTCCAGCATTCCGTATTGATGTCGCCGGGCCGTTCTAAGACGCAAGTAACCGTGTCAGTTTGCTGTAGGTTCGCGCTGAGTTGCCAGGGCGAGAACAGTCTTCGCGAACTGTGAGCATTCCTCGTTGAATTCACGCAAAGGCAGTCCAAGATCTATTGCACTCTTTTCAATCACGATATCCACGTTGCGCACTCTGACGGACTCCCGTACTGCCTCGACATTTACAGGGTAAATCAGCAAACCGCGTTTAGCGCCTGTGGCGACACAGTAGGCAAGAATTTGGTAAAAGTCGTGATTCTTGTAGCTCTCAGACTCCGTTTGTTTATATTTGCAATCAGCTACTACGACCGGCCCGGATGAGGATTGGATGATCAGATCTGGTTTCATGTTTACTTCTCCATCTTCCCCAAGCGCCAACTCCGACTGCGCCGCTACCCTCAGGCCGCGGGGTGTTCGAGACTGCAGGAGCTCCGTTACGAACGTCTCAAACAGTTTGTTCATGTCCAGCAGAAACGCCCGAGAATCCCACACTCCAAGCTCTTCATGTAACGAACTTCCCTCCAAGAATAATCTGCAGAGCTGATGAATCTGCCGATAATCTTCGTCGAATCGGTTGTAACGAAATCGGCCAATAACCGAAGGTGGCAATGTAGTGGGCTGGACCTCCGCGAGCGCGGTGTCCA
>Ga0210409_10006951_pt1 | contig 11720 bp, 10 predicted proteins | sample IncBWH17MmetaG_FD_161649 | JGI IMG/M metagenome (GOLD analysis project Ga0210409, IMG submission 161649) | Forest soil microbial communities from Barre Woods Harvard Forest LTER site, Petersham, Massachusetts, United States - Inc-BW-H-17-M | ecosystem: Environmental > Terrestrial > Soil >...
GGCACGATAGAAGCGGTCGATTTCCTGGTGCGAGTGATGTCTCTTCAGCAAGACAATGGGTTTCCAGTTGCCGGTCTGGAAGCGCGCGTTGATTCGGTCTGTCTCCGCCGACACTTCGTCCAGGAACTGCTGATAGCGGGGGATCTGCGTTCTGCTGGGCGCACCGATCTGCACAAATGTGAAGCGAGAAACGTAAGCGGGGTAGAGATCGAGGAATCTTTCCACGCCTCGCAATCGCTCGATGATTCCTTGGTGTAGTCCATGCGGTCTACACCCAGCGCCAGGATCGAAGCTTCAATGCCAATCTCCGCGCAAAGCGCAGCCAGTTCTTCACCCTTGCTGCGTCTGGGTGTCGCGCCCGGACCAGGCTGCGAAAACGCAACGCTAATCGGGTACGGCCGCACGCGTGTGAGATGCCCTCTGCGCAAAACTTCAAAACGATCCCAGTCGGTCAGCGCTTCCAGGGCGCGATCCACGGTGGCGAGAAAATTGTTGCAATGAGTTTGGGTATGAAACCCCACCATGTCTCCGCCCAGCAGGCCGTCCACCAATTCCGCTTGCCACGGGCAAATGCCAAACACTTCCGGATTGGGCCAGGGAATGTGCCAGAAGATCGCCACGCGCGCGTCCGGCCGGGCGTCTTTAACCATTTTTGGCAGAAGCGCGAAGTGATAGTCCTGCGCCAGCACTACTGGAGAAGGAGTGTTTTCTATTTCCTGCAGAACGGCATCCGCGAAGCGCCGATTGATGCGCTGGTAGTAGTTCCAATCCTCCGGGCGAAATACCGGTCGCGTATGCGCGATATGGCAAAGTGGCCAGAGCCCCTCGTTGGAAAATCCCTCGTAGTAGCCATGCTCTTCTTCGGGACTGACCCAAACCCTGCGCAACAAATATTCGGGGTGGTCGGGGGGCACCAACAGATGATCCTTGCTGTCTACCGTCAGGCGATCGCCGCTGCCGGAGCCACTGGCGATCCAGGTTCCGTTGCAAGCAAGCAACACGGGTTCGAGCGCGGTCACCAGACCGCTGGCCGGCACCAGCACCTGAAGGCTCTTGTTGTCATTACCATTCACAACATGCATATACGGCTCGCGATTCGATACCACGAACAACGATTTTTCCGCCAGTTTGTTACGCAGACTTACGCGCAAGCGGTCCGCTGTCCAGACCGTGGATTGGGAATCGCGCAGATGGGCTTCTTCTTCGGCCGCAGCCCGAGCGGTATGCAGTTTATCGGCGAGTTGCTGGGCCTCCGAATGAATTTGGTCGAACAATTCACCACGTGGCAAATTGGGAGGCGTACTCGCGGATGAATTCTGCAGCGTACGCAGCCATTTTACCGTTCGATCCAGCGGCGCGGTAAACATCCAACGCACCAGAACAAAGGCCAAAGACACGATCAGCAGAGTCTGAATGCCGGTGGTAAACAAGGACGATCGCAAAACGTGCCAAATTCGGCCCTGGATGTAGCTGGTGCTGTAAACAACCAAGAGCGTTCCTGCAACCTGATTGTCCTTGTGCAGGGGAAGCGCATAAACAAAGAGTGGTTCACCATGCAGGTTAATGAAGCCACCAAACCCTTTGTCGGTTGTCTCCGCTCGGGTAGCCTGTGCCGGTTTAGTGAAAAAATCGGCGGGCAAAGCAGAGGTGGTGGCGACACTCTTGCCGGCATCGTTGTAGACGCCTACTCCAACAAGTTGTTCCCGCTGTCCGTATCGCTGGACAATACGATTGAGGTTTGTGTCGCCGATGTGGCCGGAGAAGGGTTCGAGACGCTCCTGAAGGTTCTCGGCTAATACCGCGGCGCGTTGCGAAAGGTCATCACGCAGATTGCGGCGCTCCACGCGCACCTGGTGCACGGTATAAAAGAGCGAGATGCAAATGACACTGATCGCCAGCGGCAATATGAGCTGGAACGTCCTGCGCATTAACCTTCCTCCTGAGCCTGAGGAAAACGAAGAGTGGCGGCCTTAGCCCGGGCCTTCCGTGCTCCGCCCGCAAATTGTAGACGCGTCCGTTGTCGCTATCTAGTCGGAGGGCGTCGCATCCTGAGATCGCAGCGCCCTCATATGTACCATACGGTTTCGATCCGCGGGTTGATTGTTTAGCGCGACCGAAGACCGGATGTGGGAGTGACGATGATATGGATCGCGATGTTCTTACCGCTATCCAGTTTGAAATCCACGGTGGCTTGCGCTCCCACGCTCAGCTGGCCGTCCACTTTGGTGTTGCTGTCGATTAGAAATTGCAATTGCTTCTTGTCCTGATCCTTGCCCATGGTCATGGTGAACTCGGCGTCACCTACGGACGCGATTTTCCCGGACGCGGATTGGGTCTCCGGCATCCTGCTTGCGCCGCGCTCATCCAACGGAGAAGACCAGACCGCAACGGTAAAGCACAAAAGGAACAATGTCGCTAGGGTACAAACTGCACGGATTTTCACGGTACCAGACCTCCCAATAGAATCACTGGGCGGTGATTTTAGTGGCACGAAGCAGGCCAAAAGACCCGATTTCTGTGCAAAACCATGAAAGCAAGGCAATTGAAGAAGTTAGCAGGAGGTAAACGGCACCTTTGCGGCCTGGGTACGACCGGTACCTATGCAAATTTTGCTTGCCTGCAGCCTCAACAACCTAGGAAATAGGGTAATGGCAGGAGAGGCATAAAACTGTGCTGAATTGGTCTACAATCGCCTGCCTTCACGAATAGCGATGTCCAACGCGACCAGCCGAAGACGCTTTCTAAAAACATCGACTCTGCTAGGTGCCGGCGGGATTGCAAGCGCCGCGGCTCTCAATGTTACTTCGCCCTACATGCTGCCCGAAAAATCGCAGTTCCAGGAGAATCATAGTTTTTGGTCCGCCGACCTTCCTTCAGCCAACGCCCCTGTGCAGTGCGATCTGGAGGTGGACGTCGCCATCATCGGCGGCGGCCTGACAGGGCTCTCCTCGGCGGTATATGTGAGGAAAAACTCGACCGGCACAAGTGTGGTGGTGCTCGAAGCAGCACGCTGCGGCAATGGCGCTTCGGGCCGAAATGGCGCCATGCTCCTTACGCTCACGGAAGATCGCTACATGCAGTCCAGTTTGGACCCTGGCCTGGACAAACGAATTTATGATTTGACGGCCGATAACATCCGGCGCCTGCAGGGATTTTCCGCTGAATATGGTGTGGACCCGGAGATCGACCAGGACGGTGCGCTGCAAGTTTGCAACACTGCCGAACAAGCAACGGAGGCGCGCCGATATTGCGAGCAGGCTCGCGCCAGCGGATTGCCGGTGGAATTTTGGGATCGCGAAAAAACCGCGCAAGCAATCGGGACGCGGTTCTACGCCGGCGGCTATTTCGATCCGCACAGCGGTCAGGTACATCCCGGAAAGCTTGTGCGGCTTTTCAAGTCGGCCGCGCAAGCAGAAGGCGCGCAGATCTTTGATCAATCGCCGGTGGTGCACATCCAAGAAGGTCCGCAAGTGATCTTGACGCTCGCGTCGGGCAACACTGTTAAATGCAAAGTGCTGATTCTGGCGACAAACGCGTACAGTTCGAAGCTTGGTTATTTGCGAAGGGCAGCGAGCCCGATCTTCGATTACGTGGCCATGACGGCTCCACTACCGGAAGCGCTTCGTGCGCAAATTGGTTGGACTCGACGCTTGCCGTTCAACGACTGCCGCACCGAGGTTTTCTATCTCGGGCTGACTCGCGACAATCGCGTGCACATTGGCGGCGGCCCGGTGGACTATGTTTTCAATAATGGCTTGTCCGAGCCCGCCAGTGCCCCACGTCGTTTCGCCGCACTGCGCGCCGAATTGAGCCGGATCTATCCGGCGCTTGCGAATGAGCCGTTCGAGGTGACCTGGAGCGGTCTTGTGGATATGTCTTTGGATCAAAGTCCCGCCGTGGGGCGGATGGGAAAGCACGAAAATATTCTTTACGCGATCGGTTTTTCGGGTCACGGAGTCAATCTGACTTCCGTGTTTGGCCGCATTCTTGCCGACCTGGTTGTTCAGAAGGACGCGTCCTGGGAATGGCTTCCTTATCTCAATCGATTGCCGGCTTATACCCCAAATGAGCCGTTCCGCTGGGCAGGGATTCAGCTCGCGCTGGGTTTTTACCGGTGGCAGGATTCCAAGTAGAAGTAGGCATTGCTGGCAGGAAGGGAACTCCGCGTCCGTGTCCGGCACTTCTTGACGGTGGACACGGGACGCGGGAAATTCCTCTGGTTCAGGGGGAGATACTCCACTAGAGAGAAGCACCTCACCATGCAAGGGCACAATCAAACCTGGATTATGGGGAACCCGGTTTGAAAGAGTGCAACTTCGCGCAAGAATGGGACTTATGCTCCGGATCGTCAAACGAACTCCGGGTGGTCCTTTTCTCAACTGTCAACTCGTTTACTGTCCGCAAGTTATAGCTTTCTATCAACCGGCAACCTGTTGTAGAATCGGTAGCAGCTTTGCTAAGCCGGGGTTGCTTTGAATACCGTTACACCCCAAAATCGCCGAGTATACAAGTTCGGCCTGTTCGAGGCCGATCTCGATCAGGGTACGCTGGCGCGCCAAGGCAGCCCGGTTAAGCTGCAGGAACAGCCCTTTCGCATCCTCTCACTACTCCTGGAGGCTCGCGGAGATATCCTCACTCGAGAAGACCTACGCCGCAAGATTTGGCCCGAAGGCACTTTTGTTGAGTTTGACGGCAGTTTGAACACGGCACTGATGAAGCTGCGGGCCGCCCTCAACGACAGCGCTGACAATCCCGTTTTTATCGAAACCGTCCCGCGCAAAGGTTATCGTTTCATTGCGCCCATCGAACTGTGCGCCACCGACGACCAGTCGATCACCACTGCTGTACATATCGCCAGCGCTGATGCGGACCTGGACGGCCTCGAATTACCTCTAGTAGAAGGCGAGCCGCTAAGCCGGACACCGGTTGCCGTCAGTCAACAACATGCCAATAAAAAAATAAGTCCACACTGGTGGGAAGCCGCGGCGATTGTTGCTGCTGTTTGTGGACTGCTTACGTACGTGCTGTGGCCAGGGACCGAAGCGCGAGTTCTTGACGTGAGGCAACTGACGCACTCGGGCCAGATTGATCCCTGGGGAAAACTGGTCACTGATGGAAGCCGCATTTATTTCGTGGTGCGAGACGTCACCGGCTGGAATTTGATGCAGACATCGGTGGAAGGCGGGAGTATTCAACGCACGCCTACTCCGTTCGACAACACCCGGATCTTCGACCTGTCTCCAGATCACGCGGAATTCCTGATTGGGCAGTTTACCCATCGGGGCGAAGAAACTCCTTTGTGGGTTTGGCCGGTACAGGGCGGGGCGCCGCGACGCGTTGGAGACATTACCGCGCAGGAAGCAACGTGGTCCCCCGACGGCGCATTCATCGCCTTCACCCAGGGAGAAACGGTGCAGATCGCGGACTCAAACGGCAACTCACCACGAATGGTCACGCGTTTTCATCCCGCGCCGCACTCGCTGATGTGGTCGCCGGATGGGAAACGCCTGCGTTTCACGCAGTCGGACTTTGCCGAAGGCACGGACTCCATGTGGGAAATCAACGTGAATGGCAGCGCGCTTCGCCGCGTTCTTCCCGAGGGCCAGCGCGGGCCTCACGAAGGCAGCGGCACATGGCTTGCCGATGGCGCTTACTTCGCATTTTCGTCGGGTGTCGATCTTCGCACCAGCCTTGCGGTAGATACGCACGCCAATCTGTGGCTGATGCAGGAAAAACACGGCTTGTTTGGGAACTACAGCCGCGCACCGGTGCAGTTGACCTTTGGTCCAATTGCGTTCGATCATCCGACGGGCATACCGGGTGGCTCGCGAATTTTTGCGATTGGCTCTCACAACGAATATCAGTTGCTTCGTATCGATCCGAAAACATCGGTGAAGACGGCAATGCTTGCCGAATCCGGCGCCACGGATATGGATTTTTCGCTGGATGGCCAGTGGGTTGTTTATGCCGCGCGGGAAAACGGCACGCTGTGGAAGAGCCGCATCGACGGCACCAGTCGTGTACAGCTTACTGCCGGCGCCACCGGTGCCTTCGCTCCTCATTGGTCGCCGGACCAGAAACAAATACTCTTCACGGGCTTTTTGCTGGACAAGCAACCGCGGCTGTACGTTGTTTCTTCTCAAGGCGGCGCGCCCAAGAACGTTCTCCCCTCAAACAACAAATGGGCGTCGGTATCCGGGGACTGGAGAACGGATGGGCGCCAGATCGTTCTGGACGTGCAGAACACCGAGGACGGCAGCGAATCCACGATTCGTATTCTCGATCTGGAAACCGGTTCGTTGACGCAGCTTGCCGGTTCGGAGGGTTTGGTAGAGCCGCGCTGGTCCGCGGATGGACGGTACATCGCCGCGCTGCAACCCAGGAAAAAACAAATCCTTATCTATGACTGCAAGTTGCAAAAGTGGTCGGTGCTTGCGGAGGCCAATTTTCCATCGACGCTTCGCTGGTCGCCAGGAGGCGACGCGCTGTATTACCAGGACGTCGACGAAGTGGAAGAGTCCGTTTTCCGCGTACCCATGGCCACGCGAGAGTCTGAAAGGGTTACGCGGTTTGGCGATCTGCTCAGCTCTGGCGCGGCACGTTGTTACTTCACGGGATTGAGCCCGGATGGCTCCGTCTACGTCACCGTGGATCATGGCGATGTGGATGTCTACGCCGTGGATTTGAAGCTTCCTGGCCGCTAATTTTCTGTGGGCCACTCACTTCTTCTTGCTGAAGGCTTCGTGGCTGGCTGCGGTCAATTCGCCTAATTGTTTGAATAATAGATCGTCGGTTTCCTTGAAATTGAAACAGGCCATCCCCTGCATGCGCTTTCCTAATTCCTTGGGAACCGTTTTCTTGAGTTCCGGGCAGAGGTACAGCGGAACCAGGTGATAGCTTACGTACGCCTTGCCCAAAATCACCGCGCCAAACATCATTGGGTTGCCTTTGCTGCGGGCATCTTTGGTTTCCAGGTAGTAGCGCTTGGGCTGGTCTGTTTTGACGTTATAAAGCGAGTCGTACGCCTTCATCACCCCGCGCAATTGCGAAAACACCGATGCGAAATCCGCCTTCGATTTTTCCTTTTTCTTTCCACCCGGCGCTCGAGGCTTGCGTTTCACGGCCATGTTGGATGCCCCCAGAATCTACAAACCTGCGGTAAAGAAACTAACCGTCTTTCGCCGGTATGCCAAGATTCATCTTGAAAAACCTGCCTGCCCTTAATGACAGGTGCGGCCCACGAAACAATGTCCGGAGCGACGCGCGTTCCGGCGTTTCAGCCGCTAGACTATTTTGTACGGCCAGGAGCCGTAAATCATGAGACGCATTGCACTGCTAGCCATTCTTTTGAGTGTGGCCGTTCTGTTGGCTCCGAGGGTGAATGCCCAGACCTCCAAACAGCTCGGCACCAACCTGTCCGGCGTGGTTCTGGATGCGAACGGCAAACCGGTCGCCAACGCCGCGATCTCCTGCGAGTCCTCCGGGGGGCTTCGCCCGCGAGCAGTTCATGCGGACGCCAAAGGCCACTTTGTGATCACTGGTTTGAAGCAGGATAGCTACGACCTTCGCGCCTCGTCGAATGGGGCGTATTCCGACTGGGAAAAGAACATTCCCCTGCGCAAAGGCCAATCCAAGTCGGTTACCCTGCGCCTTTTGAACGGAAACGACGCCCTTACCGGAACAATACCGGCCAAGCAAAAAACGGCTGTTCCTGCACCAACGAAATAAGCTGCAAGCCGGGGCGGTTCCGAATTGGAGCGCCACTAAGTTGCTCCGATTCAATAGCATGCGAATTCCGGGCATATCCATTTAGTTACCCCGTGGTACTAAGCCCCGGGTACCCCAAATTTTGGGGCCTTTGGACCATTGGTCTTCCTGCGCTACTTCCGTAGTCTCTCATTAACGGGTTGGGGGCCGCGCGGGGACAGCGGCTCCGCAAGGGGTCGTGTGCGAGCTACCCAACCCGCCAGTTTCTTCCCTCTCCCTTCCTGACGCTTGCAAGCCAGCCGAATCCAGGCTGGCTTTACTTTTGTGGACCGGACCCCGTGCACGCGCATCTATCATGGAGTCGATGATCTGACGCCCACCCATGCCCACCCTTTCGTCACCACCCTGGCCGGCACTGAGCACTAGCGCGCTGCTGTGCCTGAGCGCCGTGGCCGTTCTGGCAGGGGCGAATGTTCCCGTAAGCGGGCTGTTCTCGTTGGAACCACCTACAATTCGCGCCTTCGAGTTGTATTTGGCAAATACCGAAGCTCGAAACGCCAACGGCTTGAAACAGGGCAATTTTCTGTGGATTGACGATCTTCCGGCCACGGAACGCGATGAGGCGTATACGAAACTGCGCGCCGGCGAAACGCAAATGCATCACGTTACTCCAGCCGAAGCCGGCACAAATACCCCTGTGCCCGGTGGAATGATTCACGACTGGCAGGCAATCACCTTCATCCCAGGCGCAAAGATCGACGATGTTCTTCGTGTGTTACAGGATTATGACCACCAGTCCACGGTGTACGCACCGGACGTGGAAAAATCCAAGCTGGAATCCCGCGACGGCGACCATTTCAGGGCGTTTCTACGTTTTCGCCGGCGAAAGGTCATCACCGTGGTGATGAACACCGAGCACGACATTACATATTTTCGCGACTCCGCGACACGCGCGCATAGCCGGAGTTCCGCGACACGCATCGCGGAAGTGGACAATCCGGGCACCGCGAACGAGAAAGAAAAAACACCCGGTGAGGACAACGGTTTCCTGTGGCGCATGGAAACCTGGTGGCGCCTGGAAGAACGCGATGGTGGTGTCTACGTGCAGAACGAAGTGGTGAGTCTGTCGCGAGATATTCCCACGGGGCTTGGCTGGATGATCGAGCCATTTGTCACCAGCATTCCCAAGGAATCGCTGGCTTTTACGATGGAAGCCACGCGAAAAGCGGTAGTGTCCACGAAAAAATCCTAACGTTCCTTTGCGGCTATTTTCGGCTCGCGAATTCCGATAAGGATGATGCCGGGCGAGCTCAGCAGCGGATGAAACCAGGTGTTCGATGGACCTGGCACGCTGGGAAGCAGCAACACGCGATCCGCCCAGTTGGCCACGATGTCGTAGGTGTCATAGACGCTGTACGAGTAGAAGAGTCCGTCGCCTTCGGAAATCTGGTACCACTTGCCGCCGGTTCTGAGGTAGTCGAACGCGCGCCAAAGTCCAACCTTGTACAGAAACAATTTGAATAGCCGTGCGGCACGTGATCCTTGGCCGAAACGGTTGCTGTCGCAAATCACCACGGCGCGGCGTGCGACGCGGGTCATTTCTTGGACGACCTTGCGCGGATCCGGTACGTGATGCAGAGTGGCGAACTCGCAGACCACATCGAAAGCCTCATTTGCAAATGGCAACGCTTGGCCGGTTCCCTGCAACAACGGAAGCTGCTTGGTTACGCCAGCGGCCACGCCTTGCTGCAGAAGCGCCGCGACCGGCTCTATGCCGCAGACCAGCGCGCCGGGAAATCCCGCTGCGAATTGTTGTAACCCTCGTCCGGTGGCGCTTCCCACGTCCAACAAGCTACGTACGTCCAGCGATTGCAGAATCGCCAGAATTATCCGGCTGCTGACAGGATCGTCCACGCCTTCGAAGGCGTGCATGATGTCATAGCGTGACGCAGTTTTGCTGTAGTACTCACGCTGAATCTCTACTGCGGGTTCAAGGGCTTTAGGCATGGTAAAGGTGAGAATTTTTTTATTACATCGAGAGGTTGATTGCAAGCCGCCGTCGCCTGTTATCTGCAATGAGGCTGCGCTGACGCGTTCAGCGGCACCGCCAGGAGCGAGGGTGGCCGGTTAGGAAGAGACCGCGGGCGTTCCGATGGTTACCACAGGCTCGTCTTTATGCATCGACGGGAACTTGCCGTAGGTCATGCCGCGCCACAGCCACTCCATGGGGCCAAAGCGATACCGCCGCAACCACCAATTGCTGAACACAACCTGTGCGGCATAGAGAATCACCGTTGGGAGCAGACCGATTGCTGGGCCGATGCGTCCGTAGAGACCAGTGGTGTAGTGGTAGAAGAACAAAGTGCACAGGACGGATTGCAGCAAGTAGTTGGTCAAGGCCATGCGGCCAACGGCGGCGAAGAGAAGCAGTCTGCTCCGCCAATCCTCTCGCAAATAAAGAAGCGCCAGGCCTGAAATGTAGCCGGCGGCCAGGATATGCGAGCCGGGCAGCCAGAGAACTCGCCCGAGCCAAGCCCACAGCGAAACGTGGCCGAGCGGCACAACCGCTTTCACGACGGCCACAAAAATACTGATGATCATGCCCACTGGAAGGCACCAGGCGCACACGCGCGTCAGAACAGGCTTGTATTCATCGAGCTGTTGCACGATGCCAGCTCGCCACACCCACATGCCCAGCAGAAATAACGCCGTCGCGTAGATTGCGAAAAGCGTGGTGGGTAACTCCTGTTTCCATTCCACCCAATTCTGCGCAAATATCTGGCGAACAGTTCCGTGCGCGTAGATCTGAAGGATCGGGTAAAGCTTGGTCACATCTGGCGGCTTGGGATCCATCCACGGCCGATGGAAACGGCTGAGGTACAGCGTCAGAAAAACTGTGCTGCCGACGATTGGCAGCGCGAATAAGCTTCCAGCCCACCACAACAATGTTTTTTGTTGACGATTGCGGAAGAGCAACAAAATGGCGCCGGAAAACGCGTAGGTCAGCAGGACATCTCCGGCCCATATGAATATCCCGTGAATCAGCCCGAACAGTGCCAGGGCCAGCAGGCGCCGCGGATAGAAGCTCATGAAGCGTGCACCACGCGCTTCCGCCCGGCTCATCTGGATGGCGAAGCCCATGCCAAACAGGAAAGAAAAAATCGAGATAAATTTTCCCTGGATGAATGCGTCGATGAAACCCTGAGCCAGGACGTCGGCGCGGCTGTGATACAGGATGCCTACCTGGTCGTAGCAATCCAGGGGCGCGAAGAAGCCGCGCATGTTCGCCGCAAGAATTCCAAACAGCGCTATGCCGCGCAGAACATCGATAAAAACGATGCGCTCTGAAAGGCTGATTGGGCCAACGCTCTGCGATTCCAGCTGCATGTGCCCACCGTGGGCATGGCAATCATGACATCAGCCGCGTGCGGCAAGTCAAGGACCCAAATCTAAGATGCCGCCGCATCGCCGGCGAGGGCCCGAACCGCCTTGGGCTGTGGATACAGCAGCAAATAAAATGCGACGACGTGCGTGATCATCAGCACGGGCACGTAGAGGATTGGGATCGCGTACGTGGCGCCCAACTGCCCCGCCATGGCAGGGAGCCCGACTTGGATAGCGTGGTAATAGTCGAGGATGAGGTCGATCATCCCAACGAGATTGAAGGCGACGACGAACAGCCAAAAGAGCGGACGTATTCTTACCGTGAGAAGCGCGAGGATGGCCAGCACCCCGGTTGCCAAGTCCCAATAGGCGGCGAACGTGGCGAAGCTAGCGGGCAGATTGCCGACGACACCCGGAACAATAAAGACGAGCCCGAAGAAGCGGAAGCTGTGCAGAGTAGCGATGGCGCGTTGCGCTGCGACCAGGTCCATCGACTTTAGCCTGGGCATGACGTAAACGCCGAAGCAAAGCAGCCACGCGACATAACCTAGAATGAGATGCAGATTGAAGATGATTTCCGGTGACATTTCTCCTCCTATTCACTTATTGGCCGGGCTGTCTCGCAAAAG
>Ga0210409_10006953_pt1 | contig 11717 bp, 12 predicted proteins | sample IncBWH17MmetaG_FD_161649 | JGI IMG/M metagenome (GOLD analysis project Ga0210409, IMG submission 161649) | Forest soil microbial communities from Barre Woods Harvard Forest LTER site, Petersham, Massachusetts, United States - Inc-BW-H-17-M | ecosystem: Environmental > Terrestrial > Soil >...
ATTGCGAGTTCCCCGCGGAGTGACGGGTGTCCAGCAGGTGACGATCAACAGCGTCGCCCAGACTCCCGGAGCAATCTCCGTCGAGGCTTTCGAGTGGCAGTTTCCCGCAGTCGATGACGTGAGCACCAGCAAGAACCTCAGCCGGTCCAGTACGGCCGCCACGAACGGTGCAGTGGGCCCCATGCAGCCCGGCGGCTCGCAGGGAACTGCGGCTTGCAGTTGGAGGTTTGCCTACGGACCATCCTCGCCAGCAAAACGCCACTCGGGCCCTTGAGCCTGGGCGTCAGCGAGACTACACCATGTTTCTTCAGATTGAGCGCCAGTAGTCGACAACCGCCGTCGTCACAGTTGTTTCAGATTGTCATTCCGACGCCGAGCGTAGCGGAGGCAGGAGGAATCCGCTTCCCGCCACCGCCCACCCACCAATGTCGCCGACCAGTTCTTCACCGTCATCGTGTCGGAATTAACGGCCTTCTTGCCCGTCACCCCTTCCAGTGCTGCGAGGACGCCTCGATAATCATTCTTATCGCACTGAATGGCAAGGCCGCCCTTCTTGTCGCCATCGGCCCAAGTCAAACCGACGAAGTGTTTCTTCGACTTGGTCAGCGCCATCAATCCGCCGATCCCCAGGCTGATCACCGCCAGCCCGATCGCTGCTCCCACCCTCCGATGAACGTCCTGGCCACAACTGATTTCGGTGATGGCCGCAGCCGGAATCGTCATGACCTCGGCTTTGTCCTTCATAGAGAGAAGGGACACGTGCGGGTGAATTTTCAAGAGTGGGAGCTAAAAATTAAGCCGAGAAGGCACGAGCGATTCGCTGAATCGTCGGCCGCATCCTGACCGCACTCAATCGCACACAACGCGATTGAATCGGGCACCCCAATTGTGTGTGCCACCCGCCTGAAGTAGTCAAACTGTGGCCGGAGCGTCACTGAGGCGCAGCAACGTATGTTCCCTGGTTTGCCAGTTAGCGCGAGTTTCAGCGCACTCCATGCCGTTTTGGTGAGTTACTACGGGCCCATTGCCAACCTCTTCTGGCACGCGACTTGAAGAGATTGGCATGGCCTTCCCGCGACAATGCCTCCAAACAATGCCTTCCAATAAGGAGCCTGCCACCTCGATCAATCACTGCTCACATTGAACTCCTGTGATACCACTGAGTTGTCCATACGCGAGTGAAGTGGAGTCGCAAGCAATATTGGAATTCCCATTGCCATGGATGGTGATCGGAGCAGTAAGTCCGACGAGGCTTTTGTGTTTGAGGCGAATACCTGTTCCTGTGTTGTTCGTCGTGGATGCCGTGGGACCGAGAACGATTGCGCTGTTCGCATCGGCCAGAATACCAATCCCAACGTTGCTTGAAACTGTGGCCCCATCCAGAAGAGTAAGCGTGGAACGCTCGACCCGGATGCCCCCGGCGTTTGTGGCAGGCGAAGATCCATTCCCGGTGACGCTGTGAGGTCCATCCAAGGTCAATTCGCCGGCGCGGGATACGGTTATGCCCGCGCTAGAGTGTCCCGTGATAGTGCTGCCTGTGTTTGCGCCATTCGTAAATAGCGGATGAAACGTCACAGAACTTGCCTCCACAGCGAGGCCGAAAGCTCCGTTGTTTTGGATCGTGTTTTGGCCGAACAATTCGGCCGTGGACCCGGTTTGGAATTGAAGCCCGCCGCCATTGTTGCGGAAGGTCGTCGGAGAGGAACTGAAGATCACCACACGTCCTCCGGATGCAGCCAGGGCAGCGCCCGTATTTCCCTGAATAATGTGGCCGCCAAAGTTGAACTGAACGTAGCCGGCGGTATCGACAACAACTCCCGGACCATTGTTATTCAGAATCTGTACGATCTGGTCGGGGGCTGTGGAAAGGGTTCCCTCGCTGTTATCCCCAATCTCGAGGCCAGGTCCACCATTGTTGCGAATGATGGAGGACTCCAGATCAACGGATGACCTTCCCTGGGCTCCAACGCCGCCTCCTGGATTGTTTTCGATCACTGTATTCGTCATCGACAGGTCGGAACCATTGTTCACCACAACACCGGGAGCGCCACCCTGGATGGACAATCCGCTGAAATTGACGATGCGAGAACCGAACAATTGCACGGTAATCTGGGCTGGATTGGCAGCGTTCACGATCACGGCAGTCTTTCCAGGCGTGGCGAATATATTCAGGTTGCTCTGGTTGAGAATGAAGATGTTCTCCGTACAGGTGCCGCTCACGTTAATCGAGTTAGGGCCTCCATTGTTGGTGATTGCGTTGAGGGCTGCCGTGATGCTGGGATATGCACCGGGTCCCCCGTTTGGGCAGATGACGGTGAGGTCGGCTGCTATTGCCGATCCGGTTGCAAAAAGGATCGCTACCACAAGTGTGAAAATGAAGTGTGCAGAGCCTCGCGAAGATCTGACAGAAGTGGCCATTGTTCGCCTCCTTAAGGCGCCTAGTGGATATTTTTGAAGCCGGAAGAAACCTGCGAGCCTTTATGCTGCACAACGCAAGGCAGCAAACAACAGTGATCCAAATACGATACGGCGCCGCATTGGCAATCTCCTGAGAGCGTTGATTTTGGTCGCGGCCGTTCCACGGAGCGGACAAGACTACGTAGGTCACGAGTTAACGTCTTGGGGCCGGAACCGCAAGCGACAAAGAACGTCCTGCCGCAGATGTCGTCACATGTCGTGCACAGAGCGGTCTGCTATCGGGCGGGGAAGGGCGCCGAAGTCACCGGCGCGGAAGGAAGTTACCCCTTATCACCCGGCCTGTCAACGCACTGGGTCAACTCGTTCGACTTAGGCACGCGCCTGGGTGCCGCGTGAGCCACTCCGAAGACGACAATCACTAAAACCGCCGCGAGTGGGAGCGCATAGGCCGGCAGCATAGATGGCAGAGCGACGAGTCTGGAAATCGGATGTGCGGATAGAGAGCGGAGAGAGGTGGGCCGGGGCAGGGTTCCGGAGGTAGCGTTCCGACGCAGGGGAGTCCGGATCGCTGGATGATGTAATTCTCCGGACCATAAGCAGGATGCCGAACTCGCATGGGCGCCGCTGGTCGAGGCGGAGCGCGAAGCCTCCGAAGACAACGACGCCGCCTGAGCGCAGATTAGCTCGTATGGCGCGAACACTGTTGTCCGGGAAAATTTAAGTCGTGTGCGTCCGCTCGCTCCGGCTTAGGCCAATGTCATCACCAGCGGCAAGATTCGTCGTCAGGTCAGTCCGATTTTGCTCGGCTGGCAGGCGGCACAATTCCGTTCATCCGCAGATACTCCACCATTTGGCCGTAATGATTGAAGGCGTGGGCGACGGCGAAGGTGGCGAGGTGCAGGCGGGTGGATTTGCCGTGCTCCGGGACCTGCAACATGTTGTCGGTAGTCAACGTGGCGGCGGCCTTGTGGCCGAGCGCAAAAGAATCGTGCAGGAACGCCAGGATCTCGGCCTTGGTCTTTACGTCCTCGGGACCATTGCCGTCCTTAAGGTTGGCCGGTAGTTTGTCCCCGGTAAGGCCCGACCACAGGAAATAGTTGGACGCCGCAATGTGTTTGACCTGCACGGCAAACGAGCGCACGCCCTTGTAGTCCGCACCCAGAATGTTCAAGCTTTCGGGCGAGAAGTTGAACTTATCCTCAGGCATGGCTTCGGCTGCTTCCAGAATTTGCTTTTCGATGCTGCTGATTTCGCGGTCTACGGCAGCCGCGATGGTGGGCGCGGGCTGCGAGGGTTGCGCCTGTGCGGCGCCAGCGGCCGCGGTGTTTTTTGTGCTCTGTCCCAGCGCGGTCAGGGCAAAGACAGCGGTCAGCGCAAACATAAAGGCTGAGGGCACGACGATTGGCATGCGTTTCATGGGATATCGGGCCTCCTGTGCCTACGAAAGGCAGGGGTTAGACGTGGGAACACGGGCGAGGTTTGAGTGGAGTTGAGATCACGAAGGAGTTGCAGCGATCCTTTGAGTAGCACGATGAAGAGCGGTTGGCTCGGGGCGCGTCCGACCTTTGGGCGCTAGCTATATTGTATCAACGCCGCGGCGAATCGACGGCACAGCGAAATACCGCTTCGCCAGTGCGGCCTACACCTTCTGACCACTCAAAACTGACTACTGCTCTTGCGCCGATGCCTTCGGGAAGAAAGGTCGAGTGAGCGTTAAGTTTGTGGGGATTGGTCACGACCAAACGAAAAACACTTTTCTCTTGCGAACCTTGACCCGCGTGCCAGGATGCTGCCCCACCCGCAAGCAGGTTCCCTGTTACTCCTGGTTCTCGCCGGCCCTCGGCCCATTGGCTTCTAAATTCAACTAAAGGAATGCGCCTATGAAGCGTGTGCATAGAGCTTATCTATGGATCGGTGCGGTCGTTGTCTGCGCCGTCGGTATTGCAATCGCCACCCCCATCGTTGGCTTGAATTTCGCCAACATTCTGGCCACTGGCACCGACAACAGCGAGGTCAGTCAACGAGCAAGAGTTACGCTGCCCCCAGTCGCTGGACAAGAACAAGAACAAGAGGACAATGAGTGGAGCGCAAGACTCTCCACCAGTGGTCCGTCGACCTTCATTGTCCAGGATGCCGACTATCTTCCAGGCGGTCATACTGGATGGCATTCGCACCCCGGCATTCTTCTGCTCACGGTTACAGAAGGATCCCTTAATTGGTACAACGATCAATGTCAGAAGACGACTTACAACGTTGGTGACTCATTCACCGAGAACACCGCGGTCCACTATTTTCAAAACGTCGGGTCGGTCAATGTCCGCGTAATGGTCACGTATGTGCTTGCGAAAGGCCAGCCACGTCGAATCGACCAGCCCGCTCCCGCTTGTGCCGTGGCTCTCGGGCTCAACTGAAAGTTACGTCCATGAGGCGGGATCTCCAGGTTTGCGTCCAACAAGCGGATGCGAATCTGGGGCATCCGACAGTGCGATGGACAAAGGCCGGGGGATTTAGACGTTGAAGTCTAGGAGAGGAATAATCACGCTGGCAGGGACTGCAGTTGCGCTAATCACGGTCACGATTGTATTTTTTACCCTTAAAATGCGTTCTTTCTCGCCTCAAGCCGCAGACGTAAAAGCGCTCTGGGTGTGGATGGTTAACTCGCCTGTCTATTGGCTGTTGGTGCTGACTCTGATCGGAACGTCGGTCTGGCTCTTCCGGCGCTGGGTACTCTTTGATTAGAAAATATCGAAGAAAGAGGGGACTGGCCCACTTTCCCGTCTCTGTGAAACTACTTCGACTTGGCTGCCCCACCCATCGAGACTTCTAAGGGTGGGAGGCGCAGTCATCAACCTCCCGCGATCCTTCGTCGGCTAGAACGTGAGTACCCATTTTCTGAGCGGTTAAGCCCTTTGCGATAAACTGGTTTGAGAAACCAATGTCTTCCTCGTCCGCAAGAAAACACGCAGGTCCGGTCAGTGACCGCCCGGACATTCCTGAGCCTTCCTACGCCGAGCGCGCACGCACTCTTCTGTACTTAGGGCGTATCGGCAGCTTGTCCACGCATTCGCTGAAACAGCCAGGGTTTCCCTTCGGCTCGGTGATGCCCTACGGACTGGACGACCACGGACGCCCGATCTTTCTCATCAGCACGATGGCCATGCATACTCAGAACCTGCGCGCCGATGCACGCGCCTCCCTCCTCGTCACCCAACCCGACTCCGGCGGCGACGTGCTGGGTGCATCCCGGGTCACGCTCGTGGGAGATGTCGCGGCAGTCGAATCGTCAGAAGTGGCGGAGGCACGCAAGCTCTACCTGGCCAGTTATGAGAACAGCAAGTACTGGGTGGACTTTGAGGATTTTTCCTTCTACCGCATGAATGTGGTGGACGTTTACTATGTCGGCGGCTTTGGTGTGATGGGCTGGGTCGACGCGGCGGAGTACGGCAGCGCGAAACCCGACCCGCTGGCCGACGCTGCGGCTGCGATCGTCGAGCACATGAATGCCGACCACAAGGACGCGCTCGTCGCACTTACGCGCATGTTTGCCGGGATCGAGTCGCAAGAAGTGGAGATGATTTCGGTCGACCGGCTCGGCTTCCACGTGCGCGCGAAAACCCAGGACGGCGTGCGTGGCGCGCGCATTGCATTTTTGCGGGAAGTCGCAAATTCAGCAGAAACCAGGAAGATGATGGTCGAAATGGTTCAGCAGGCGCGGCAGGCATGAGCGAGCAAAGGTGGGTGGGTTCAAGACGATCGCAACGCTCGCCTGCGATTACTTGCGCGTGATGATTTTTTACAGTAAGGCAGACGCGGTCACCCGCTCGGGATTATTCACTTCGGATCGTAGCGACCGAGGTTGCAGATGGGCTCGTGCTTGCAACCTTCACATTTGAGGTTCGCGTAATCCACAATCCGACATCCGTGCGCCAGCACATGCAGGAATAGTCTCAGTCTCGTAAAGAACTTCATCTAAACACTCCGTAGAGATAATCGGGCTCGATCACAGCAGGGTCTCCATGCGCGCCCTGATAAGGTCGCGATGACCCATTCACCCTAGCGCGCCGTGTGGCGTCTCACTGTGATGGGGATCACCGATGTCCACGCCAAAGGTAATCAGAAGGGCGGTCCCCGTGCCAACGACCAATAACCGGCAACACAGGCAAAAAAGCCCCGCTCTTTCGAGCGGGGCCAATTCTCCATCTAGGTTGTTGCGCCGAAGGCGCGTCTGCCTGGACGTTCAGTCCTAGTACATATCTCCCATGCCGCCGCCGTGTCCCGGGGCCGCCGGAGCTTTCTTCTCTTCCGGCAACTCCGACACCAGGGCTTCGGTGGTCAGCATCAGCGACGCGATCGATCCGGCATTCTGCAGCGCGGTCCGCACAACCTTCGTCGGATCCAGCACGCCCGCCTTGACCAGGTCTTCAAATTCGTTGGTCAACGCGTTGTAGCCGTAGTTGTTGTCCTTGGAATCGAGCACCTTGCCCAGAATCACCGCACCCTCTTCGCCGGCGTTGCCGACAATCTGGCGCAGCGGCTCTTCGAGTGCCCGCTTCACGATGTTGACGCCGATCTGCTCGTCGCCTTCGACCTTCAGCTTGTCGATGGCCGCGATGCAGCGCGCTAGCGCCACGCCGCCGCCCGGGACAATGCCTTCTTCCACGGCCGCGCGCGTCGCGTGCATAGCGTCCTCAACCCGAGCTTTCTTCTCTTTCATCTCGGTCTCGGTCGCGGCGCCCACTTTGATCACCGCTACGCCACCCACCAGCTTGGCCAACCGCTCCTGCAACTTCTCGCGGTCATAGTCGGAGGTGGTCTTGTCGATCTGGCTGCGGATCTCCTTCACACGCCCTTCGATCTCGGCATGCTTGCCCTTGCCTTCGACGATGGTGGTGTTGTCTTTGTCGACGGTGAGCTTCTTGGCCTGGCCGAGGTCAGAGACCTGCACGTTCTCGAGCTTGATCCCGAGATCTTCCGTGATAGCCTTGCCGCCGGTCAGAATCGCGATGTCCTGCAGCATGGCTTTGCGGCGATCGCCGAAGCCCGGTGCTTTCACGGCGCAGACCTGCAGGGTGCCGCGCAGTTTGTTGACGACCAACGTTGCGAGCGCCTCGCCCTCAACGTCTTCCGCCACAATCAGCAGCGGCTTGCCGCTCTTCGCGATCTGCTCGAGCAGCGGGAGCAGATCCTTCATCGAGCTGATTTTCTTTTCGTGGATCAGGATGTATGCGTTCTCGAGGCTGGCTTCCATGCGCTCCGGATCGGTCACGAAGTACGGAGAGAGATAGCCGCGGTCGAACTGCATGCCTTCCACGACTTCGAGCTGAGTTTCGAGTGTCTTCGACTCTTCGACGGTGATGACGCCGTCCTTGCCGACCTTCTTCATGGCCTCGGCGATGATCTTGCCGATGGTCTCATCGTTGTTGGCCGAGATGGTGCCGACCTGGGCGATCATGTCGCCCGTCACCGGCTTCGAGAACTCGTCCAGCTTGCCCTTGCCGCGTTCGCCGGTCTTCTTGTCGATCTCACCAGCGATCACGCCGATCGCCTTTTCGATGCCGCGCTTGAGCGCCATCGGATTCGCACCCGCGGCCACAGTCTTCACGCCCTCGCGATAGATCGCCTGGGCCAGAACTGTTGCTGTCGTGGTGCCGTCGCCGGCCACGTCGGAGGTCTTGGAAGCGACTTCACGCACCATCTGTGCGCCCATGTTTTCGAGCGAATCCTTCAGCTCGATTTCCTTCGCCACGGTGACGCCGTCCTTGGTAATGGTTGGCGACCCGAATTTCTTCTCGATCACCACGTTGCGTCCCTTCGGACCCAGCGTGACCTTTACCGCATCCGCGAGTAGGTTGACGCCGCGCAGAATCGCCTGCCGCGACTCCTCGCCATGCACAATCTGTTTAGCCATTGCTTTTTTCTCCTGATCTCTTTGAAGTTTCTTTGCTGTCCACAACGTTTTGGCGCCTGATTCCTGATTGCGCCAAATGCCGAGAGCGGATTCCGGTCTCGTCTTGCCGGTAGCTACAAGCTCATAGCTCGTAACACAAGCCTAAAACCGAAAACCCAACGCCCGGAACCCGGGGATCTACCGCTTTGCGCCCGCGAGTTCCTTCTTTGCCGGAGCGCCTTCGAGCACGCCCAGCACTTCTTCTTCGCGCATGATGATGAAGTCTTCACCATCGATCTTGATTTCGGTCCCGGAATACTTTCCGAACAGGATCCGGTCCCCCGCCTTTACCGCCAGCGGGAATACCTTGCCTTCGTCGTTGCTCTTGCCCCGGCCGACGGAGATGATTTCTCCCTCCTGCGGCTTATCTTTCGCGCTATCCGGAATAATGATTCCGCCGCGTGTGGTTTCTGCTTCTTCAACTCGCCGGACCAGAATTCGGTCGTGGAGAGGGGTAAACTTGGTAGCCATGTAATCTGACTCCTTTCGTTTAGATCGAATGTTTTGTTTGGTTTAGATTACGGATGTTCAAGTATATGCCGGGCCTGCTAGCACTCCAGCCCAACGAGTGCTAATTGTAGGGAGTTGAGTGTGGGGTTGTCAAGGGGTGACAGCGCGTGAGCCCGTGCATAGAATGACGTCGCCGAGGTTTGGTGGTAGGGGCCAGGGTTTGGCGGAGCGGCACCGGAAGGCACGGATTCGAGCCAAACGCTGCGGACGCTGGTCGGTTGTGGCGATCGCATAAGTAAGGACCGAGGTGAACCGGGTTACAAGGAGCGGTATGAAGGGGCTGGGTTCTGGGATGAAATGGTGCTTGGCTGCATTGGTGCTGGTGATCGGCGCGATAGCGGGATCCAGCGTCATGCGGGCGGAGGATACTCCGTCGTCGGCGCTGAGCTTCGTGGTGCTGAAGGACTACAACGGAAAACCGGTGCGGAATGCGGCGGTGGTGCTCCATCCAGTGAACCCTCACGGGAAGCAGCAGCGGGGCGGGTTCGAACTGAAAACCGACGGCGAGGGCAAAACTCATTTTGAGGGCGTGCCCTACGGGAAGATGCGCGTGCAGGTGTTGGCGCCCGGATTCCAGACGTTCGGCGAAGACTATGACGTGGAGTCTCCAACGATGGAGATCACGGTGAAGCTGAAGCTACCTCAGAAGCAATACTCGATTTACGACGATAAGCCTGGGCAGCAAAAGCCGGACGAGCAGAAAAAGGATGACGCGCCGGAGAAGAAGTAAGGGCTTGGGACAGGGGCGTCGCAAAGCGCTTCTCCGGACGGCGCGGATGACAAAAGCAAGGACCCGGGTGGCACGATTGAAGTTGTGCCTTCCAAAAAACCTAAATTTACGGACTTATTAATCTTATGGACTACTTACTGAAGACCGAGCCGTCGGTTTATTCGTTTGCCGATCTGCAGCGGGAGAAGACGACGATCTGGGATGGCGTGACGAATCCGGTAGCGGTGAAAAATCTGCGGGGGATGAAGCCGGATGATCGACTGGTGATCTATCACACGGGAGATGAGAAGAGCGCGGCGGGAACGGCGGCGGTGGTGTCGGTCGATACGAGCGATCCGAAGGTGCCCCTGGTGAAGATCAAGACTGGAAAGGCGATCGCGTCGCCGAAGACGCTGGCGGAAATCAAGCAGCAGAAGCTGTTTGCGGATTCAGCGTTAGTGCGGCAGGGGCGGTTGTCGGTCGTGCCATTGACGCCGGCACAGTATCAGTGGCTGACGGGGGAGTGAGGAGCGACACAACAGTCATTAGTCGACTGTCACGAGTAGTCATTCGTCGACGAGGCATTGTGCAATATGATTCTTGCCTTCCAGGCATGTCCGGGCCGGTGAGCGCCAAGACGCATGATTGCTGCCTTGATTCAGCTTCAACGGAGAGGGATCATCCTGTCAGCTTGTTGCAGCGGTCGTAGGTGTGCGTGTCGACCAGAGATCCCCATGAGTTACTCAACACTGTCAGCAGCATCGCTACCCCATTCAATCGCAAAGAACGCGAATGAATGGGGCACCCGCGCTTCCACTTTTGGAAGAGTGAGGTAAAGCCTCATCTGGCGAGTGAGGAACTAGCGTTTCTAGACGAGTTCCCCAATGGATACTGCTTACCGTGTCTCCCACATGGAATGGCGGAGAACCAGCGACACCGATTGTTGTGCTTGAGAAGCACCGCTGATAGGGGTTCATCAATGCGTGCAATTGAGATGTTTCACCAGTTTCGTAAATCGCCCGCGTGATGTACAAATCCACAGACAGCTTCTGACGGAATAGCCCTAAGCGGAGGTGTTTGTGACTCTTAGTAAACGTTGTGTTGCAGAATTTTTGGGAACGTTCTGGCTGGTATTCGGCGGTTGCGGAAGCGCGGTCTTAGCCGCTGCATTTCCGAGCCTGGGTATCGGCTTTGCAGGTGTCGCCTTAGCCTTTGGGCTGACGTAGCTCACCATGGCCTTTACAATTGGGCCAATTTCGGGGTGCCACATCAACCCAGCGGTATCAATAGGGCTTGTGGTCGGAAAGCGCTTTCCAGTTTCCGAGCTGCTGCCGTATGTTGTGGCGCAGGTTTTGGGAGCAATAGTCGGGTCCGGTGTCTTATACGTCATTGCTAGCGGCAAAGATGGATTCAGCTTGGCCGGTGGATTCGCCTCGAATGGATACGGCGCGCACTCGCCCGGCGGTTACTCGTTGCTGGCGTGTTTCGTGACAGAGGTTGTACTAACGCTGTTTTTCCTGCTGGTGATCTTTGGCTCCACGGACGACCGTGCTCCCAAGGGGTTCGCTCCGATCGCCATCGGCCTATGCCTCACCCTGATCCATCTGATTTCCATTCCTGTGACCAACACCTCCGTCAACCCAGCGCGTAGTACGGGCCCTGCGATTTTCGTCGGAGGTGGGCGGTGGCTCAGTTATGGCTGTTCTGGATAGCCCCCATCGTTGGCGCCGCCTTGGCTGGCGTCATCTACTCCCAACTCTTCGCGGAGGGTCCTCAAAAGACACTTCGCGCCGCCGAGAAGGCGCGCTGATCGGAATTAGTTCACTGCCCCATGCGTGGGCGATTTTCATCAAGACGGCGAGGGCGCGTTAGTTTGCCTCGCGCACCCAGAGTCTTCTGCGTGAATCTGGTCAGCGTCAAAATGCGAGGTAAGAGCACACTCGAAACAAAGATTGACTCGCACCGCATTCCCATTGGGTCCTGTGGACGGTCAGCCTTATGTAATAAACAGTGATAACCGTTGCAATGCAGGCGATTACATTCATTAACCTCGGGGAGGTGGCTTGCCGTCTCCATATGCCACCCTACACCGCCTTGACGGGATAGGAGGTAGAGCGATCTGAAACTGCCGTC
>Ga0210409_10006954_pt1 | contig 11715 bp, 10 predicted proteins | sample IncBWH17MmetaG_FD_161649 | JGI IMG/M metagenome (GOLD analysis project Ga0210409, IMG submission 161649) | Forest soil microbial communities from Barre Woods Harvard Forest LTER site, Petersham, Massachusetts, United States - Inc-BW-H-17-M | ecosystem: Environmental > Terrestrial > Soil >...
TCCCGCGGATACCGGCATCGTTTTCCGTCGCATCGACCTGGACAATTTCGCGATCGAAGCGCAAGGGCACAATGTCGCGCGCGTGAGCTACGCCACCAGCTTGATGAAGCACGGCGTGCTGCTCGCCACCACCGAGCATCTGCTCGCCGCAATCTACTCCTGCGGCATCGACAACATTTATATCGACATCGATTCCATCGAAGTGCCCATCTTGGATGGCTCCGCGGAGCCTTTCATGCAAATGCTGGAGGAGGCCGGGACGCGGCGGCTTCGTCGCAAGCGCCGCTACCTCAAAGTTCTCAAGCCGCTGGAAGTTATCGAGGGCGACCGGCGTATCGGCATCTATCCCGCAGACGAATTTCGTGTCCGTTGCTACGTGGATTTTCCGCATCCTCTGGTCGGCCAGCAGGAAGTGGAGATGCTGGTCAGCCCGGAGACTTTCCGCCATTTGCTCGCTCGAGCACGCACCTTTTGTTTTGAGCGCGACATTCAGCCGCTGCGCTCCATGGGGCTGATTCGCGGCGGCTCGCTGGACAATGCCATTGTTCTCACCGCCGACGGGGTGATGAACGGCCCGTTGCGCTTCCCTGATGAGTTTGGCCGCCACAAGGCGCTTGATCTCATCGGCGACCTCGCCTTGGCTGGCCTGCCACTGCTCGGCCATGTCGAAGCTCACAAGGCCGGTCATGCCCTGCACACGCAACTGGTCAGCCGGCTACTCGCCGATCCCACCCTTTGGACGGTCACCACTCGCGAAGCGGTTCACGAGCCGTCGGATGTCTCAGTCCCTGTTCTTGCCCCTGTTGCCGCCGCAGATTAAGCATTTTTCCTGAAAAACGAGTAATCGCCGCATTGCGAAATTGATTCTGCTCCCGCAGAATGATTGGCCTATGGCCGCCAACGATCTTGCCGTTCTTATTCTCGCTGCGGGAAAGGGCACGAGGCTCAAGTCCAGCGTGGCGAAAGTTTTGCATCGGGCCGGAGGGCGCAGCCTGGTAGAGCACGTGATGACCGCGTGTGCCCCGCTGAAATCGCGCAAACTCGTGGCGGTGGTGGGCCATCAGGCTGAGCAAGTCTCCGCCGTAATCGAGCCGCGGGGGGCGGAAAGCGTGCTGCAGCAACCGCAGCGCGGCACTGGCCACGCCATGCAGGTGGCGCGGCGAGCATTGGGCACCGCGAAAATCGCTCTGGTTTTGCCGGGCGATGCGCCGCTGATCCGCACCGAGACTTTGCGCGCGATGATCGCCGCGCACCGCGCCGCCAACGCCGCCGCCTCCATCCTGACCGCAGTGGTCAGCGATCCCAGCGGCTACGGGCGCATCCTGCGCAAAACCGAAACGACCGTGCAAGCCATCGTGGAGGAGTCGCAGCTCTCCGACGAGCAGCGCGACATCAACGAAATCAATTCCAGTATCTACTGTTTCACATTGGAAAAACTGTGGCCCGCGCTGGCTCAGGTGAAGCCCAACAACAAGCATCGCGAGCTGTACCTGACCGACGCCGTCGCCGCCCTCGCCTCCAAAAATGAAATAGTGCTCGCCCACGTGGCCGCCGATCCTCGCGAAGCTTTGGGCTGCAACACCCGCGCCGACCTTGCTGAGGTCGATCTCATCTTTCGCGAGCGCAAGCGCGCCGCGTTGATGAACGAGGGCGTCAGCATCCAGTTGCCGGAAACGGTTTTGGTCGACCCCGATGTGACCATTGGCGAGGACACGTTGCTCGAGCCGTGTGTGCAATTGCTGGGCAAAACCAAGATCGGCCAGCGTTGCACCATTCGCACTGGCAGCGTGCTGAGCGACATGATTTTAGGCGATGACGTCCTGGTCGAGCCGCATTGCGTCGCCGCGCAAAGCCGTCTCGATGACAAGACGACCATCGGTCCGTTCACCCGCCTGCGCCTCGGCACGCATCTTAAGGATGGCGCGCGGGCCGGAAACTTTGTGGAGATAAAGAAGACCGTCGTTGGGGATGGGGCAAAGGTTCCACACCTAACGTATCTCGGTGATGCCACGGTTGGAGCCAAGAGCAACATCGGAGCCGGCACGATAACCTGCAATTACGATGGCTTTCGCAAACATCCCACCAACATTGGCCGGGGTGTTTTCATTGGCAGCGACGCCACATTGATCGCCCCGCTGCGCATCGGCGATGGCGCGTACGTCGCCGCCGGTTCGACCATCACGGAGAATGTTCCGCCGGACGGCCTGGGCATCGCCCGCGGCCGCCAAGTCAACAAACCGCGCTGGGCCTCCCGCAAACGCCGCGAGCTCGCCGCCACCGAAAATTCCAGCAAGCATCCGCGGCCCCGCAAGAAATCGAAAATACGAAAAAAATCCCGGCGCCGCTAAGACATCCGGAAGGGTGGTCTTCAATTATGTAGGTAAGTTGTTTGAGTCAGACCGGTCCGGCTACAAGCCCAGCGCACCGGCGAACTTTAGGCGGGCTTTGCCGGAATCGCCTCGTTCGATGCGTCCGATACGGAAGAATTTTTCGCGCCGGCGCTTCAGGTCGGCTTCCACCGGCCTTACATTTTCCGGGGGCACCACGGCAATCATACCGACTCCCATATTGAAGGATCGCAGAAGCTCGTCGGATTCGATTTTCCCCAACTTGGCGAGGTACTTGAATATCGGCGGAACAGGCCATGCGCTCAGGTCGATTTCCGCGCGCACACCGGATGGCAACACGCGCGGCAAATTCCCGGGGATGCCGCCGCCGGTGATATGGGCCAGCGCAGATACCCATCCGCGCTCAAGGATATTTTTCAATGCCGGCGCGTAGCACAGATGCGGCTTCAGCAACTCAGCGCCGATCTTGTTGCCAATTTCCGCGACATAGGTGTCTGGCTTGAGCTTGGCGGTCTCAAACACCAGCTTCCGCGCCAGCGAATAACCATTGGTGTGCAAGCCCGCGGAGGGCAGCGCGATGAGCGCGTCGCCCGGCTTCACATTTTTTCCGGTCAGCACTTTCTTACGATCTACCGCACCGACAATGAAGCCGGCCAGATCGTATTCACCGGGCGGGTAGAAACCCGGCATCTCCGCGGTCTCTCCCCCGATCAGCGCGCAACCCGCTTTTCGGCAAGCGCGGCTCATGCCCTCAACAAGCTGCTCGACCACATTCGGATCGAGCTTGCCCATGGCCAGATAATCCAGAAAAAAAAGCGGCTCCGCGCCTTGCACCAAAATGTCGTTGATGCAATGGTTGACCAAATCTCCGCCAACCGTGGAGTGCACCCCCGTGGCCATCGCGACCTTGAGCTTGGTGCCCACGCCGTCTGCACTGGAAACCAGCACCGGCTCTTTCCATTTCTTGCGATCCAAAGTGAACAGCGCGCCAAATCCTCCGATACCTCCGAGCACACCCGGCGTGAAAGTTCGGCTGGCGTGGTGACGGATACGCTGCTTCGCCGCATCCGCTAGCGCGATGTCCACTCCGGCATCGGCGTATTTCATGAAATTTCCATTGGCGTTGGTTGGCGGTGCGTGCGCACAAGAGTTCCTGTCGTTCTCTTTCGGGAGAATAGTTGCGTGCCGCCGGACGGGTTCGGCAGCACCGTGTTTATCTGCTGGGGGACAGTCAGCCTAAAAAGTCCGGAACAATCTCTTCCAGCGCACCAGGCCCGGATGCACCAGCGCATTGGCATACGCAAAAAAACGCTCGCGAATCTGGCCAGGTTCCCAGGCGTCGGGAGGAACGTCGAGCGACATATATATCATTACCGGCGTGCCGATAATGTCTTTGCGCGGCACACAACCCCAAAAGCGGCTGTCGTAGGAATTCCCGCGATTGTCGCCCATCACAAAATAACAATTGTCGGGAACTTTGAGCGGCGAATGAAAGTCGTAAGGGTCGGTCCGGCCGGTGGTGTAACTCTCCGAAAGCCTCGTGCCGTTCACCCACACCGAGCCGTCATGAATGTCGATGGAATCTCCGGGCAGGCCGATGACCCGCTTGACGTAGTCCGGTGTGTCCGGCGCGAACGGCGGCTTGAAGATGATCACTTGCTGACGATGGGGATTGCGCCACAACGGCACGTGCCAATTAGTGAAGGGCACCCCGGCGTCGTAACCGATGCGGCTCATGATCAGGTGATCGCCGATCAGCAGCGTATTTTCCATCGAGCCGGACGGAATAACGCGGGCCTGCCCGATGGTGCCATTGATCAGCAAGAAAACCAGCGCCACCCAGAACCAGGCGATGACCTCGCGCTGCACGCGTTGCCCTACCGGCACTTTGGGCTCCGGTTGCTTGTTGCGCTTTGCGTCTGCTTTCAGATCAACTTCTTTCAAATCAGCCTTCATGTTCCACCGCCACCGGTTGCTCGTTCGAGCCTTCACCACCGTTAATCATCGCTTCACCTTTTTTGCTGCTGGCAATGCCGTTGCGCACTTCGAGTTGCACCAGGTCCGTCGGATACACTCCGGTGTAGCACGAGGTGCAATAACTGTTTTTCGTGTCGTCCACTGCTTGCTTCAAACCTGCAAGCGAAACGTACCCCAGTGAATCGGCGCCGATATATTTGCGAATTTCTTCCGGCGTATTAGAGGAAGCAATCAACTCTTCGCGAGTGGGGGTGTCCACGCCGTAGTAGCAGGGCGAGATTGTCGGCGGGCAACTGATGCGCATATGCACTTCTCGGGCGCCAGCCTCGCGCACCATTCGTACAATTTTGCGGCTGGTCGTGCCGCGGACAATGGAATCGTCCACTAGCACCACGCGCTGGCCTTCAATCAGGCTACGGATGGGATTGAGTTTCAGCTTCACGCCAAAATTACGAATGGCTTGCGACGGCTCGATGAACGTGCGCCCGATGTAATGATTACGGATCAGGCCCATGCGGAACGGGATGGCAGACTCCAACGCGTAGCCCACCGCCGCGGGCACGCCCGAGTCCGGAACCGGGACCACAATGTCGGCATTCGCCGGATGTTCTTTCGCCAGCGTGCGGCCCAGCGTTTCGCGGCTGGTGTTGACCGAGCGGCCAAAGATGATGCTGTCCGGTCGCGCGAAATATACGTGCTCGAAAATGCATTGTTGGCGCGGCTTTTCCGGCGCGAAATGAATGGATTCTATGCCCGAGCGCGAGATGCGCACCATTTCGCCGGGCTCGATTTCGCGAACGTACTGCGCATTCAGCAGATCGAACGCACACGTTTCCGAGGCCACCAGCCAGGCATCTCCGAGTCTGCCAAGGCTCAACGGGCGAAACCCGCGCGGGTCGCGCACCGCGATCATTTCGTCGGTGGTCAGCACCAGCAACGAGTACGCGCCTTCCACCTGGTTCAACGCGTCGCCCAGCGCCCCGGAAAGATTGCGCGCCTGCGAGCGGGCCAGCAAATGCACGATCACTTCGGTGTCGCTGTTGGTCTGAAAGATCGAGCCTTTGTGCTCCAACTTGCGGCGCCACTCCGCGGCGTTGGTGAGATTGCCGTTATGCCCGAGCGCCACTTTGCCCTTGTTGCAGTCGATCATGATGGGCTGCGCGTTTAGCAGCGCCTTGTCGCCCGCAGTGGAATAGCGCGTGTGGCCAATGGCCAGATTGCCGGGCAGGTTCGATAACACTGGCGGAGTAAAAATTTCCTCGACTTCGCCCATCGCCCGGTGCAGGTGTAACTCCGTGCCATCGCTGGATACGATTCCAGCCGATTCCTGGCCACGATGCTGCAGAGCGTACAGGCCGAGGTACGTCAGCTTTGACGCTTCCTCATGCCCAAACACGCCGAACACACCGCATTCATCGTGAAAACGGTCGTCGGCGTAAGTGAGGTTTTGCGTCATTAGCGTTTGACTGCGAACGATCAACTAGCCTTCAGTATACGTTCGAGCGAATGGGCCCAGGTGTCGTGTAACTTGGCGACCGATGTGTCGATCACCGCGCTCCCCTTGTATTCGATGCGAAAAGCATCGTCGCGGATGACCTGGCCAATCTGGTGCGCCGTCACTCCATATTGTCTCGCAGTCTCCAGAACGGCGGCAAGCGAAGTTGGCGCGACGGAGACAACCGCGCGGGCGCCGCTTTCGCCGAAGAGGGCATATTCGGCCGATGACGTTGCCTCGATTTTGACCTTTGCGCTTAGCTGGGGCGCAACATGTTGCGCCCCTACGGGTGCGGCGAAGCAGGATTCGGCCAGCGTCACGGCGATGCCGCCGTCGCTCACGTCGTGCGCCGAACGCACCGCGCTGCTCGCGGCGAGCGAGACCAAACATTCTTGCAGGCGCTTCTCGGCGGCCAGGTCGATAGCTGGTGGCTCCCCGGCCACGATGCCGGCAGTCGTCTTGGAGTATTCGCTGGACGAGAATTCCCGCTCTGTACCGGGTAGGGGCGCAGCATGCTGCGCCCCTTTTGCCGAAATCGTTCCGTCAAGCAGGACGATGACGTCCCCTTCTTCCCGAAAACCAATCTTCAGCACCCGCGAAGCATCTTCCAAAATGCCAAGCACGCCAATCACCGGCGTCGGATAAATCGACTTGCCCAGTGTCTCGTTGTAAAAACTGACGTTTCCTCCTGTAATCGGCGTGCCCAGCTCATTGCACGCCACCGTCAGTCCATCAATCGCCTCGCTGAACTGCCACATCACTTCCGGCTTCTCCGGGCTGCCAAAATTCAGGCAGTTGGTCGCCGCCATCGGCCGCGCCCCGCTGGCCGCGACGTTGCGAGCCGCTTCGGCAACCGCGTGCATGGCTCCGACACGCGGATTTAATTGGCACCAGCGACCATTCCCGTCGGTCGCCAGCGCCAGCGCACGCTTCACTACTCCCGTTTCCGGATCCTTGATGCGAATCACCGCGGCATCGCTCGCGCCCGGTCCGGCCAGCGTGTTGGTGCGCACGGAGGTATCGTATTGCTCCGTGATCCAGCGTTTGGATGCAATCGCCGGCGAAGCCAACAGCCTCGCAAAATTATCCGTGAGGTTCGTGCCTTCGATTGAAAATTGAAACCAGTCCGCCGACGTTTCTTTGCGCAGCGTTGGCTGGGCAATTGGCCGCCGATACACTGGTCCTTCCTCAGCCAGCGGATGCGCGGGAATCTCTGCCGCCAATTTAGTGCGGTCACGTACGCGCAAGAGTCCGCCGTCAGTCACTTCGCCGACTACCACCGCATCCAGTCCCCACTTCTTAAACACATCCAGAACTTCGCGCTCGCGGCCGTCCTCGGCAACCAGTAGCATGCGCTCCTGCGATTCGCTGAGCATGATTTCGTACGGCGTCATACCCGATTCGCGCTGCGGCACTCTGGCCAGATCGATCTCAATGCCGGTGCCGCCGCGCGACGCCATCTCCGTCGTCGAGCACGTCAACCCGGCCGCGCCCATATCTTGAATCGCCACCACGGCGCCCGTCTGCATCGCTTCCAGGCAAGCCTCGAGCAGCAGTTTCTCCATGAACGGATCGCCGACTTGCACGTTCGGCCGTTTCTGCTTTGACTCTTCGGTGAATTCCGCCGACGCCAGCAGCGAAGCTCCGTGAATTCCGTCACGTCCTGTCTTTGCGCCAACGTAAATGACAGGATTGCCGGTTCCGCGCGCTTTGGCGAAAAATAAATCTTCTTTCTTGGCAATTCCCAGCGCCAGCGCATTCACCAGCGGATTTTGCGAATAACAGGGCTCGAAGCCGACTTCGCCGCCGACAGTCGGCACGCCAAAACAATTTCCGTAGTTCGCAATCCCGCGGATCACGCCGTCAAGAATGCGCCGGTTCTTCGAGGCTTCCTCTTCGCTAACGCCGTTGCCGGCGACAATCGGCCCAAATCGCAGCGAATCCAGCACCGCCGCCGGCCGTGCGCCCATGGTGAAAATGTCCCGCAAAATCCCGCCCACGCCCGTGGTTGCGCCCTGAAACGGCTCCACGTAACTCGGATGATTGTGCGATTCAATCTTGAACGCCGCGACCAGCCCATCGCCGATGTCCACTACGCCGGCGTTTTCGCCAGGCCCTTGCACCACCAGCTTGCCCCGCGTCGGCAGCCGCTTCAGGTGCACTTTGCTCGATTTGTACGAGCAGTGCTCACTCCACATCACGGAAAAAATCCCCAGCTCCGTGATATTCGGCTCGCGCCCGAGAATCTGCTTCACCCGCGCGTACTCTTCAGCGGTCAGGCCATGCTCCGCCGCAATCTCCGGGGTCACTTTGATTTCCGTGGGTGCTGTGGCCATGTCTATGTCTAGAAAGCAAAGGGCGCAGCATGCTGCGCCCCTACAAAAAAGTGCCGTTGCGTCACAAAAATCAAGCGGTCGCCTTCGCTGCGCCGACCAGTGCTTCCACCATCGAACGGAAAATTACCAGCCCATCCGCTGAATCCAACGCGGATTCCACCGCGCGCTCGGGATGCGGCATTAAACCTGCGACGTTGCGCTCGCGATTGCAGATACCGGCAATATTGTGGAGAGAACCATTGGGATTGCCTGCGGCGTCATTCGCGCCGTCTGGAGTTGTATAGCGGAAAAGGATCTGGCGATTCTTTTCGAGATCAGCGAGCGTGCCTTCGTCGGCGTTGTAGTTGCCATCGTTATGGGCGATGGGGACTTTCAACACTTGGCTTGGCGAAGCGCCGCTGGTAAAGGGCGTATCGGTCTGCTCGACGCGGATGAACACGTGGCGGCAAATGTAGCGAAGACCCGAATTGCGCATCATGGCGCCCGGAAGCAGGCCAGCTTCGAGAAGAATCTGAAAGCCGTTGCAGATGCCGAGAACCATGCCTCCGGACTTGGCGAATTTTTCGACGGACTTCATCACCGGGGAAAATCGCGCGATGGCGCCGGTGCGCAAGTAATCGCCGTGAGCAAATCCGCCGGGCAGAATAATCGCGTCGCAATTGGCCAGGTCTTGCGACTGGTGCCAGATAAACTCCACAGGTTTTTTCAGGATGTGACTGATGGCGTAAGAGGCGTCGTGATCGCAGTTAGACCCTGGAAAGACAACAACTCCAAATTTCATGCGCGGATCGCTCCCTGGGCCATCTTGGGAAGCTTTATTTTACCACATTCGCGGCGGGGAATTGCGGCCGGTACGAAGCTGGCACGGAACGTAACTCAAGCGAATCATAAATCCACGAGAGGCAAATTGTTGACGCTGAAGAACTTCTAGTGAGGGAAATAGGTTTCGCCGCGCAGCAGCGCGCGGATGGCGTCGGGCAGGCACCACATTTCGGATTTGGGGCAAGCTCCCTTGATTCCGACTTTTCTCGCTTCCACCGCCAACTGACCAGGCAAATGCACCGACAACATCAGGATTGCGGCGTTGGGGTGCTCCTTAAGGATGGCGCGGGCAGCGTCCAGGCCATTCATTTCCGGCATCTCAAAATCCATCACGGTAACGTCAGGAAGCAGATCGCGGTATTTCGAGACTGCATCCTTGCCATTTACCGCTTCGCCGGAAACCTGCCAGGAATCCTGCTGCTCCAGAAGCCGAAGGGCTTGCTGGCGCATCAGTTGGTTGTCGTCGACCACGAAAATGTTTGTCACAACCGCGGTGGCCCTCGTTTCGACGCAGGTAATGCGAAAACTTACGCCGTTTTACCGCCATTACAATACAGGATTGACTTGAGATTTTCAGCCCCTGATTGCAAGGAAGTCCGGCCTGCATATCCGGTCTTTACCTAATTGCACGATTCTGGCCTCCCGCTATGCTAGGCGAGGGGCTTGAGTTTCGCTATGGTTACACAACCTTATGACATTTTTAGGCGCGATCCTGGTGGGGAAGTCTGGGTCGAGGCCGTTCGGGATCTGGAGACGGCGAAGGGCCGAATCATCGAGTTAGCGGCGGATACGCCGGGACAGTACGTTGTATTTAGCCATCGTAGCGGCCGCATGGTGGGTAGCGGCACAGTGGTGGCGAGTCCGGCGGCCCGTGCCACGTCGAAAGAGATGCAGAAAAGAAAGACCGCGGACGTCGAATTGGAGACGCTGTGGTAGTACTCGCAACGTGAGCACTGGCAATTCGCAATCGCAGAGGGAGCTAATGGATACAGGCCGGCGTTTTGACATCGTGAGAAGGGAAAGCGAAAAGGCGGCATTCTGGCTGGAAGGCGCTGCCGAACTGAGTGTCGCCAAGTCCCGCGTCGAGGAGCTTCTATCTTTTTGGCCGGGCGAGTACCAAATTTTCGACCTGGAAAGCAAAAAGGTCGTCCTTACCACTTCCGCTCTGTGTGCAGTGCCGGTGGGATTGCCGGTCAGCAATCTCGCGGAATAACCGATCTTTCCTTCTGAAATTAACGTGGACGGAGACCGTCGCCGCGTAATCCTAAAATTCCTAGGAACGAGGGGTGCCCAGGCCTTCCTGGGATAGCTCCCGTTGCGCCGCACGCGCTCCGGCCAGTTCGGTAGTGCGTCGGTGATGAACCAGCAGGTGCAGGAAAAACATCAGGATCAGAATTCCTCCAAACGTCACCACGATAGTGGCCCCGGTGGGCGTGTCCAGTTGTACGCTGAGATAGCAGCCTAATGCCGAAACCAGAGTGCCCATCGTCCACCCAATGGCGAGCCGCGGACCGATTCGGTCGGCAAAAAGCATGGCCCCCACGCTGGGAACAATCAGATAGCAAAAGACGAGCAGGACGCCCGCGATGGCCACCGAGGAAGTCACCACAAAGCCGAACGAGGCGTAAAACAGGAAATCCCAGAAGCGAACGCTGATGCCCAGGCCGTCCGCTTTCTCATGGTTCATGGAAATGAGCAGGAATTTCTTGCGAAACACATAGTGGAAAATGCCGACCAGCGCGTACAGAATCGCGGTCTTGCGCACTTCCGGCCAGGAGACGGCCAGAATGTTGCCGACCAGCATGTCCTTGAGGTGCTCGGTTTCGCCGGTGGCTTTGCTCATGAGCAGGATGGCCATGGCGGACGCAACGGAATAGGCGATTCCGATGAAGGCTTCCTGCGGGATGTGGCCGCGGCGTGTTCGAGCAAAAGCAAAGATTCCCGCGCCCAGGAACGTAAAGCCCAGGCTGATCCAATACGAACTTCGTCCGTGCGGATCCATGCCGGCCACGATGGCCACCGTGGCTCCCAACGCGGCTATTTGAGCGAGCGCTAAGTCCACAAAGATGACGCCACGCTCCACGACATGCACGCCAAGATAGGCGTGAATGCCGGTCAAAATGAGGCTGGCCACGAAGGGTGCCAGCAGAAAAAGAAAAATCTCCATCGGCAGGGTCTCCTGAGCTAGTGAGTGGCGTCGAACGCCTGTTTCAGCTTGCTGATGTCATAGTCAAAGAGCTTGAAGTAATCGGTGATTTCCTTTTCGCCTCCGACCGACGGCGGCAGCACGAGCACTTGCGCGCCCGTTTCGCGGGCCACCGCATTGGGCGTCTTCAAATCGAAATACGGCTCCACGACGATCACTTTGACGCTTTCACGTTTCATCAGTTGCATAAGCTCGACGGTGTGTTGCGGGCTTGGGGGAATGCCTGGGCGGGGCTCGACGTAACCCACCACATTCAAATGGAAATGTTCCGCAAAGTTCGGCCAAGAACGGTGATAAGTGACAATCTTGCGTCCCGTGTAAGGCTTCATCTCTTCTAGCCAACGCTGATCGGCTTGCTTCAGACGCTGCTCGAAGTCAGAGTAGCGCTGCGCAAAGTACGCAGCATCTCCGGGGCGCATTTCGCTGAGCTTGTCGGCGATCCCCTTGGCAATGCGCAATCCGTTTTCCGGGTCCAGCCAATAGTGCGGGTTGCCCAGTGGATGCACGTCGCCTTCGGCGCGCGTGACTTGG
>Ga0210409_10006956_pt1 | contig 11713 bp, 8 predicted proteins | sample IncBWH17MmetaG_FD_161649 | JGI IMG/M metagenome (GOLD analysis project Ga0210409, IMG submission 161649) | Forest soil microbial communities from Barre Woods Harvard Forest LTER site, Petersham, Massachusetts, United States - Inc-BW-H-17-M | ecosystem: Environmental > Terrestrial > Soil >...
TGCGCCCACCGGCCGTCGCAAAGGCCACGCCTTTTGCCACATATCTCAGTTCGATTAACCTGAGCGCGACGGACACTTTTGAATTCCCGTTGAAGCCCCTGCCGCGGCCCAAAGGCAAGGCCACCCAGGTGATCTACACGACCTACGACTTGCCGCGGCCGGATGCATCGCCGCATGACGAAGTGTTTGATGCGCAAGGCAACGTTTGGTACTCGGATTTTAATTCCCAGTTTCTGGGGAAACTCGATCCCGAAACGGGCAAGGTGGTGGAGTACCCGGTTCCGCAAAACCGTCTAGGCCAGGTCGCCCAGGGCGGTCTCCAGATCGATATCGATAAGGAAGGGCGGATTTACTACGGCAACATGTCGCAGATGCAGATCGTTCGATTGGACCCCAAGACCGGAAAAATGGAGACCTTCAAGCCCCCGGTACCGGAGTCGGAATTGGGAGACGGCCATCTGACGATGATCGACCCCGCGTTTCAGCAGGTGGACGGAAAGATATGGGCCAATGTCGCCTTCGCTCTCGGCGAAGCGGGCGGCACATGGCACATCGACTTGGCGACCAACACCTGGACGAAGGTGACGTATCCGCCCGGCAGTCCTCCCGCACAAGCCTACGACGTTGTCGCGGACTCGAAGAATAACGTCTACGGGATGACCATGGGCAACGACAAATTATGGATGACGGATGGCAAGACCCTGAAAACCGTGTGGTACGATTTCCCCACCAAAGGCGCGGGTTGCCGGCGAGGACACATCGACTCCCAAGACCGCTTGTGGTGTGGCGTATTTAACGGCAACCGTTTGGCCATGTTCGATCCGAAGACGCAGAAGATCACGGAGTGGAAGGCCCCCACGGAGTGGACGCGTCCCTACGACGCGCAGTTCGACGACAAGACGTATGCCTGGACGGCCGGAATGGACAACGATTTTGCTCTCCGGCTGAATACTCAGACTGGGGAGTTCACCGAGTATCTACTGCCGCATGAAACCAACGTTCGCCACGTGGAGGTGCAGAAGTCCGGAGCGCTCTCCAGCCTGTGGCTGGGGGATCAGCACGGCGGCACCCTCATCCGTGTCGAGCCGCTGGCCCCGTAACCGGAGGCGAGAAAGTCACCCTTGCTTATTCTGCGCGGCTCTTATTCTGAGCGGCTATCAGGCGGATAAAGTCGGGTATTTCGTGCAAGGAAACGACACCTCCGGCCGGGTTGTGCGTGGCCAAGCGCCGGGCCTCGTCCGGATCGTTCATCATCAGGATGGGGTGCACTCCGGCACTGCGGGCGACCTTAATACCCTCCACGGTATCGGTGAGATACATGGCTTGGTCCGCTGGCAGAGACGCACCACCGAGCGCGGCTAAAAGCGGCGCGATCTTAACACCGCCATCGTCGCGCGTCCACACTCCCGACAGGAATTCGCCGAGCGAACACCGCTGAACCAACGTAGTAATTGAAGTGCGCGAAAGCGAGGAGGCGATAAACGGCCGGATGCCCATGGTCCTCAGTTCCGCAAGCACAGGCAGGACGTCTTCGTAGATGCTCGCGCCGGCTACGGCTTCGGCTTCCAGCGCCTCCGCGATTTTTCTCCGCTCGCCCTTCAGCGGAATTTCGGCCGCCTCCATCAGGTTGAGCAGATGCCAATAGGAGCGGCTGCCGGACGCGCTGGCCTTCCCTTTCCGCCCGAATAAGCGAACCGCGATTTCGTGGAAGGGCCCAGGAGGAAATTCCGCAAGACACCCGACGGGGTCGAGCAACAGGCCGTCTATGGTTTTCATTCAGGCTACGGTTTGCATGCAAGCTACGCGTTCAATCGGGCCAAGCCTGAGGCGAGCAGCCCCTTCGCCATACCGATCTTGGTGGCGTTGTATTTCAGCGGCGCGGCATTGGCGAGGGCCACCGATATCGCTTGCTCGCCGAGGTCCGCGCTCAAGGTCTTACCCTTGAGGAAAGTCTCGACCGACGTTTCGCGATACGGCTTGCCGGCGATGCCTCCGAACACCACGCGCGCGTCATCAATCGTCTTGTCGCGAAGCTGAAGACTGATGGCGAGGGAGGCCATGGCGAAATCCCACACTCCGCGCGGCCGCAGCTTCTCGAACGAGGCCCGCACGCCGGGCTTGGGCGGCGGGATGACCACCGACGTCAGAATCTCGTTGAAGCGCACGACATGCGACTGGATTCTGCCGTCCACCAGCATGTCTCCCGGCACCAGTTGTTCGATCGACAGCTCCTTCACTCCTTGAGGCGTGGCGAGCTTGGCGCGAGCGTCGAAGGGAATTAGCGCGGTCGCGGCATCGCCGGGATAAACAGCGTAACACAGACGCCCGCCCATGGCGGAATGATAGTAGCTGTTATCGCCGATGGCTCCGTAGCACAGGTAACCGCCGTTTCTCCAACACGAATAGCCGCCGCGCAGGTACTGGCACCATACTTCCTGCAGCAGGTCGCCACCGAGCGTCGAAGCATTGCGCAATTCCGGCGAGGAGATCTTGTTGACGGCCTCGACCAGCATCGGATACTTGTCTTGCAACAGACGCGAGTCGGCCAATTCCGCCAGCTTGGTGGCCGCGCCGATTTCGACGCCCCCTTGGGCGTCTTCCTGGATAAAACGGAGATGATCGATCTTTTTGATGTCGACCAGATAAGTGGGCGCCTGGTGCAACCGGTTTTTCAGGCGAATGAGAAGGTCAGTGCCGCCGGCGTAGACTCCGGCTTCCGAGCCGTGCTGCGATAGGATCTGGATCGCCTCATCGACGGTCGAGGGGCGGTAGATGGAAATCTTCTTCATGCGCGCCTCCCTGTTTTGCTGGAGAGTCCAGCCATGATTTTTTCGCGCGTGATGGGATGCTCCCGAATCCGAACCCCGCAGGCGTTATAAATCGCGTTGGAGATTGCGCCCGGCACACAGCCGATGGTGGTTTCGCTGAAGCTCTTCACGCCATAGAACCAGCGCGGCTCCAGACTATCGATGTACACCTGCGTGGATTTTGGAATGTCCATGATGGTCGGCAGCCGGTAGGACAGGTAGCCGACGCTGTAGTGCCGCGTCCCTGGAAATTCGCGGTCCCACGGAATGGATTCGGTGGCGACCTGGGTGCTTTCCATGAGCGAGCCCACCATGTCGGCTTCGGACACCAACGGATTGATCACCAGCCCGGTGTCGTGCGTGTATACGGCTCGAACGAAGCGCCAGTTGGCGGTCCAGGTATCGACCTCCACTTCCACGAAGCACGCGCCGACGCCCTTGTTGGTCGCGGTTCTCTCCCCGCCGGTAGTGCCGCGGCCCGTTTGCCGGATGAAGCCGTTGTTGGCCTTGGCAAGCGCCGCGAACGTCGTGCTCTTCTTGGGATCATCGGTGGAGGAGATGACGCCATCGCGAATTTTAAGTTTAGCCGCGTCGGTCGCGAGCACATCGGCCGCGCGCGCCAGCAGGTCTTTCCGCAGCTTGTCGGTGGCGAAGCAGATGGCCGCTCCCTGCAAGGTGATGGTGCGGCCGCCGAACCACTCATCACTCAAAGGCGCAAGGTCCGAATCGCCCCAGATCAGGCGAATATGGTCGCGCGTCGTGAAACCCAGCATTTCCGCGACCAGAGCTGCCAGTGCCGTGGCCGCGTTGGAGCCGCTGTCCGGGAGCGCGATCTTCATCGTTACGTTACCGTCGGCGCCTACGTCGATATCGCTGCTAAAAATGTTGGCGCCCGGCTCTGCCGCCAGTTTGGCGAACGCTTCTTCGCCTTCGTGGTAACCCATGTTCCCGCCGTGATGCTGGGACATGCCGAGCCCAAATCCGCGCTTGAATCTTCCTGGCGCTCCGCCTGCAACCGGATTTCGCTTCTCCCATCCGAAGGCCTTGGACCCCTCCCGCAGCACCTCCATGGTGGGCATGGTTTCGTACGGGTGCAGTGTGTCCCCAGGGGTGAGTTGCGTCATGTGCATCATGCGATATTGCACGGGGTCCACACCGAAGATGTCGGCCATCTCGTCGATCATGTTCTCCCAAGACCACTTGGTCTCCTGCTGGATGTGGCTGCGGGAGGGGCCAGGACGTGGCGCATTCGTTCGATAGGCGCACCAGGTCGATCGCCAGTGAGGAACTTTCGCGGTGTACAACTCCGTTTGGTTGGCTGCGTTGCCGGGACCGTCGGCGTGCACACCGAAATCCAGGTCGCCAACGCTTACCAATACTTCGTGGTCGAGAGCTACGATGCGGCCATCTTTCTTCGCTCCCACGCGGAACCTGGTGATGGTTTCGGGCTTGATCTGCAGTTGTGCCAGTTCCTGGTCCTTGGGGAGCATTACCTTCACGGGCCGGCCCGTGACCTTCGCCACGTGAGCGATTAGCGGATAAAACCTCTCCGCCGCCATGCGCGCCGCGCCGAACGTAGAACCGTTCCATTTGTTGATCAGCCGGACCTTGGAGACGTCCATGCCGAGCGCAGCCGCGAGCGATGCCCGCACCGGATAGATTCCCTGGCCCATGCCCCACATCGTCAGCCGGTCGCCGTCCCATTTGGCGACGCTGCCGCTCGGCTGCATCGGCACCGAAACGCCTCCCGTAAAGCGGTAAGCGAACTCCTTGATCACGTCGGCTTCGGCGAATCCTTTGTCGATATCGCCGCGCTTGTCCGCCCAAGTCACGTTGGGAAGATCCTGGGGCGAAAACGAATGCCGGATGAGGTTCCCTTTCCCATGTCCGAGATCGGGCGCGTCGGCAGCCATGCTGTCCTTGAGCATCGAAGCGAAGCGCTGAACTTCGTACTCCACTTTGATCGCGTCGGCGGCGTCTTGAGCGAGATCCTCCGTCTCGGCGACGACGATCGCGACAGCTTCCCCTTGCAGATTAATTTCCCGAGGCAGCGGTTCGGGTAAGATCCGGCCCCTGGCGACGTTGGGACGCTGCAACTTCGGCGCATTTTTGTACGTGAGAATGTGGCGAACGCCCGGCATCTTCTCCGCGGCCGACGTATCGATGTCCTTGAGAAGCGCGCGCGGATGCGGGCAGGTGAGGAACTTCGTGTAGAGCAGATCGGGGAACCACACGCGGCTGGCATACTGCGCTTTGCCCGTGAACCGGGGAATAGAGACCTCCGGCAGCGGAGGCAGCGGCTTGCCCAACACGTTGAGGTTTTCCGGCGGATATCCCTGCCACTTCTTCGTGACAGTCTTGTTCGTGCCTTCGATGACTTCGTCTCCCGCGAGGTGCCCGCCGGTAGTCGAATAGTCCCGCACCATCGGCATTTTGATGTGAACGACGTTTTCGAGCTCCGGCACGATGGGCGCCTTGTTCCCGCGCAACACGGCCGCCGAGTCCATCACCGTCCGGATAATGTGCGGATATGCAGAGCAGCGGCAAATGTGGCCAGCCAACGCCGCCTTCACCTGGTCCTCGTCCGGACTGGGATTCTTGTCGAGGAGCCCTTTCGCGGTCACCACCCATCCGGCGGTGCAGAAACCGCAATCGGCGGCCACGCGCATATGGCCGATGCGCTGCAACGGGTGCAGATTCTTCTCGTCGCCCACCCCCTCAATGGTGAGAATCTTCTTGCCCACGGCTTCGGTCGCCAGGGTGTGACAGGAATAGAGTGGCGTGCCATCCACCAGTACGCTGCAGGCCCCGCAACTGGCGCGATTGCAGCTCCGGTTGGTGCCCGTCAGCCCCAGCTTCATCGAAATCACTTCCCACAAGGTGGTGCGCGCTTCGTATTCAGCGGTATACAGTTTGCCGTTGACGAGGAACGAAGCCTTTTCGTTCGCAAACGGCTTCGGAAACGCCGGAAGAGTGGTGGGAGCCGCGAACAGCGTTTCGCCAGTCACGGCGGTGAGCACGACACCGGATCCGGCGGCTTTAAGAAAATTTCTGCGCGAATAACTCATTTCGACCCTCCTGCCCCGGGAAAAACATTCGGCCGGTACTGCTTATGACACGTGGTGCAGGAAGCGTCCACGGCTCCTGCGAGCGCTGCGAGCGCGTTGCTGTCCTTGGCCTGCGCGGCTTTGTAGGCGGCGTTTCCGGCATCCACCAGTAGTTTCGCGTCCTTCATCCAATCCCCTTCGCGCGCGCGGCCCCGCATCATCAACATGTTTCCGGATTCCGCCAGGGTCACCGCACTGCGGCGCACCGCCGCCCAATCTTTCTCGTCTCTGGGTCCGCCGCGGTAGATGGCAAGCAGGATGTCATTGGAGGAAGGATGGATCAGGTCGAGCATCAGTTGCTTGACGCTGGCCGCGGGCGGGAACGGCTCGGAAGGGGCTTGGGCAAAAGCGAGTGTCCAGCCAAAAAGGAATACGCCCATCCGTGCGGATTTCATAGCGATTCTCAATGCGATGATGATAGTTTACCGCTTTGGTGTCAAGCAGTGGCACGTGGGATCGGCCTTTCGAGCCCGCCGGCTGCTTTCAGCAGCCAACAACGCACCCCGCCGCTTGAAAAAGCGGCTTGCAGCCATGAATGGCTGACCCCACACCGGCCAGAAAGTGATACATTCTTTGAAAGAGGTAATCATGACCGAAGACCAAAAGAAGCAACAGGCGGGCGATATCGACCGGCGCGATTTTGTAGCGATCTCGGTAGCAGCGGGACTTGCCGCTACGGCGGGATCGGCCGAGGCAGCGGGCCTCGAGGTCGTCGAAACCGATGTCGAGGTCAAGACTCCTGACGGAACCTGCGACGCCGCTTTCATTCATCCCAAGACCGGTTCCCACCCGGGAGTGCTGATCTGGCCCGATGCATTCGGCTTGCGGCCCTCAATGCGCGAAATGGCCAAGCGGATTGCCGCCGAGGGATATTCTGTCCTGGTGCCAAATCCCTTTTATCGCGTGACCAAGGCTCCGTTCACGGATGCCTCCAACTTCAATTTCGCGACCGACATGGGGAAGATCCAGCCGCTGATGGCGTCGGTGAACGCGCCGGGCAACCCAGAGAAAGACGCTATCGCGTACGTTGCCTTCCTGGACGCGCAGAAGCAGGTGAACAAGTCGAAAAAGATCGGGACCCAGGGTTACTGCATGGGCGGGCCGCTGGTTGTGAGGACCGCCGCGGCGCTGCCCAATCGCGTCGGGGCCGGAGGTTCGTTCCACGGCGGTGGCCTGGTGACCGACAAGCCGGACAGCCCGCATCTGCTCGCGTCGAAGATAAAGGCCCGCATGTATTTTGGTATCGCATCGAATGACGACATGCGCCAGCCGGATGCCAAGGACAAGCTGAAGGAAAGCTTCGCGGCCGCCAAAGTTCCCACCGAAATCGAAGTGTATTCGGGAGCTCAGCATGGCTGGTGCGTGTCGGATATGCCCAAGCAGAACAACGGCGAGCCGATCTACAGCAAGCCGGATGCCGAGCGCGCTTGGGCCAAACTCGTCGCTTTATACAAAGCGGGCCTCGCCTAGGCCAAGCGGCCGCTCTCAGTCGCAGCGACCAGTTCGGTCATTTCAGGTCGTGTGTAGCTGCTGGTTGTAGACAACGCCCGTCTCCATCAAGGGACCGCTCACCTTGGTTTTCATCGCACTCTGGGGACGTGTCCGCCCACACACAACGCGTCAAAGTAGACACACCGATCGATCCTAATAACCTACGCTGAATCAATAAGTTATCGTCTGGCTCCCGCCCTGCAATTCATCAGGGCATGAAACACCAAACACTGAACACGATGACGAAGTTGGCCGCGGTCCTGGTGATCGCGGGGGTGGATGCTTCCGCCGAAGAGCGCCGCCAAGCGCAGCCGCGGATCGTGATTTCGATCCCCGACCGCAAGCTGGTGCTACTCGAGGGCGACCGCGTAGTGAAGACCTACGACGTGGCGGTCGGCAAGCCGTCCACACCAACGCCCGCGGGCGAGTTCCGCATCATCAACCACGTTCCGAATCCGACCTACTACGGCCCGGGCGTGGTAATCGCACCCGGAAAAAATAATCCGCTCGGTACCCGCTGGATGGGCCTTAGCACGAAGGGCTACGGCATTCACGGCACCAACGTGCCGAGTTCCATCGGCAAAGCGGCCTCACACGGTTGCATCCGGATGCGACAGCAGGATCTCGAAGAACTCTTCGACCTGGTGAACGTCGGTGTGACCGTCGAGCTGCGCGCGGAGAACTCCGGCATGCTGGCACAAGTTTTCGCGGCCAACTCAGCAAATTGATGAGCCCCGCGAAGGGAGAAGGAGAAACTCAAAATGACGTTGCTAAGGTATTTGCTGATCTTTTCGGGCATTGGCCTGCTGGTGGGGGCGATGACCATCCTGGTCTGGGATCTGTACCGGATCTTCAAATGGAGGAAGCACGCCTCGGGGGAGCAACCCCAGGGGGAACCGCAACCCGGCCTGCGCTGGTACGCTTCTCGTCGGCTGGCTACGCTGTGCGTACTTCCGTTACTGGCGGGCTTGAGTATCGCGGTGGTGCCGAGCGGCTGGGCCGGCGTTCGAGTGAATCAATTCCTGGGGACGCGACCGGGGACTCTGTATCCGGGAGTGCACCTGATGTTTCCTCTGATCGAACAGTTGGAACTGTACTCGACGCGCGACAGCGTGTTCGGCACGTTGGCCAAGGACGATCCCAAGAAAAAACAGGAGGCGCTGCGCGTGCAGACGCGCGAAGGTCTCGCGGTCGGCGTGGCGGTGGTGGTGCGCTACCGTCTGGACGCGTCGAGGCTCGCCTACATCCAGTCGAACCTGCCGCAACCGTTGGAGGAGGAGATTGTCGCCCCTGCGATCGCCAGCACGTTTCGTGACTTGGCGCCGGGTTACCTGGTCCGGGAGCTCTTTTCCACCAAGCGTGACGAATTCCGGCAAGCCGCCGGGGGCCAGCTCGCGACGCGCCTGAAGGCCGACGGGATCGTGGTGAAGGAGCTGGTGCTCCAGGACATCCAGCTTCCTGACGAATATGCAAAGGGTCTCGAAAGCCTTCTGCTGAAGGAGCAAGAGAACGAGCGGCTGAGCATTGAAATGGAAGTGAAGAAGAAGATGGTGACGGCAGCCGAGTTGGAAGCCGATGCGCAGAAGGTGCGTGAGGTGAAGCAAGCCGAGGGGCGGGCGCAGGTGGTGGTGCTGGAGGCCAAGGCGCAAGCCGACGCCATGCAGCACACGCTCCCGCTCAAGCAGAAGCAGATCGAGCAGTCGCGCTTGGAGGCCGAGGCACGCAAGGCAGCGACGGTGAAGAACGCCGAGGCGATGGCCGAGGCCAAGGTGCTCGACAGCAAAGCCGAGCTTCAGAAGCGCAACCTGATGAGCGACGGCGAGGAGTATCGCATCCGCCGCGTGGCGAGCGCCGACGCGGAACGAATGAAGCTGGAGGCAACCGTGCTCAAGGAGAATCCGCTCCTGATTCAGAAGATCATTGCCGAAAAACTTTCCGACAAGGTCCAGATCATGATGGTGCCCAATGACGGGAAGTTTTTCTTCGCCAATGACGTCTTGAAGGGCATGACCGCCACTTCCGGGATCGAACATTGACCACCGGAGTGAAAGTGCGAAGACGCAAACTGGACGAGGGGCCGGCTGAAGGAGCCGGTCCCTATTTTGTTATCATTCTGCCGTGGCGGGGCGTATTTTCGTATTCCTTTTCGCGGCGCTCTTTGCAGCCGGCGACGCCCTGGACGATTCTATTGGCCTGTGGGCGAAGAAGATTTCTTCCCATTTGGCGGCCGATGAAATCGCGCATGTCACGTGGACGGGCGCAGGGGCGGCGGACGCCGGCTCCGCCGCATACCTCACTCGGGCCAAGACGTTGCTCGCGCAGGCCCTCCAGCGGCGGTTGAGAAGCCCCAAGCCGGTGGAAATCACCGCCACGTTGTCTCAAAATCTCAAAGGCTATCTTTTCATTGCCGAAATGCATCGTGAAGACGAAAAAGTCGTGGAAATGGCCGTCGTGCCCCGCCCCATCGCGACGCCGGGAACCCCGACGGGATTTCTCCTCGATCGCCGATTGCTGTGGGAGCAGGAAGCGCCCATCCTTGATGTGTTCGCCGCCGGAGACCAGATGCTGGTGCTCGATACAGCGGGCGTGACGCGGTATGAACAACGCGATTCAAAATGGCAGAAGGCCGAAGCCGCGGCTTTGGATATTCCGCCGGTCCGCGACCCTCGCGGGCGCCTCACTGTGACCGAGAACGCGGCGGTAGCGGAAGTTCCCGGATTGACGTGCCGCGGCGCCTGGCGGCCGGCCATCGCGCTGGACTGCCAGGCTGGCGGGCGTTTTACCGCGGGGCGCAACACCATCGAAGAGGCAGACTGGCCGCCCTACTTCACGCATGCCGAGATCGGCGGCGACCACGTCATCGCGGCAGCCGACGGACGAACGTATATATATGACGCCGCCCGGAAGCAACTGAGCGTTTCCGATCGTTGGGAAGACTTCGCGGTAGTCTCAAGCACTTGTACCAGCGCCAAGATCGTCGCATCGGACTCCACTTCGAATTCGCTAGCGATTTTCGACTTGGTGAACCACAATCCGCTCCGGATGAGTGACTCCACAGAGGTGCCGGGGTCCGTCACAGCGATGTGGCCGGCGGGGGGCGCTGCGCTTGCCGTGGTACGAAATAAGAGTACGGACCGGTATGAAGCTTACAGTATCGGCGTGGCTTGCGGCCGCTAGTGCGTTTCTCGCGCTCACGATCCTGAAGGCGGAAAACCGCCCTCGCTATGGGGGCACGCTGCGCGTCGAAATGAGCGCTCAATTGAAGGACCTCGATCCGGCGGAGATCCCGGCGGATCCCGTAGTCCTCGAAGCCAAAGCGCGGCTTGTGCCGGCTGTATTCGAAACGCTGATTCGTTTGGATGAGAGCGGTAAGCCGCAGCCGCTGCTGGCCACGTCCTGGGTGCACGATGTGGCCAGAAAACGGTGGGTTTTCACGCCGCGGCCCAACGTCCGGCTACACAACGGTGCTATCTGGACGCCAGGCGCTGGATCGATGGAAGTGGGGGACGACCGACCCATCGAGCAGATCCTGAGCGAAATGGCGCGGCCGTGGAACGCGATCGTGGTGCGGGAGCCCGATGGATCGCTGACGGGCACAGGTCCTTTTCGAGTCGCCAAATGGGAGGCAGGAAAGGCCGCGACGCTCATTGCGCACGAGGGTCATTGGAAGGGCAGGCCCTATCTGGATTCCATCGAAATTCAGATGGGGCGCGACCTCCGTGACCAGACTCAGGACTTGCAACTCGGCAAGACCGACGTCACCGACGCTTCACCGGGGACGAGGGAGACAATGCCGGATGAGACGGTGGCGCTGATTTTCGAGACCCCGCGCGCCTCACCGGCTCTGCGCGAGGCCGTTTCGCTCGCCATTGACCGAATCGCAATCCGTAGAGTTCTATTGAAGGGGCATGGAGACATTTCGGGGGCTCTGTTGCCGCAGTGGCTCAGCGGCTACGCGTTCCTGTTCGAAGGCAAAAGGGATGTGGCTCGCGCACGCCAGCTCGCGGCGGGTGCGCTGCCACTCAGCTTCGCCTACGACCGCCAGGATGCCGTGCTGCGTTCGATTGGCGAGAGGATCTCCGTCAACGCCATGGAAGCGGGGATCACGATGCGTCCCGGGAATGGGATGGAGGACGTACGCCTGGTCGCGCTCCCGGTCTCGTCACGGGATGAACTGGCGGCGCTCGCCGACATGGCGGTGATCCTCAAAGCGCCCTTCTCCTTTGCGTCTTCCTTTACGTCGGGGCCGTATGAGGCGGAACGCGCGCTGCTGGGTGGCTTCCGCGTCGTGCCGCTGTTTCATCTCGC
>Ga0210409_10006957_pt1 | contig 11713 bp, 7 predicted proteins | sample IncBWH17MmetaG_FD_161649 | JGI IMG/M metagenome (GOLD analysis project Ga0210409, IMG submission 161649) | Forest soil microbial communities from Barre Woods Harvard Forest LTER site, Petersham, Massachusetts, United States - Inc-BW-H-17-M | ecosystem: Environmental > Terrestrial > Soil >...
CATTGGCAGGTCTCTCTCGTGGAAATGTTCATGCTAGCCTATCCGAAGAAATTGGGCTTCAACGCTCCCTAGGATACCCCCACGGCCCCTGCAAGGGAACGATACGGGAGGAAGAGTCATCAGCGCTCACAGGGGTAACCTGAGCCCTAGCGCTGGCACGGCATTATACGATGATAGTCATGCGAGACAAGTAGCGCGCTCTGAACACCCCACTCAATCCGAGACATCGATTGACATGACCTATGATCGGACGGAAAGTAATAAATCAGGATAGCTGCAGATACGGGTCCCGGACCATGCGTCGGAACATTCCATTCTTTCTCCTAAAGGCGCTAGCCCTTCTGGCCGGTGTTCTTTCGTTCGCGCCATTTGGTGTTCTCCACGCGCAAATAGGGATCACCCCACCTGCAGTCCTTCCGAAGACGACCGATGCAATCATTGAGGGCCAAATTAATGTTCGCGTACAGCAAGACACCGGCTCACCGTTCGTCAGCCCGCTGACCGTAACGCTGCGCTCGATCGATATGTCGGTCGATCTGAAGGGCAGCTTCGCCCAAGCCGGGCAGACTGCGTTTAAAGGCATCCCGTCGGGCCAATACCTACTCGAGGTTAGTTCTCCGGGATATAGCACTGTGCGCGAGAACGTCTCGATCAACCTCAGCGGGCAAGTCCAAAATGTCGTGGTGGCCATGATTGCGGAAGGCTCCATCGACCCATCTCGCACTGCCTTGGGCGGAGTCGTGCCTCCCAAGGCGATTAAGGAAACCGAGAAAGGTCTCCGCGCCATGCAGATTGGAAACCTCGACGAAACTCAAACACACTTGACGCGCGCTCTAGCTATCGCGCCAAATTTCGCCGACGGCAATTATTTGATGGGGGTGCTCCTGTTGCGGCGGAACGAATCCGGCAAAGCGTTGACCTATCTGCAAAAGGCCGTGGACATCGCGCCCAATCATGCGCCGGCATTACTGGCGCTGGGCCAAGCCGCATATCTCCAGCGAGATTATTCACGGGCTACGGCATCGCTCGAACAATCCCTCCGCGAACAACCGCGCTCCCCGCAGGCAGCGATCGCGCAACAGCTTATCGCGCACATGCGCGGGTCGACTCAGCCCAAAGGGGACGGGCTCGCAGGAGCAAGCAGCTCCGCCGCGGACCTTGCCGGTCACAAAGGCTCGGCCGATGCCGGCAATCTCGCCCGGGCCGCGATGCCAGACTTGCCGTCGTTAACACCCGTCACCGAAACCAACTGGATACCGCCCGATATCGATCAGGAAAAGGTTGTTCTCGACCCAGGCGCCTCTTGCCACCTGGACGACGTAATCCAGGCTACCGGCGATCGCGTCAAGGAGCTGGTCGAAAATGTGGACCGTTTCACTGCCACGGAAAACGTCGAGCATTCCAGCCTGAGTCCTCTCGGCCTAGTAGTCTCCAAGGAAACCAGGAAGTTTGACTACATGGTGGAGATTCGCCCGTTCGGTGCTCACGATCTGGACGTGCAGGAATACCGCAACGGATCGGTTTCCGCGCAACAATTCCCCGGGAACATCGGCACGATAGGTCTTCCTACCCTGGCGCTCGTTTTCCATCCGTATTATCAGGAGAAATATGAATTCGCCTGCGAGGGCCGCGGAACGTGGCGCGGCAAGCCCGCTTGGATGGTCCATTTCCAACAGCGCACCGACCGTAAAAGCGCAATGCTCATTTATCGCGTTAGTGGCAAGTCCTATGCGGTGGGATTAAAGGGTCGCGCGTGGATTGACACCACCAGCTCTCAAATCCTCGCCATAGAAACAGATACGATGCGGCCGGTGCCGGAGATTCGCCTGATGCGCGATCACCAACTCATTGAATACGGGCCGGTTGCCTTTCGAAATGACACCATGCACCTCTGGCTGCCGAAAAGCGCGGATTGGTACTCCTCACTTTCGGGGCAGCGCTATCATCGGCGTCACACCTTCAGCCAATTCTTGCTGTTCTCCGTCGATGACCAGCAGAAGATCGGCAAGCCCAAGGAACCCGTCGAGCCAGCACCCACGCTATAGATACTGCTTTGCTCCCAAGCGCTCTCCATCAGAAAAATCAATTCGCTCGATGCAAATTTCAAGGCATGTGTTCACGGCGCGCCGCGTATAATCTCGCTTCGATAAAGCATTTCGGTCCCCGAAAAGCGGCTTCTGTCCAAGGGAAGCGGTCACTTTTTTTGTGACCCTGGAAGCCGTCAATTCACTCGAAGCGGAGCGCACACAAACTATGGTTTTGAAGTGCTGTTGTTTCTTTGCCGTGCTCCTCACACTGCCCAGCGCTCCACTTCTCGCCCGCCAGACGCCCTCTACCTCCGGATCATCAATCTCGACCGTCGACTCCTCTAAGGCCCTGAACGACAAGCTCGCACAGCTCGATCAACGTGTCACCGCCGCCCAATCTTCCGCCGACAACTCCTGGATGCTGGTTAGCGCCGCCCTTGTCCTACTAATGACCGGCCCAGGCTTGGCGCTCTTTTACGGCGGCCTGGTGCGCCGAAAGAACATGCTCGCCATCATGATGCAAAGCTTCATGCTCATGGCGGTGATCTCCGTTCTGTGGGCTTTGGTGGGCTATAGCCTGGCCTTCGGCGGAAACGGGCCGGTGATCGGTGGCTTCGAGCACGCCTTGCTGCGAGGCGTAGGTGCCGACCCCAATCCCGACTATGCTGGCACCATCCCCCAATCGACCTTCATGATCTACCAGTTGATGTTCGCCATCATTACGCCGGCATTGATCACCGGTGCGACCGCCGAAAGGATGAAGTTCAGCAGCACGGTCCTCTTCCTGATCCTCTGGTTTCTTGTGGTCTATGCCCCGCTTGCTCACATGGTTTGGGGCAAAGGCGGCTTGCTGAATGCCGCGCTCGGTGGAAAGTTCCCTACGCTGGACTTTGCCGGCGGCACTGTCGTCCACATCAGCTCCGGTGTTTCCGCGCTGGTTTGCGCTCTATATTTGGGTAAACGAACGGGTTACCCCAAGCAGCCCATGCCTCCGCACAGCTTGGTGCTTAGCTTTGTCGGCGCCTGCCTGTTATGGGTAGGCTGGTTCGGCTTCAACGCCGGCAGCGCCTTGGCTGCCAGCAGCCTGGCAACTAGCGCTTTTGTCGCCACCCATTTCGCCACGGCCGCCGCCGCGATCAGCTGGAGTGTGGCGGAGTGGATGAGGAACGGACGCGCCAGCGCACTCGGCGCGATCTCCGGCGCGGTCGCCGGATTGGTGGCCATCACGCCTGCCGCCGGTTTCGTGGCTCCCATGCCTGCCCTGGCAATCGGGTTCATGGCAGGCTTGGTTTGCTACTACATGGTCACCAAGGTGAAGTCCATTTTCGGCTACGACGATGCCCTGGATGCTTTCGGCGTGCACGGCGCAGGCGGCACCATCGGTGCGCTGCTCACCGGCGTATTTGCGCAGCAAGTGGTTAATCCGATCTTCGGAGCCGGAAAGCCCGTGGGCGGCCTCGACGGCCACTGGAGCCAGGTCGGCAACCAAGTCGTCGGCGTGTTGATCGCTTGGGGCTTTGCCCTGGTCGGCACCATCGTGCTCCTGAAAATCACCGACATGATTACCGGCCTGCGCGTTACCCAGGATCAGGAGATTGAAGGTTTGGACATTACGCAACATGGCGAAGAGGCTTACAACCTGGAACTCTAAGTAGACTGGAATGGCCCGAGCGATAAACGCTGTGTTCGGGCCATGCCGCGGACCTGTTAGCTCCAGGGCATGATAAGTTGAAACGCGGGAGCGCAAATTTTCATGATGAAACTTGAGGCCATCATTCAGCCCTCGCGGTTTGAGTCCGTCAAAGATGCTTTACGCGAAGCCGGTATCGAAGGCATGACCGTCACCGAAGTCCGCGGGCACGGCCGCCAAAAAGGTCATACCGAGGTTTACCGGGGCCGCGAGTACACCGTCGATCTCCTGCCCAAGATTAAGCTGGAGATGGTGCTGCCCGATAAGCTTGTAAATACCGTTGTGGACACCATCCTGAAGACCGCCAAGACAGGGAAGATCGGCGACGGTAAAATATTTCTGTCGAGGGTTGACGAGGCGATTCGGATTCGTAACGAAGAACGCGGCGAGAACGCCCTCTAATGACGACCGCAGCCCGTCCCGGTCTCCATTCGGCCAATCCGCCCGCCAGGAAAATGCAAGGCTCTCTCAATCCCGTGTCCGTTCTCGGCCCGCAAGCCGACGACGAAAGGCAACGCATCCAGCAAGGGTTCGAGTCAGGTGTCAGTGCGCGGGAGACGGTGCTGGCCCTGTGCGCGCTTGCCGACAACGATATTCTGAAAGTGTTTGGCGAAGTTCTACGGGTTCACGGCACTCCCTCTGAAGGCTTGTGCCTGGTGGCATTGGGCGGCTACGGCAGGCGGCTTCTTTTCCCCTATTCGGATCTCGACATCTTGTTTCTTTTCGGCAACGAAAAGGCCGAGCAGATATTCCGGCCGCTGATTTCCGACTTTTCCCGAACACTTTGGGACCTTGGTTTCCGTGTTAGTTCCGCCGGCCGCACGTTGGAAGAGTGCAAGCGCATTGAAGAGGACAATGTCGAGTTTCATCTCGCGCTACTCGACCGCCGCTTCCTCGCCGGTGATGCCGAACTGTTCGACCGGCTGAATACCAAAGTGCTGCCCGCGTCCGAAAAGCAAGCGCGCCCATTTCTTCTCGCGCAGCTCCACCAACTCACCAAAGACCGTCTGACGCGCTACGGCAACACAATTTTTCACCTTGAGCCGAATGTCAAGGAAGCGCCCGGCGGGCTGCGCGATTATCAAGCGGCCGTGTGGTTGCGCCAGATCGCCGGCGAACGAAAAGAACTGCTGAACAGCAGCGCCGCCGAAGAGGAGTTGGCCTCGGGCGCCGTCGATTTCCTCAGCGCTATACGCTGCTTCCTGCACTACACCAACGGCCGGAACGACAATACCCTGACGTACGAATTGCAGGCCGCCGCAGCAGAGCGCTCGCTGGGAGTCGCCGACAAAATTCCGCGGAGTGCCGCGGAGTGGATGCGTCTGTATTTCCGCCACGCGCGTACGCTCAACCGCTTGTTACTGCGTTACCTCGAACAAAAAACGGCGGTCCCGCAGACGCTTCGGCAGCGATTGTTCAGTGTGGCTCGCGGTCCCAAATTTGAGCCCAGCAATGGCAAGCCTTTCGGGGTACGCGACGGGCTTTTTGAAGTGCTCAATCAACCGGCGCTATCCGACCGCTCCCAGATTTTTGCTCTGTTCACCGAAGCGGCCCGCACGGGTGTGCCTCTCAGTCGCCAGGCCGAACGCTGCATCGCCTACATCATGCAGCATCCCGAACTCCCGGTGCGCAACGCGGAAATCAGCTGGCCGGTATTGCGCGAAATCCTGGGCGCCGACTTTCCCGGAGTCGCGCTGCGGCCCATGCAACGCCTTGGACTGTTGACCGAAATTTTGCCGGAATTCAGCCGTATTGATTCGCTGGTCGTGCGCGACTTTTATCATCGCTACACCGTCGACGAACACTCCCTTCGTACTATCGAGCATCTGCAGGAACTAGCCGCTCCCCCGGACGAGCAAGGCGCCCACTTCGAGCCCTTGTGGCGAACCGTCGAGCACCGCGACCTGCTGATTTTTGCGCTGCTATTGCACGATGTCGGCAAAGGCATGCCGGGGGAAAACCACATCGCGGGAAGTCTGGAAGCGCTCGCCACTGCCGCCGCCCGGCTGTATTTCTCGGAAGAAGAAACCGCGGAAGTCCACTTCTTGATCGAGCACCACCTGGAAATGTCGGCGACCGTGCAGCGCCGCGACATCTTCGATCCCTCCACGGTCTCCTCTTTTGCCGCTTCCGTCGTCAACCAGGAACGCTTGCAACGCCTTTGCCTGCTGACTTATGCCGACATTCACGCCGTCAATCCGGAAGCGCTTACACCGTGGAAAGCCGACATGCTGTGGCAGCTTTTCGTGGCCACCTCGAACTATTTCTCCCGCACTTTGGACCGCGATCGTCTGCATGCTCACGACGAAGTCTCGGTGCTCGAACATGTGCGCGCCCAATTCCCCGCCGCCAGCACCGAGGAAATCGAGCGCTTCCTGGATGGCTTCCCGCGTCGCTACCTGGCGGTGCACTCCGCGCCGGAAATTGCCGCGCACCTGGCGATGTATCAAAAGCTGGCGACGCAGCCGGTCCAGACCGAGCTGCATTCCACCGGCCACGCTTTTTCGCTAACGCTACTCACCGCGGATCGCCCTGCTCTGTTCGCGACCATCGCGGGCGTGCTTGCCGGTTGGGGCATGAACATCATTAAGGCCGATGCCTTCGCCAACGCAGCGGGAATCGTCCTCGATACCTTCCACTTCGCCGACTTGCATCGCACGCTGGAGCTCAACCCCACCGAGATCGAAAGATTTCGCCGCAGTCTTTCCGACATCGTGAACGGAAAAGCTCCGCTGCAGCCCTTGTTGCAAGGCCGGGACAAGGCCAGCCGCGAGCGTCCACCGAAGGTCACCGTCGAAACCAAATTCGCCTTCGACGATGCCACCTCGGAGCACAGCACGCTCCTCGAAATCGTGGCCCAAGACAGGCCCGGGTTGCTCTACGACATCGGTTCCACGTTGGCCCGCCTGTGGTGCAACATCGAAGTCGCCCTGATCGACACCGAAGGCCAGAAAGCCATCGATGTCTTCTACCTCACCGAGCAAGGCGAAAAACTAAGCCTCGAGAAACAAGACGCGCTACGCCAAGCCCTGCAGCAAAAGCTGGGCTGAGCTGCTGTGACCGGCTAAATTTTAGTCCCGCGAAGGATTTTAGGCTTTTGCGGTTACTCGCCAGCTAAATTCCTTGTTGGACTTGTAATTCCACAGTGTAACCAGGCCGATGGCGATCAGGTTGGCCAGGTAACGGTTCATGTGGAAGAGATTGAATTCGATGTTGATGATAATGACGTTGAAGAAGATTCCGATCAAGCAGATGGCATTGAATTTCAGGAAGCGCTTAACGCGCTGGCCAAACGTAGTTTGATGCTTGGAGATGTGGCCGAAGGTCCAGAGATCGTTCCAGATGAAATTGTTGAGCAACGCGGCTTCGGCGGCGAGGATCTTGCTGCGCGTCAATCCCCAGCCCAGCATCCTCGGATCACTCAACAGAAAAAGGAAAGTCATGTCGATGACCACGCCGCTGGCCCCTACAACGCAGAAGCGGAAAAAGCTGGAGACCTGCAGCAGGTAGAGACGCAAGCGCAACAAGTGCTGGAAATATTCGAAGTAAATGCGATTGGTGAGCTTGCTCGAGCCTTCGACGCGTTCGCGAAAAGTGTAGGGAACTTCGCTGATCCAGCCTACCGTGCCTCGTCCCAGCACTTCGACCAAAATCTTGTAGCCAAGCGGACTTAGCTTGCGATCTTCGATGCAGGTGCGGCGAATCATGAAAAAGCCGCTCATCGGATCGCTGATGCGGCCGATCACTTCGGGCAAGAGCATGAAGCCGATCATTTGCGCGCCGCGCGAAATGACGCGGCGGGCGAGGCTCCAGTCGCTGACGCCTCCGCCTTCGACGTGGCGGCTGGCGATCCCGAGGTCCGCGCCGCGCAACATTTCCTTGCACAAGTTGGCGACCACTTCGGGCGGATGCTGAAGGTCGGCGTCCATGACGGCAAGAACGCGTCCGAGTGCAATCTGCCAGCCGCGAATCACCGCGGTGGAGAGGCCGCGCTCGCCTTGCCTGCGAATGACGCGCACTTGCGGAAATTTATCCGTGAGGCCGAGAGCGATTTCCCAGGTGCGGTCGGGACTGTCGTCGTCAACGACGATGATTTCGTACTGGAGATTCGGTACGGCGTCGAGAACCGGAACGAGCTGCTCGATCACGGCAGCGATGTTTTTCGCTTCGTTATAGGTCGGAAGGACCAGGGAGACATCGACAAGCGAGTCCGCATTCGCCGGAGCGATGACCAGGGGACCGCTGGGGCAAGTCTGTAACGAGGCCATCGCTAGCATTTGGCCATCGATTCCAGACCATAAGCCTTTGTGCGAGTTTGTTGGAGATAACTCATCATGGTCTCATTCGCCTTTAAGGTTGGGCCGCCTTTGGCACGTACACGTAAGATTTCGCGGTAGCAAAGCTGAGAGCATAGTGCGCGTCCAGATCGCGCAAGAATTCGCCGCCAAAGTGGGTGTCGGTGTACCAGATTTTACCTTCGGGCGTCGCCGGGTTTCTTTCGAGGACGATCGCCGCGAATCTTTGATGTTCCATCTTGCTCCAAAGATCGCCTGCCAGCCCAGGATGTTTGAGGGCCAGGATACGGAACATGAACGGGTCGAGTAGATAAGGCGCTTTGCCGGAATTGATGACGACGAGCGGATTTTCCGCCAGAACGGGACGGTCGTCCACAGGGATGCGCGCCAGGACTTCAGCGGTATCGCTCCGAAAAGATGGCCGCGACAAGTCGCCGTGGAGGCTTTGCGATGTAGGAACAATCGCGACGAGGAGAGCGAAGGCGACGAGTCCGCTACCGATTTCTGAGAGCGTCGGTGCCCGTGAAATGGCGACGACGAGCAGTAGGACAGCGGCGATCTGCAGGTCGAATAGATGATTTATGCCGATGCCGAGAGAGCTGAAGATGACGGTGGTTATCAGCAGCACCAGCGCGAAGTAGATGGGAAGAAGATCGGTTTTATTTTCCTGAAAATAATAAAGGCCGAAAACGGCGGCGGGGATCAAGAAGAGCAAGAATACCGGATCGACGTCGAGTGCTTTGGAGAGAAGGTGCAGAGGGGCTTGCAGCTTGTAGGAAAGCGAGCCGCCGCCACCTGCGCAGGCGCGGAAGATGGCAAAGACGCGGCCGCCGCTGGCGACGTACATCGTTGCCAAAACCAGAACGCAACCGCACGCGGTGGCCGCCGCGAGTTGCGCTGCTTCTTTGTGGCGGCGAGCGAAAATCCACGACAGGACGACCGCCGCGACGCCGAAAACCGTGGTGAGTTTTGTGGCAAATGCCAGCGTGAAGAGGAGAGCGGCGAGAACTATACCGATCCGGCGCGTTTGCGAACCAACGCAGAGAACGACGCCCCAGAGATTGAGGGCGGCTGCGAGGCTGTCGCCTTTCGCGCCCAGCAGCGCTTGCTGTGTGGTGGCAACGGCAAGGATGGAGGTGACCGCGCCAACGCTCAGCAGTAGACTGACATTCAAGCGCCGCAACAATATATAGACCGCGACGAGCGCGAGAAGCACTCCCGCGGCGGAGAGCGCGATCCCCGCTGTTTCCAGAGAGCCTAGAAGCTTTGCCAGCACGCCGGTCAAAATAAAATAGAGCGGAAAATAGCGCGTGCCGCCGTAGCCGAGCGAGCCAAACAGCGGGCGATAGAAAACGCCGTGCAAGAAGTCGTAGGCGCAGGCCAGCCAGACGCCTTCGACATGAGTCAGGAAATATTGATGGCGGAAGTTAAGAACGAGGCGGACGAGGAGCATCGCCGAAATGGCGATGGAGGTCAGCACGATCAGCGCGGAGTAAAGCTTCCGTGTTGGCTTGAGGCTGGCGTCCGGCGACATCCTGGGCTTTCCGTTCCCTCTCCGCGGGTGAATGCGAACGCTGCACGTCGGGTGATTTGCCGAACTTCCGCATGGGTAAACCTATTGCCGCTAAAAGACTAAAGGCCAAGATAGCCGGTTTTTCAGGCCCAAACAAGGAATCGTAAGGTAAGGCGTCGTTGAAGGGTAATCGGGTAGATCACCTAGCGCGCGGCCTCAGCCGGATGAGGTCCCGGCTGCCACGGACATGGAAAAATAGCCGATCTAGCGTTGGCTTTGGTCTGCATGTCATCGGTTGAGGTCCTGACAGTGTTTGTGATGGTCGAGGTCCATAGAGATGACTTATTCGGTGCCCAGGAAGGCGTAGCGCACGAGGAAGAGGGCCGAGAGGATCCAGATTAGGGGGCTGATTTCGCGGTACTTGCCGGTGCCCACTTTAATGAAGGTAAACGAGAGCATGCCGAGGCTCAGGCCGGTACAGATGCTGAAAGTGAGTGGAGTGGCGACGAGCGTGAGAAAGGCGGGGAAGGCTTCGCTGAAGTCGTCCCAGCGTACGCGGGCTACCGCGCCGCACATCAATGCGCCAACCAGGATCAGGGCCGGGGCGGTGGCGTATGACGGAATCGCGGCCACCAATGGGGCGCAGAACATGGCGATCAGGAAGCATCCGGCGATCACGATGTTGCCAAGGCCAGTGCGGGCTCCCGCAGCGACACCGGCGGCGCTTTCGATGTAGCTGGTGACCGTGGAGGTGCCGGTGAGGGCGCCGATCATCGTACCGAAAGCGTCGGCGAGCAGTGCGCGGCTAGCGCGCGGGAGTTTGCCGTCGCGCAGGAAGCCACCTTGTTCGCAAACGCCGACGAGGGTGCCGACGTTGTCGAAGAGGTCTACGAAGAAAAAGACGAAGATGAGCTCGGCGAGGCCGATCTTTGCGGCGGCACGGAAGTCGAGTTTGAGGAGTGTGCCGCCGGGATGAGGGAGCGAAAAGAGATGATCCGGCCACTGGGCGAGACCAAGAGGAATGCCGGCGAGTGCGATGGCCATGATGCCGATGAGGATGGCGCTGCCGATGCGCCGGGCCATGAGGATGGCGATCAGAATTAGACCGGCGGCGGCGAGAAGGACTTGCGGGTCGGACGCTTTGCCAAGACCGACGAAGGTGGCGGGATTGGCGACGATGATCTTTGCGTTGCGCAGACCGATGAACGCGATGAACAGACCGATGCCGGCCGCGGTGCCGTGTTTGAGGCAGTCGGGGATGCCGTTGACGATTTGTTCGCGTACGTTGGTGAGCGTGAGGAGCAGGAAGAGAAGGCCGGAGAGGAAGACGACACCGAGGGCGGTCTGCCACGGAATGCCGCGGCCGATCACGATGGAGTAGGTGAAATAGGCGTTGAGTGACATGCCGGGGGCCAGGGCGATCGGGTAATTGGCCCACAGGCCCATGATCAGTGTGGCGGTCGCCGCGGAAATGCAGGTGGCGAAGAGGACCCCTTCGACAGGCATGCCCGCTTCGGCGAGGATGCGCGGATTCACGACGACCACGTAGGCCATGGTCATGAAAGTGGTTAGGCCGGCGAGAAGTTCGCGGCGGACGGTGGTTTGGTTTTCGTCGAGGTGAAAGAGGCGCTGCAGCAAGCGGGGTTTTCCCCTGGGAAAATGGGGCAACTATAGGGCTCGCGGCGAGGTGGTGTCAAACGCAAGAATCGAATGCAGGCGTTTTGGATGTAGCGTGATGTGCGGCTTAACCCTCTTTATAATTCATTCCGCTGGTTCGTTTCGACGAATCACTCTCGCAACTCGACTTCCTGAGGTTCTTCGCGATTGCTGACGAGCCAAAATACGATTCCGAGAGCCCACGCTGCGCCAGCCAATGCTGCAATTGTGCTAGGAGTGGTCTGGTAGAGATCCAGAATATGATGAATCGGCACACTAGCGCCAACAGTGCAACCAATATCACGGACCTCACTCGGACCACGGCGCGGCGATGATGTCTGACTACCAAGCTACAAACCAGCCAGTCCGGTGGACGTGGCCGGGGTCGAACCGGTCTGCTTCTGCCGCCTCCTTGCGTCCACACTGTGACACCCCAGTGGGTTTCGTGTGGCATCCATTCTTCCCAAGGAGGAATCCTTTCTTTTGACCTAATTTGTACCTAAACTACGAGTAGCAGAGGTGGGATCGAAGT
>Ga0210409_10006959_pt1 | contig 11710 bp, 6 predicted proteins | sample IncBWH17MmetaG_FD_161649 | JGI IMG/M metagenome (GOLD analysis project Ga0210409, IMG submission 161649) | Forest soil microbial communities from Barre Woods Harvard Forest LTER site, Petersham, Massachusetts, United States - Inc-BW-H-17-M | ecosystem: Environmental > Terrestrial > Soil >...
ATGGCGCTGCAGCTTGAGGATGCTCCAGGACGTCGAGAAGTTCGGGCAGTTGCCCGCCGCGTGCCAGGTCGAGCCTGAGGTGAGCTCATCGCGCTCGAGCAGTACGACATCGGTCCAACCGAGCCTGGTGAGGTGGTACAGCACGCTGCAGCCCACCGCGCCGCCACCGATGACCGCGACTCGCGTCTGGCTCTTCATCTATGCGCTCACCGCGGCACTCGCCGCACGCTCGAGCGCGCAGGTCCTGCCGTACGCTCCCCGCGCCCTGCACGGGTCACTGTTTCACCCGCTCACTCGCCGGATCGTAGAAAGGCCGCAGCGACACCCGCGCGGCGATGCGCTCGTCAGCGACCTCGACCTCGTAACGACCCGCTGCAATCCACTCCGGGCTCACCGGCGCGCCACCGTTCGCGAGGTAGCCAAGACCGAGCGCAGCGCCGATGGTGTGGCCGAACATCGCCGAGGAGATTCGCCCGACGAGCTCGCCGTTCCGCCAGACCGGCTCATTGTGATAGAGCATGCGATCGGTGCGCTCGAGCGCGACTGCAACGAGTCGGCGTCGCAGACCAGCCTCGCGTTGCCGCTCGAGCGCCTCGCGGCCAACGAACCCCCGGGGCTTCTTCCATGCAACGGCGAAGTGCAGTCCCGCCTCGAGCGGCGTGTCCTCGTCCGAGATGTCGTGACCCCAATGGCGATAGGCCTTCTCCATGCGCAGGCTGTTGAGCGCGTGGTAGCCCGCGAGGCGCAGTCCGAAGGCCTGGCCCGCGGCGATGATCTCATCGTAAACGGACTGCGCAAACTCGGTTGGAATGTACAGCTCGTACCCGAGCTCGCCGACGTAGGTGATTCGGCCCGCGCGCACGCGAGCGTAGCCCAGATCGATGATCTGCGATGTGGCGAACGGAAACGCAGTGCTCGAGAGGTCAGCGTCGGTCAGCGTTGCGAGGAGCTCACGGCTGCGCGGCCCCATCAGGCCGAGCACCGCGTATCCCGAGGAGACATCCACTGCAACGGCGCGCGCTGCATCCGGAATGCTGCGACACAGCCAGTTGAAATCGCGCGTCTGGGTCGCGCACGAGCTGACGATCAGGTAGGCGTCTTCGGCCTCGCGCGTGACCGTGAGATCGGCTTCGATGCCACCGCGCTCATTCAGCCACTGCGTGTACACGACCTTGCCGATCGGAACGTCGACCTCGTTGGCGCACATCCGCCCGAGCACTGCTGTGGCATCCGCGCCCTTCAGCACGAACTTGGCGAACGAGGACTGGTCGAAGAGCCCCACCTCCTGCCGTACGGCCCGGTGCTCGGCGGCCGACTGCTCGAACCAGTTCTGGCGGCCGTAGCTGTACTCGTAGCGCGGCTCGGTGCCCGCGGCAGCGAACCAGTTGGCGCGCTCGAAGCCCGCCACCTCGCCGAAGCATGCGCCGGCGGCGGCCAGGCGGTCGTGCAGCGCGGACTTGCGCACTCCGCGAGCCGTCTCCGGCTGGCGGAAAGGCCAGTGCATGGCATAGAGCAGCCCGAGTGTCTCGACGGTGCGGTCACGCAGGTAGCGCTTGTTGCGCTGAAACGCCGCGCAGCGGCGGATATCGACATCCCACAGGTCGAAGGGCGGATGGCCATCGACAATCCAGTCCGCGAGAACCTTACCGGCACCGCCCGCCGATTGTATGCCGATCGAGTTGAAGCCGGCCGCGACGTACAGGCCGCGCAGCTCCGGCACTTCGCCGAGCAGGTACCGGTCGTCGGGTGTGAAGCTTTCCGGTCCGTTGAAGAACACCTGGACGCCGACGGATTCCAGCACGGGCACACGGTGCATGGCCTGCGCGAAGAGCGGCTCGATGTGGGCCAGATCTGCAGGCAGCTGATCGAAGGCGAAGCTCGCGGGGATTCCGGCTTCCCCCCAGGGTTTCGCGCGCGGCTCGAACCATCCGACCAGAAGCTTCCCGGCGTCCTCCTTGAAATACGAGCAGGCGTCGGCATCGCGCAGGATCGGCAGCCCGGAGGACAATCCGCGTATCGGCTGTGTCACGATATAGAAGTGCTCGGCCGCGTGCAGGGGCACGCTGGCATTTGCCCATCCGGCGACCTCGCGCGCCCACATGCCCGCGCAGTTCACGACGACATCCGCGCGCACCTCGCCGGCCTCGGTCGCGACACCAAGCACTCGCCCGCGCTCGCTTTGGATACCAGTTACCCTGAGGTCTTCGACGATACCGACGCCGCCGCGGCGTGCGCCCCGGGCAAGCGCCTGGGTCGTGTCGACCGGATTCGTCTGGCCGTCCTTCGGCAGAAACACCGCGCCGACCAGATCATCCGTCGAGAGCAGCGGCCAGCGCTCTCTCGCAGCGCCGGGCGAGAGGATCTGCACCTCGAGCCCGAAGCATCGGGCCATCGATGCGCCGCGTTTGAGCTCTTCAAACCGCGCGTCGCTCGCCGCCACCGCGATGGAGCCGACCTGCCTGAAGCCCGTGGCCTGCCCGGTCTCGCGCTCGAGTCCTTCGTAGAGTTGCGTGGTGTACTGGGCGAGTCGGGTGAGATTCTGGGTGGCGCGCAGCTGTCCGACGAGACCTGCGGCATGCCAGGTCGTGCCGCAGGTGAGCCGCTTGCGCTCGAGCAGCAGCACATCGCCACAGCCGCGTTTTGCGAGGTGGTAGGCGACGCTGCAGCCGACGATGCCACCGCCGATGATCACGACGCTGGCGTGCGACGGAATGGCTGGCACGATGGTCTCTGTCTCAGCTCGCCGGTGCGCGCATATGCTGACGCGGCAACCTCACGGGAAACTGCGCGCGGATCCGCTCATCGACCGCCTCCGGCACGTGTGCCGGGAAGTGCGTTGTGAGAATCTCACCGACCTTCTTGGCAGCTCGCTCTGCCGCATCGAGCGCACCCTGTTCCGTCCATTCATTCGGGCTCTTGCGATCGCCGATAGCCGGATAGAGGTACGCGGACTGCATCAGCTGCAGTGTCTGCTCGGACCCGAGGTAGTGACCTGGGCCTTCGAGACACACTTGCCGGATGGTGTCGAACGACAGGCTGGCGTCATCGACCTCGATCCCGCGGATGGTCCGCTGAGTCGCGCCGATGATGTCGTTGTCGATGATGAGACTTTCGAGCGAGAAGCCGAGCAGACTCGCGTGCATGCCGGCGGACTCGTAGATCAGGTTCGCGCCGGCATTTCCCACCAGTGCGTGGCTGTAGGCCTTCTCGGCGCCGGATTGTGCATCGGGCAGCTTCGAGTCGGTCATCCCCGAGGCCGTGCCGCCGGTCAGGTCATAGTAATGGGCCATCTGTGCGGCAGCCGCCGAAAGGAGTGCCTGCTCCGGGCTTCCGCCCGACATGGCACCGGTACGCAGGTCCGACACGAAGCACCAGGTGCCGAAAATCGCCGGTGCCCCCGGCTTGACGGCGTTCACGTACACGAGTCCGGCCAGCACTTCCGCGACTTCCTGGGCGAGCGCGCCGGCGAGTGCTGCGGGAGCCGTCGCACCTGCCTGACCGGCCGAGAGCAGCAGCACCGGCATGCCGCCGAGTGCGGCGACCTCGAGACACCGGCACGCATCGGTGGCGAATTTCATCGGTGGAACCACGAAGCAGTTCGACTGGCTGACGAAGGGCCGGGCGCGCCATTTGTCCTCGCCCCCTGCCAGTTGATGCAGCATCTCGAGCGAGCGCGTGACGTGCAGAGGCTGCACCCAACTCGTGCCCACATGCTTCGTCGTCGCTGACACCGAGGCGTAGCAGGTGTTGAAGTCCATTTCATAAGGATCGGGAATGTCGCGCGGCACGACGGTGCGCTGGAAGAAATGGATATGCTCCATGGCGTCCACGATGCGTCCGCAGTCGTACAGATCGCGAATCCGTGACTCGCGGTAGGTACCGGTCCGCGAGTCGACCATGTTGACGGCGGCCCCGGCGGTACCGAAGTAGACCCGCTGTCCCCAGGGCTCCATGTCGTGGCGCGGATCCTGACCGTGCAGCACGAAGTGACGCGCGGCCCGCGCGACGGTGTCCTCGACGAGCGCCGTGGGAAACAGCAGGCGTCCACGCTCACTCAACGTGCAGCCCGCGCGCGTCAGGTATTCGACGCCCGAGGGCGGTGCATCGGCGAGGCCAACTTCCGCGAGCAGCCGCAGAGCCGTCCGATGGATCTTGAGCACGTCAGCCTCATTGAGCGGCCGGTAGCGACCGCTTGTCATACCCGGGTGCACCGGTTTGAGCTCATCGGGCAATGGCGCCGCCCTCATGGCGCGGCGGGCATCGCGGCTCGGTCCGGGGCGTCGGCAGGCTCGGCTGGGTTCGGTCATGGCAGTCGATCCGTAGGCGTACCCGATCAGTATTGCAGCGCCGCTGCAACGGCACCAGAGGCGTCAGCGGCTGCGCGGTCCGCTCCGGATGTGGGAGCGTCAGGGTGCCCTGGACGCCGCCACACTGCGGGTTGCAATCCAGCGATCGACGTCGGGCAACACACGGCTGACGATGCGCTGATTGCGGCGGATCGCGGCCACCGACTCGAGGAAGGGCTTGCGTGCCTCGGGAGGTACGCTACGCGACTCGTAGGCCTCGAGATCCGCGATGCGCTGGAGCTCGGCAGAGTGTCCGGCGACATCTCCGGCGATGCGCCAGCGCTGCGCGCGGCTCAAGGGCAACTGCGGGTCCTCGAGTCGTGGCGCAAGGACCTCCCACACGAGATCCGGATGCCGGCGCGCGAGTCTCTCGAGCAGGCCTGCGTTGCTGCCGGCGGGAACCTGGTTGCTGAGCGCGATGTCGGTCATCCGTCGCGCGAGCGCGGGGTCGGCGACGCACGCCAGCGCCTGGTACAGGTGTGCCTTCTCGAGCGGATCGGGGGTCTGCTGCGCACGCGACAAGAGCGCATCGAAGGTCTTCGCATCGGCCTGTGCGGCAACGATGTTGAGCGCCGTGCGCTGTGCGGCGGCCGTGCCTGCATGCGCACTCAGCTGCTGATGTGCACTTGCGATCACCGCGTCATCACCCATCCGACCCTGGATCTGCAGGACTTGATTGCGGAGTATTTGCAGGTTGGAGCTTTCGTCGGGGCGGTCGCCCGTACCGATCCGCTCGGCCATCGGTGCGAGCAGGCCGAGCACCCAGCGACGAAAGGCCGCGCGCTGCGCGTCAGCCGGGTAGCGGCGGTCGAGTTGCTCGAAGATATCGAGCAGCCGGTCCCAGACGACCGGATTGGCGCCCGGCGGCATGAGCGAGGCGAGATCCATCAGCTGCCTTGCCGGAGCATCTCCCGCGGTCGCGAATGCCCACGAATCATTCAGCAGGCCCAGCTGGTCCACCGCAGCGAGTGCCACGAGGTGTGGTTTCAGCGAATCGAACACCTGCGCGCGGTACAGCACACGCGCGTAGCCCAGTTGCCCCGCATTCACCAGCAGGGGCGGCGACTGTGACGCCGCTGCCGTGCCACGCAACAGAATATGGTGCTTGGCCCCCTCGACCGGTCCCACCGCGAGCGGCAGCCGCCACTTCTGCGGTGCCACGCCGATGAGTGTCGCGGGATCATCCGCAAAGCGGCTTTGCACGAGAATCGTGCCCCTGGAGCTGCGGCTGACGCTCACGAGCGGCAGACCCTCCTGATGCGTGAAGTCCTGCTCGATTCCAAGGATCGGCAGTCCGGCCGCTTGCTGCATCGGCCCCCACAGATCCGTATCCACGGTGTTGCCGTATGCGTGTGCGCGCATGTAGCGCCGCACGCCCTCGCGAAAGCGCTCACGGCCGACGTAACCATTGATCATCGTGATGATGGCGGCGCCCTTGTCGTAGGTGATGTAGTCGAAGGCCTGCTGCGCCTGGTCGGCGGTGTTCACCTCTTGCACCACCGGGTGCGTCGATGGAACGGAGTCGGCCTGCTTGCCCTCCTCGAAGATGGCGGCCGCCTGAAGACCGGTCTCCCACTCCGGATGCAGATCATCAGCCGCATAGGTCTGCATCCAGCGTGCGAAACCCTCGTTCAGCCACAGGTCATCCCACCAGGACATGGTCACCAGGTCGCCGAACCACTGGTGGGCCATCTCGTGCGCGACCACGAGGAACACGAGCTGGCGATCCTGCTCGGTCGAGCTTGCGGGATCGAACAGCAGGTGGTTCTGCGAATAGAAGATCGCGCCCCAATTCTCCATGGAGCCGCCCTCGATCTCTCCCGGGGCTGCGATCAGATCGAGCTTCGGTAGCGGATAGCGCACGCCGAAATACTCGTTGTAGTAGTGCAGAAGCTTGGCGGCCTGATCGAGAGCGTATGCGGCTTTACCAGTATCGCCCCGCTTGACGACGATTCCGATGTTCACGTCATCGACCTGCCTCTCGATGCGCTCGAAGTCCCCCACGCCGACGAACAGCAGGTAGGTCGACATTTTCGGGGTCGGCTGGAAGCGCACACGCTCGGTTGTGGGCGAGAGCGCGGTGACCTGCGCGATGGGCATGTTGGAGACGGCCATGCGGTCCGTCGGCACATCGATGGACACGAGGAACGTCGCCTTGCGAGCCGGCTCATCCCAGCAGGGCAGCAGAGCGCGCGCCTCCGCGGGCTCGAGATTGGTCGCGAGCGTACGGCGCGGCCCGTCGGGACCCGCGTAGTCCATGGCGAAGAAGCCGACGGTCGTGCGGCCTATGGTCCCGTGATACCCGATATTGAGGATGTGCTGTCCGGGGGTAACGGCTTTCGCGAAAGTCAGCGTGGCACGCCCGAGCGCAGTGTCGAAACTCACTGCGGCATCGGCGTCACCATCGATGGCAGCATGATCGAAGGTCAGCCCAACCGCATTCAGCGTGATGGTCGGCGCGGCGCTGATGACGTCGATGGTGATCGCAACCTTGCCGCTGAAGGTGAGCGCTGCGGCATCGGGTGTGAGCGCAAGCTCGTAGTGCAGCGGAACGACGTTGTCCGCCAGCACCTCGCGGTGCGGATGCTCGGCCACAGCCGGTGCGGCGGCCGTGGCAGCTCCCGCCAGGCATAACACGCCGACTGCAGTGGCTCGCTGAATCAAGACCACGGCTCGCCTCCTTTGCCAGTCTCCCTGTGCATTCCTCGTGCGTCGCCCACGGCCCCGCCCCTCAGGCGGCAGCCGCGTGCGGGCGCGGCCCGTCGGGTCGAGCAGCTCGGAAGCGAGCAGCGCGGTCAATACTTCGCGTAGTAGACGTCGCCGGAACCCAGTTTGGATTCCCCCTCCGCCCAGATGCTGAAGAAGTTGCCGCTGCCGTCGGTGACGGTTTCGGTGTAGTCACCGTACGGGTGGTCGAAGCCTGTGACGGCCTGGTAGTCGTGGTAGGGCGTCGGCACGGACATGCGCGATTCGCTGCTCCAGTTGGTCGCGCCATCGGCACTGCTGCGCATGTACAGGTTCCACGCGCCACAGTCTGCGGTCACTCCGGAGTTGAGACAGGTGTAGTTGCCCCCGGGGGTCGCGCGGTTATCCATCCAGATCACCTTGACGATGGAGGAAGTCCCGGCCACGGAGGGGAATCCGTGCCAGACACCCGCCGGCGCGAGCGACAGTTGCGTGCCGTTCGGCCAGTTGCTACTGCTATACGGAATGTTCCAGGTTGCCGCGAGCGTGTCGGAGTACTTGGTGTAGATGCGCTCGGGCGCGCCGGCCGGCCCTGCGCCCGCGTTATAGGCCACTATCACCCGGTCGTTCGCGGGCGGTGTTCGGGGCTGCACGCCGATCTGAATCGAGCCGCCCCAGTAGTCCCAGCCGGCGTTCGGGACCACTGGCTCCCCCTGGCCCTCATCCACGGTGCTCACGGAGTAGGTCGCAAAGAGGTCACTCGAGCGCTGCACGTAGAAGGTCGTCGGGCCCTTGCCGGTGTTGTTGGTTCCCGACCATGCGAAGTACGTATTGCCCTGAGTGTCACGCACCCCGCCGGTAGCGAGCGCCACCCCGCTTGGGGCAATGTTCACTCGCTTCACCGTGAAAGTGACTCCGCCGTTCGTGCTGACGCTTACATACTGCTTGCCGCCGTTCTCGAAGGCCACCATGACGTTATCGTTGCCGTCGACCAGAACGATGTCCTTGTCGCCACGGCCGCCGCTGGTGACGTCGACGGGCGTGCTCCAGGTGACGCCGTGGTCGTCCGAGTAGCTCACCATGATGGGCGTGTATTGCGCATTACCGTCCATGTAACCCGCATAGATGCGGTGATTGGCGCCGAGCGCGAGCTGCGCATCGACGACATTGCCGTTCACCGGACAGCGCGGAACGGTGACGCTGCTCCAGGTAGTGCCGCCGTCACTCGAGGACTGGAAGTACATATAAGAGGAGGTGGTGTTGTTCTTGCCGCCACCCTTGGTGGAGAAGGGCATGCAGGTCGCGCCGGAGGAGTCGTGGAGTGAGGTGGCGAGGTAATGCGGCCACAGCGCGTACACGTACCCGCCGTCGGCGAGGATGGCCGGCTCCCAGTCTTCACCGGTGTTGTCACCGAGTTGTTTCGAGGTGATGTCCGCCGCCACCGCATGCGCGGCCAGCGCGAATGCTCCATTCAGCAGTATGGAACGCACGATCGAATTCATGTCGCCCCCTGTCAGACAGCAGATTGTTAAGTTGTTCGTCTGTCGCGTGCGCGGCCTCGGGACACCTCATGCGAGCAGCGCCCGATGCGTAGCGTCGGGCGCTGTGCTGATGAGCCGCGCGAATCGAGCGGCGGTATGTTAGCAGGCGCGACCTGGCGGCGCGCGGCGGCGACCGTTACTGCACCGTGTAACCGCGCTGCTGGAGACAGGCGGTCCGTACCCGGTCATAAGCGGCTTCCTGCTCGCTCGACTGGGCACTCGGGAGACCGCCCTTCGGATGCAGCGGATCGAAACCGCTCTGTCCGAGGGCGAAGCGGTAGCAGTCATAGCGATCACGCGCCTGCTGCTCGGGTGTCTGGCCGTTGTTGGGCGTCAGCGAGACCATCTGTGGCGGGCGCGAGGTGAACTGTCCCGCCGCCGCAGGCGCCGCCAGGGCACCGGGCGCCGCGGTGCCGAGGGAGGCCGAGGCTGGCGCTGCGAACGCGCCCGGAGCGGCTGCCATGGATGCGGCGGCGGGTGCCGCTACCATCGCCGCTCCGGCGGCGGCCGGTGCCGCGTAACCAGGTGCTGCGTAACCAGGTGCTGCGTAACCAGAGGCCGGTGCCGCGTAACCAGGTGGTGCGTAACCAGAGGCTGGCGCCGCCGACGCCGCCAGCCCCGGAGCCGGCAGCGCGGCGACCCCCACATTGCCGGCGGAGCCCGCGCCCGCCGGCGCTGAATCCACGGGGTCATTCACTACTTCATAACCACCAAGGTCCGGCCGCGGCCGATAGTAGGTGTCGTTGGCGTAGAAATAGAGCCCTGCGCTTCCCACGACCGCGGTTGCGAACGAGGGAAGGGCGTTGACGACGAGACCGATCGGCGGCTCGATCACCATGTAGGCCGCGGCGCGCGGCTCGAACCAGACTCCGTCGGCAAACCAGTACGACTGCCCGCCGTAGTTGACCACGGTCGCTCCGGCAGGGAGGTTGTGAACGACGGTGCCGCGGTCCGGATAGACGTGGTTGTGGCTGTGCCGCGCGTCCTGGTGCTTGTGATGCGGATCGATCTGGTCCTCGGAAGCGAATTGCGCCTGCGCAGTGTTGGCGGACTGCGTGTACCCGGTGGGCTGCTGCTGATAGCCGGCCGGTGCGCCTTGCGGCTGCGGATAGCTCGTCGAGGGCGGCACCGCATAGCCCGCCGAGGAGGGGGGCTGCTGGTAGTTGACCGATGGCTGTTGCGGGTAGCCCGGCGGTGACTGCGGATATCCGGCCGCAGGTGACTGTTGCGGCCGATAGCTGCCCGTCGGCTGCTGGTAGCCTGGGGGCGGCTGCTGGTAGTTGGGGGGCTGCTGGTAGTTGGCCGATGGCTGCTGATACGCCGGCGCCGACTGCGGCGCCTGGTAGCTCACCGGGGGCTGCTGATAAGCGGGAGCCGATTGTGGCGTCTGGTAACTGGACGGCGGTGGCTGCTGGTAGCTCGGCGTCTGTGCCGGCGCCTGATAGCCCGCCGGTGACTGCAGCGGCGGGTAACTCGCCGCCGGGGGTGCCTGGTACGTACCCGGCTGAGGCTGTTGCGGGTAGCTAGGGGGCGGTTGCTGATACTGCGGCTGCTGGTAGCTCGCAGGCGGCGGGTAGCCGGGCTGCTGCTGCGAGATTGCGGATGTGGAGACTGCAAGCGGCGCCAGCGCGAGCGCCCAGAGAACTTTTGTAGTCATACCTCGCCCCCGACTCGGTGGGGCACCGCCATGGCACCCCCTTTGTCGCCGGGCGCTGCCGTGCCAAGGCACTGCAGCCCCCTGCGGTAACAAAAATTAACGCAGCATGAGGATTGATGCTTACGTAGTTGAGAGAGTTCCTGTTCCGCGGCCGCCGCAGCCGAAAAAACTTCCGCCTGCGACAGCCGTGGAGGCCAAGCCACGGCTCGGTGGCGTGACCGCTGCGGTTTCGCCCAAGATGCGGGAGTGGCTAATTCACGTTTCGGTCTCTGGCACCTCGGCCCAGGTCGGCGCGTGATCGCTCGCTTTCTCCCAGCCGCGTACGTCGCGATCGACCCCCGCCTGGCGCAGTCGCCTGGCGAGGGGCGGATTCAGCAGCAGGTGATCGATGCGCAGTCCGGCATCGCGCTGGTAAGCGTTCCGGAAGTAGTCCCAGAACGTATAGATCTGCTCTTCGGGATGCAGAAAACGGATCGCATCCGTCCAGCCCTGCCGCACGAGCCGAGCGAAGGCTTCACGAGTCTCGACGCGGAAGAGCGCATCATCGACCCAGCGCTCGGGCTTGTACACGTCCCGCTCGGTTGGGATGACGTTGAAATCTCCGGCGAGCACCACGGGCGAGGGACTCGCGATGAGCTCGGCGGCATGACGCGTCAGCCGCTCGAGCCAGCGCAGCTTGTAGTCGAATCTCGGACCAGGCGCCGGGTTGCCGTTGGGCAGATACAGGCAGCCGATGATGATCTCGCCGACCTTCGCTTCGATGTAGCGGCTGTGGGCATCCTCGGGATCGCCGGGGAGCACGCGGCGGATCTCACTGGGCTCACGGCCACGGGCGAGTATCGCAACCCCGTTCCAGCTTTTCTGGCCGTGCCAGATCACTCCATATCCGGCCGCTCGGATGGCCAGCTCCGGGAACCTCTCCTGCGGTGCTTTCAGTTCCTGGAGACAGACGACATCGGGGGCTCTTTCATCGAGCCAGCGCACGAGGTTCGGCAGCCGTGCGGTGATGCCGTTGACGTTGTAGGTGACGATCCGCATCGCCCGCATATGGTAACGAAGCGGCCACAGGCGGAGCGATTACCGCACCCACGGATCACGAGCCCGATGCCGGACAGGCGAACTCCTTCGATGCAGTCTCCTTCGCTTTCGGCTCGACCTTCTTCCAGCCGGCAGGAATCTCAAACTTTTCCGGCGACACAGCCGCCGCGTCGATTGAGGTCGTTTCGATGCTGATCTGCGCCGCCTGGATCATGCCAGGCGGGAGCCCGGTGTCCGGAGCGCCGCCCGGTGCGGGCGCAGCCGTATCGGCCTTCTTCTTGAATAAGCCGCTCGCCAGCTTGCTGCCGAATGCGTTAGCGGCGGAGCTGAAGATCGAACTGCCGGCCGAGTTCTTGGCCACGTCCCCGGCCGCGGCTCCCGCTGCCGAACCTGCGGCGCTGGCAGTGGAGGCAGCGGCGGCGTTGCCCGCGGCCTGGCTGGCG
>Ga0210409_10006960_pt1 | contig 11709 bp, 14 predicted proteins | sample IncBWH17MmetaG_FD_161649 | JGI IMG/M metagenome (GOLD analysis project Ga0210409, IMG submission 161649) | Forest soil microbial communities from Barre Woods Harvard Forest LTER site, Petersham, Massachusetts, United States - Inc-BW-H-17-M | ecosystem: Environmental > Terrestrial > Soil >...
GATACAAGAATCGGCCCAAAAGCCGCTCCCTGCGGAGAATAAGAGGTTTAACTCCCGGCGCAATTCTGCCGGTTGGAGCTTTTCCAAATCCGGGAAATAATTTTGCGCCTAACTCTCACCTTCCGAATCACGCCAGGCTAGGCTTATGATCGGCGCTGTAGCGCCCATGATCACAATGGTTTGGAGCGTGACGTTTCAGCGATGTAAGGGGCTGAAAGTCCTGGATGACGTGAACGTGAGAGTTAGTGCCTAAGACAGGGCTTTGGTGTACGAGCATCAAATGTCTACCGGACGAACGAGAGGAGTAACGACAATGTCGACACAGGCAAGCTGGGCACCTGAAGTGCCCGCAGTCATTCATAACGGATCCTTTGGCGAGGATGCGGCGTTGACGAACGCCGAGCTCGACAACAACGAACTCTGCGGCAGCGGCTTACCCCGCATCGTTGGTAACAGCGCCGCTCTCCGGCGCGTACTCGGACTGGTACGGATCGTGGCGCCGACCGACACCACAGTATTGATCAACGGAGAAACAGGAACGGGCAAGGAACTGATTGCGGAAGCCATTCACAAGTGCAGCGAGCGATTGAAAGGCCCGTTTGTGAAGGTGAATTGCGCCGCAATTCCTGCGGGTTTGCTTGAAAGCGAGCTGTTCGGTCACGAGCGTGGCGCCTTCACGGGAGCGGTCGCGCGCGGTATTGGAAGGTTTGAGCGGGCTCACCGAGGGACCTTGTTCTTGGACGAGATCGGCGACCTTCCGCTGGAGTTGCAGCCCAAGATTCTTCGGGTCATTCAGGAAAGACAGTTCGAACGATTAGGAAGCGCCACCACGATTCACACCGATGTGCGGGTGATCTGCGCCACACATCGCAATCTCATTGAGATGATCGACGAACGTAAATTCCGCGCCGACCTCTTCTATCGCCTTAGCGTGTTCCCAATTGAACTACCACCGCTGCGTGAGCGCCCTGAAGATGTCCGCTTGTTAGTCCGTCATTTTGCGATGGACTACGCTCGCCGCATGCGGAAACCGATTACGGCCATTGCAGACCAATTTATGGAGGCTCTTGCGCATCATTCTTGGCCGGGCAACGTCCGGGAGCTGCAAAACTTCATAGAGCGTTCGGTAATTCTCTCCAAAGCTCCTGTGCTAAACGGTTCGCTGTCGGATCTTAGCTACATGCAAAAGGCATCCGCGCCTGTCACGCTGGAAGAGGCGGAGAGTTCGCACATACTGCAGACTCTCCTGCAAACGGGCGGGGTAGTCGGTGGTCCGAATGGTGCCGCCGCTCGCCTGGGCGTGCGCCGGACGACGCTGATCTCCAAGATGCAACGGCTGGGTATCGATCACGCGCAAAGATCAGCGGTGCCAGTGCCAGCAGTACCTCGCGGATGATAGGACATTTCTACTTTGCCTTGACAGTGGGCAGCAACCCCCTGGCGCGTGACGCGCAAAGCTGATAATCTGATCGACGATGCGTGCAGTAATCATTTTTCCGTTGCTGTTCGTTGCGGTCCAGGCGGCAGATACCGTCCGCGTTACCCTGCCGCTTGCCACTGAAACAACTGGAGTTTGGCACATATCGAAAGCATTCGCAGACGTACCAAAGAACGCTGTGGCCCCGACGTTGATCTCCGCTCCACAACGGGCGCGGACGAAGGACAGTGCCGCTGTCGGTTTGTTCTCTGTATCCTTCGAGATAACCGAGGGTATTCCCGTAAATGTTCAGGTGGACAGGTCGTCCGATAAGGAACTCCACGACGAGGTTATTGCCATGATCCTGGAATGGCGATTCAAGGCTGCTCTCCGGGGCCACGTTCCAGTCCCCTCCCAGGCATACATGGACTTATCACTTGGAGATCCCCTGCCTCACTACGGAAAAAAGAAATAGACAGAACCAGTCGAAGGCCGCGCTCAACCGACATTTAGCACACTACCCTCGGTAGTGCCTGAAAGTTCCGTTGATGAAGTGCGAGGCTCTACCGCCAAGCCCCATTGAAAATGTCTTTTACACCAACGATGGCCACCATGATCAAGACAAGCGCACCGAGGGCAAGTAATACCCAGAGCCCTCCCCTGTTGGATTGTCGGATCTCCTCAATTGTCGGTTCCGGCTGCTCCGGCTGCTCAGGCATTGAGTCTGAAGTTGTTCCATCCATATCCATCAATTATAGGTCGCAACCGCTCCAAGTGATTAGGCCCGCAATTCTTTCAATTCCCACACGTGATCCGTGATTTTTCCGGATGGAATCCAGGGTCGACATGCATAACCCTCCGGAAAGCCTGGACTTGTGCCGGTCTTCAACGGGGCTCATAGGTTCGGCTCAAAGCGAATCGATGAAGTTGGAGATGTTGTCCCAGGTCCAGTACACGACCGGCGTGCTGCCCAACACGGCGGGTTTGCAGCAGGGATCGTCGGCATGCACCCAGAAGCCCTTGATCGGTACGCCTTCCTCCTTGGCGCACTTGATCTCCCAAACGGCGCCGTCTGCAGTCGCGGTGTTCCGGCTGATGAAGGCGATGACGCCGTCACAGCCGCAGATGCGAGTGCGGCCGTCCGTCTTCCATTTCGAATCCCACGGCTCCTTCACCGACATGTCGACGAAGTCGAAGGGCACGTTGTTCTGGCGCTTCGCCTGATAGACCAGATTGTCCCGCGCAAATTTATCCTCGACGGCGAAGGCGATGAAGACGCCCTTAACTTCAGGAGCCTTGCCGACGCGCCATTGAGCGGGAGTGGAATCGTGGTCCTCATCTCGAGAGTCGATGTCCGCGCCCTGATCGAGAAGCAACTGCGCGGTAGCCACATCGCGGGCAAAATGAAGGGGCGTACAACCATCGCCGCCTTTGGCGTTGACCAGCATCGGATCGCCATGGAGTAGGTCAGCTAGGCTGTCGGTGAAACCAAATCCAGCAGCGGCATGGACGCTAAGCTTAGCGCCGCGGTCCACTAAGAAGCGAGCTATGGGAGGCGGGATTTGATCGGTGCCAAAACCGTCGGCCCAGGATTTGCCGATAGCTTCAGGAAGATCGGGGTGGTCGTGAACTACGGCTTCAAGCGCAGTCATGGGGGCGTTGGACTGAAGGGCCTTCTGCACAAGATCGCGAAGGTCAACCATATATTGATTATGGATCGGATGTAGTACCCAGTTCGCAAGGTGCTATCAATTTGCGGCTCGCGGCATGCAGGGGCGCGTCGGTCTTATACTAGGACCCATGGAAACGGCAGCAGCCGGATCGATTCGTAGCGAGGAAACTCTCGACCTTGCGCCGCAGAGGTTGTGGAGGAGCATTCTCCCGGCTTGGCTTCGGATTCTGATCTGGGTTGACGGCGCCGCGGAGTACGACGCTTTCCTGTCGTACAGTTGGAAGTGCGATCGCGAGATTGCACCGGTCATCCAGTCTTTGTTTCAGAATTTTCTTCGCCCGTGGTACAAGGTCAGAGCGAAAACGATCTTCCGCGATCTTTCGTGTCTGCCTGCGGGTTCCAATTTCGAGGCTGAACTGTTCGACCGGCTGGACCGGTCCGAGCACCTGATCGTCCTCGCGAGTCCGGAAGCCGCTCAAAGTCGAGGCATGGAAATGGAAGCTTCCCACTGGTTCAGCCGGGAGCGCTCTGGCCAGGTTCTGATCATCGTAACTGCGGGAGACTACAGCGCGTGGCGCGAGGTGCGAGAGCACCTGGTACCGCCGACGATTCGCGAGAAACTGCCCGAACCGATTTTGGCTGCTGTTACGGATCTGCGAACAATGATTGTGAACGCGCCGAAGAGGGAGCGCGCGGCGATCATGGGCACGCTGACCGAGCGGCTCAACCAGGCGATCCTCAGGTTTTATCCGGGCCGCAACTGGGGAGAGTTGCGGGGCGAGGAGCGGCTGCTTCGGCGCCGGGCGATTCTACTACTATCCGGCGCGGCAATGCTGCTGCTACTGCTTGCGTTGGCGGCCGCCGGGTTTGCGTATTACGCGGAGAATGAGCGCGCCGTCGCCGAACGGGAACTAGACCACAACCGCCGGCTGCTCTATTCCGCCAATACCAGACTGGCGTACGAGGCGCTGCCGGCAGGCGATTTCCACCGCATGATCGACGTTCTGCGGCCGTCTCTGCCGGCACACACGCCAGCGGGCGACCTGCGCGGCTTCGAATGGTATTATGCACTGCTCAGTTGCCACTGCGACTCAGTCCTCATTGGACAGCACCGAAGAAAGGCGCATGAGGCGGTAATTTCCCCCAACGGAAAATTAATCGCGAGCGCGGGTGAAGAAGGAGTTGTCAAGCTTTGGCATGCCGACACTCGGCAGGAAATCGCGACGCTTCGCGGGCACGCGGGGCCGGTAACCTCGGTCGCCTTCTCCCCGGGCGGAGAGACGCTCGCCTCCGCCGGCACCGACGGGAGCATCAGGTTGTGGGATGCGGCGAGCCACCAACAACTGGCGGAGCTTGCCGGCGCGAGGGGATCGGCCGCGAGCCAGGAGATGATCGTCGACACCGACCGAACCGCGCTGGCTATAGGCCATTACAAACAGGTTCTCGCGTTTTCGCCGGATGGAAAGCTTCTCGCGAGCGGAGGTTGGGACCGTAAAATCAGGCTGTGGGACGTCGCGAGCCGCCGCGAGCTTGCCGCGTTGGCAGGGCACGGCGACGCCGTCAGCGCAGTCGCGTTTTCGCCAAATGGAGCGTTAGCCAGCGGAAGCGAGGACAACACGATCAAGATATGGGACGCAGAAAAACGCCGGAACCTGGCGACCCTGAAAGGGCACTCATCCACGGTTACTGCGCTTGCGTTTTCCGAGAATGGGTGGGAGTTGGCAAGCGCGAGCCTGGACAAGGCAGTCAAGCTTTGGGACATCCGCAGCGGGGTTGCGCTGGCAGGTTTACAGAGACCGAAACCCGTGGGGTCCGTGACATTTCTTAACGGCGGAGCGCAAATGGCTATGGGTCAGTCGGACGGGAACATCGCGGTATGGGACATCCACGATCAGCGTGAAATCGCGACATTGCGTGGCCATGACAGTTATATCTCTTCGCTGTCCGTCTCGAGGGCCGGTGGCTCACTTGTGAGCGCTTCCTGGGACGGCGCCGTCCGGCTATGGAGTGCGGTTGTCCGGCCGGAATCCGCTATCGCGAACCGGCACTTCGGCACTGTTACATCCGTGGCGTTTTCCCCCAATGGCAAAACGGTCGCAAGCAGCAGTGGGGATAGCGCGGTCATTGTGTGGGGACTACGCGAAGACAGGAAGGTCGTGGACATCTATGGACGGTTACCAAGCGCCTCCAGCGTGGCTTTCTCACCGTCCGGACGAATTATCGCCGCCGGGTACTACGACAACAGCGCAAGGTTATGGAACGCCGACGCGAGTGGAGGCTCCAAGGCGGGCAGAAAGACTCTTCGCGGCGGTAACGAAGTCCGGGTTTTGAAAGGACACGCAGGTTACGTACTATCGGTTGCGTTTTCACCCGTCCGCGATGTTCTGGCAACCGCGAGCTGGGATGGGACGGCGAAGGTTTGGGAGGCCGCGTCTGGCAAAGAGCTGCTTACACTCAAAGGACACGCGGCTCCGCTTACTTCGGTGTCGTTCTCTCCAGACGGCGAATTCATCGCCACGGGCAGCCGGGACGGTACTGCGCGGTTTTGGAGTTCCGACAAAGGTAAGGAAATTGCGAAGTTGGCTTCCACAGGACCCGTTTGGCACGTCGCGTTCTCTCCCGATGGGGCTATTTTGGGGGTCTCGACGCTGAATTATGTGACGCTGTGGGACGTGAAAACGCGGAAGAAACTCGTGGATCTCAAAGGCCACACGGGCGGTGACCGAGTCGCACTCTGCTTTTCTCCTGATGGAAAGACGCTCGCGACCGGCAGCAGCGACGGGACTATCCGCCTTTGGAATGTGGCGACCTACCAGCAGATCGTCGCGTTAAGTGCGTTCATACCCGACAAACTCCGCGGGCAACGGCGCGCTGTCATCACGTCACTTGCTTTTTCGCCGGATGGAAGAACACTTGCGACCGGCGGTGACGACGGCGATTTCGTGGTGAGATTGTGGAGAGGCGCGACGGACGCTGAAGTTGCAGCGAGCATTGTTGGCAGGGACAGGCCGTGAGGGCCAGCCTGCCTCGCCTGCGACAGTATCCGTGGTCAGGCGGGACTGGCATAGCGCGCTGAAGCGGTGCGCGGGGATGCTCCGACGGGCCCTTTCCACACACGGCGTCCGGACCATCGCCGATGTCCGCGTCCGTCCGGATCGAGCCAGCATGGGATCGGCTGCCTGAGAAGTATCCTACCCCTTCTTGGAGAGCCTTCCTACGGCGACGCTTGAACCCGGCCAGTACGACGTGCAGGTGAAGACCAGCCAACAAGGCCAAACGTCGCTGCTCGCGTCCCAGTTCCTGGTGCGGTAGTTCAGTGTTTGGATTCCAGTTCCGCTTTGAGCTGGCGGTAGGCAGTCTCTTCGAAATTGAGCTTCAGCCGCTCCCGGCCTTCGCTCCGGGGGTCCCCGGCGCGCGGGCCTTCTTTCTTCAGGCAGCGCCCCAGAAAGAGGACTGTCTCGGCATCTTCAGGAGCACGATCCAGCAGCGCTCGGAACGTCTCCGCGCCCTGTGCGAAGTCTCCCGCTTCCAAAGAGCGTATCCCACGTTGAAATAATAGTCGGGGTCGCCGGAACTTACAAATGCCGTTTGACAATCGGTCCTATTCACTCCATGCTCTATTGAAGCTGAAAGTTTCACACGGAATAATGAATGACATTCCGCCTTCAGGGTCTTGGCGAGGCTACTACCTTTACGGACATGGCGGCTTAAAGCACCGCATGAACCTGAACCTGACATTCATGATCGATGGCAGGATCGAAGGCGAAGGGGCCGATGACATCGCTCGGTTTGCGATCGATGGCCGATTCGATTGCGAAGCGAGTACAGCAACCTGGACCAAGGCGTATGTCAGCATGCACACAGTTGAGTATTCGGGAATTTATTGCCAGCGGAGAATCTGCGGAGACTGGTATCTCGGAGGAGCTACAGGTGGATTTTGGATTTGGCCTCACTCGCTTGCGGAATCCGAATTTGCAGGGGAGCAAGAGACGGTTGATGAACCCTTGCAACTAGCCGAGAGTGCGTCCAGAAAATAACCCGGTTCGGCGTCTTGGACCGCGCGGCCGTACCTTTTCGTGATCCGGCGGTGATCGAGACGACCCGGCGGCAGGCATTGGGAGAGCCCGGCACCGCACGTCTCAGTCTGCGACCCCGGGCGGGTGGATTGTGCCGGGACTCGATCGTGGGTAGTCAGGTCACCGCGTCGTCTTTCACTCCTCCTCATACGTCTACGATGCAAGTGGTTTGAAGAATCGCAACGCCCCGCCGGCCACCTGCGGGTTCATGTCAATAGTAAAGGAGTTCTGGAGGCCCGTATGAGCGCCCATGACGCCCGCGCATTCCTCGGAGACCCAGTGCTTCAGCAACGCCTTGCGAAGTACATGGTTCTGCAGTGCTTTCGTAATTCAATGCTGGAGGATCGCCATGCAGGCATTTCCCCGTCCTCGGCTGAGTGAAGGCGGGCACTTCATATTTGTCGACCCCGGGTCATCGGCTTGGCCCGAGGTTCTGAGGAGCATCCGGGCCCTCCTTGGCATCGCACGATGAGGGTCGCGGGGCAGTTGGCCGTGTTACGCCCGGCCTTTCATTGTCCCTAGCAGCCCGGCACGTGCTCATTTTGTTGGCTAAGCACGCTTGACACGATTTGGCATCGCACGATGAGGGTCATGGGGCAGTTGGCCGTGTTACGCCCGGCCTTTCCTTGTCCCGGCAGCCCGGCACGTGGTCATTTTCAATCGGTAGTTTGGCGACTTTTCGTCCATTTGCAGCGCGATCTGTACTGATTAATCGTTCCAGCGAAACACAGCCTTCCCACTTTCATCGATCCAAGCTCTTTCACGTCCCCGTCGCACAGGCGCACGGCCGAGAACGAAACTATAAGCCTCATCGTACACAGTGGAAAACTGTGGCGAGCCGTCTAACCGGATGAAGCGGAAAGACTGAGTCGCGTTGTCTTGCACCGCGGCCATCCCGGAGCTGAAGCTGTAGCAGAACCGGTACGAGGGCTGGATAATTTCGCTTCCTGTTGAATCGACGAAGCCCCAGAGATAGTTCCGCTTCACCATCAGCGGTCCGCCTCGTGATGCCCAAGCATCCTGATACCGGGTGGGCACTACCAACCTCCCTTGCCGGTCGATTGCGCCCCAGAGGTTGTTTTCGCTTATGGGCGCCAAGCCATCGCCGAACTCTCGTGCCCATTCCCAATCGCGGCTGAAGGCCGGCCGTCCGTCGGGATCGAGAAATAACCAACGCCCACCCCGCTGGACGGGCGCCAGACCTTCTTGAAAACCCAACGCAAGAGTCAAGGATAGGGACACAATCCATTTTCCTTGGTGATCGATAATTCCATTCAAGTCGCCGATCTTTACAACGGCACGGTTCTCCGAAAATGGGAAGCCGAGATCGAACTGGGCGCGAATCACTGGATGGCCATCTTTATCGACGTATCCCCATTTGCCAGACCTCTGGTCACGGAAAGGGAGCAGTCCATTGCGAAGAGTATAGTTCCACCCGAAGTAGTCAGGGTAGATGGAAAACCGTTTTTTGCCAGTCGTGTCAATCATCGCGGCAGTGCGATCATAAAACTCCATTGCCGCCAAGCCCTCGTTGAAATCGGACAGCCGAATCGTGATCCCCGAAGTCTCTGCATCGATCAGTGAGCCCCCTTCTGCGTCAATGAATCCCCACCAGCGCTTCATTCCACTTCGGTAAGGGAACGCCTTGGTGTCCGAATCCAGGAACTTCATCACGACACTCGGATCCGGACTCGATCCAGATGTGATCGAGCTCCCGAAAACGCAGGCCAAGCCAATTTCAAGAAAATCGCGGCGTGACTTCATCAGCTCCCTTGATCCATTGTCTCTCGGGCAAGTAGCGTAACTTCTCCACCCCACCAAGCAAACCTAGCGGCCTTGGCATTCCAACTCGCGTCCTTCGGGAGCGAAGGGCGATGGGCACAGGATGAACCAAGTACGGCGCAAGCCATCAAAAAGCAAGTCGGTATCCACATGGTTCTCACTCTAGCGGAAAGTCGCGAGCGGAGCCGCGCGGAATCTTTGCCGCAACCATCCCCTCTTGAATAGACACCAAAGCAATCCGCCGGTCTGGAAAACGGGATTATCACTAACTTCGAATGCGGGACGCCAGGTGGCTCCAACCCGGCGTGATGGAAGATAACCCCACATATCGGCCACAATCCCATCAAAGAGCCCTACCGAGGCTTGTGCGACCAGGCGTGCTATTCCGGTTTAGGCAAGGAGTAGACGCGCAGTTCGCCCGCCTCGAAGGTGGCATACCGAACTCCATCCGGTGATAATGCCGCCCGCCCGTTCTTGGGAAAGACGCGACTTGCGATTGACGTTCGCGATCTACTGTCAAAGACGATCCAGTGGCCAGTGTCGGTCGCATCGTACCCGACACTCAGAAGGCGTAAAAGACCGCCCGAACCCTTGCAGTCATCTGAAGCGAGCGCCGCATAACGCGACATATTCGCTGACGCGCTTTCGATAGATCCGCAGTACTTGTTCCCGCAGGCTAGCCGGTACGCTTGTAACGCCAAGCAGCGTATGAGGTAAGGCCGGTGATTGCGACCATGGCCGCGGTGACCTTCGGCACGCGCTGCCAAGTTCTCTTCAAAGCCAAAACTAGCATCAAGGACCGGGGACGAAAAAAGAATGCCTCGTCCGAGGAATCTGTGGGTAACTGGCGGACTCAGCGCTGGGGTTGACTGAGGAAACGGTGAAGCTTGCGGCAGGTCGAGTCGAAGGAACGTTGCGCCTCCTCTGAGCCGTTATGAATCAGCGGGCCGCCATCGGCATGGATCACATCGCTCAGAAGACGGTCGGCCGCAACCTTTCTCAGAGAAGGGTCTTGGTTTAGGTCGCGGATGATTTCTCCACCCAGACTCCAAAGGTTGTCCACGTGCTTACGGATGGTCTTCGGGGAAAGACTCGATGATGCCAGATCCTCGATGAATGGCCGGAAGCAAGCCAGCAGTTGTTCACCCGGCGGCAGGTCTTTTTCCAACCCCATCCACGAGCGCGGCCAGTTGTCCAGATCGCGGCAGTAGGCAGAAGCATCGGAGGACGGCGCTGACATTGCGGCGCGGTTTACTCTGGTAGTCTTCGCCTGCGAAATCATCCGTGCCATGGAACTGATCACGATTCTAAACCACTGCCATCGCCATCGGGGATTCGTCTACCAACACGCCCGCTTCGGCCCCGACAAGAAAAGCATCGAAGTGGATGTCCGACCGCGGGAGGGCTCGGCGGCGGTCTGCTCTGGGTGCCACAAGCCGGCGCCGGGTTACGATCATCTTCCCGAGCGGGGCTTCGAGTTCATTCCTCTCTGGGGCTTTCTGGTTTTTCTGCTGTACCGTATGCGGCGCGTCGAGTGCCGGAATTGTGGCGTGGTGGTCGAGGAGGTACCTTGGAGCGCTGGGAAGCACCAGTTGACCAGAGCCTATATGCTGTTTCTGGCCCGCTGGGCGCGGAAGCTCTCCTGGAAGGAAACCGCCGAGGCGTTCCACACTTCCTGGGACAAAGTGTGCGACGCCGTCGAGTATGTGGTCGGCTGGGGGCTGGAGCATCGCACGCTGGAGTCGATCCGCGCCATCGGTGTGGATGAAATCCAGTACGCCAAAGGCCACAAATACCTGACCCTGGTCTACCAGATCGACCAGGGGCTCACCCGCCTGCTCTGGGTCGGCAAGGAACGCACCATCGAATCCTTCCAGGGCTTTTTCACCCTCCTTGGAGAAACTCTCGCTTCTCAGATCGAGTTTGTCTGCTCGGATATGTGGCAGCCCTACCTGGACGTGATCCGCGACAAGTGCTCGCAAGCACTTCACATTCTCGACCGCTTCCACATCGTTGCCAAGATGAACAAGGCATTGGACGACGTTCGCGCCGCCGAGTCACGCAAGATGGCCCAGGAGGGCCACCAGCCGCTGTTGAAGAAGTCGCGCTGGTGCGTCCTGAAGCGCAAAGAGAATCTCACCTCCCAGCAGAACCTCCGTCTACGAGATCTGCTCCGCTACAACCTCCAGACCGTCCGTGCCTATCTCCTCAAAGAAGATTTTCAGCAGTTCTGGGAATACAACTCGCCCACCTGGGCCGGCATGTTCCTGGATTTCTGGTGCTATCAAACCATGCGATCCCGCATCGAGCCGATGAAGAAGATCGCCCGGACGTTGCGCGCTCACCGCACGCTGCTGCTCAACTATTTCAAGGCCAAGAAGCAGGTTTCCAGCGGTGTAGTCGAGGGCCTGAACAACAAAGCCAAAGTAACCATGAGAAGATCGTATGGCTTCCGCACCTTCCGCATCTTGGAACTCGCGCTCTATCACTCTCTTGGCAAACTACCCGAGCCGGAGCTTACCCATGAATTCTTCTGACGAGTCAATTTGTAAGGCGGCCGGTACTCATAGTTCAGCAGGTCGTTGGCGCTCTCGTTATTGGTGAATCGCTCGGCTTTAGCGTTCCAATCCAGATGACTCCTGGTTTTGTGCGCGATGTTGCCGATCAAAGCGGCGGTGGTGGATATGTGGCCGGTTAGAACATCGGCGTTGCACTTGGCGCGCGTCTTGATGCAATCCAGAAAGTTTCGGGCGTGAACGGTC
>Ga0210409_10006961_pt1 | contig 11709 bp, 7 predicted proteins | sample IncBWH17MmetaG_FD_161649 | JGI IMG/M metagenome (GOLD analysis project Ga0210409, IMG submission 161649) | Forest soil microbial communities from Barre Woods Harvard Forest LTER site, Petersham, Massachusetts, United States - Inc-BW-H-17-M | ecosystem: Environmental > Terrestrial > Soil >...
TGGTGAAATTCCTTTCTCGGCGGGCCGGTCAAACTCTATGGGGCCCTCATTGGCTGTTCACAAATTCCATCATCAACATTACTGATTTGCCCATTAATATACACCGACTTCCGTCGAGATGGAAATGCCGCGGAAAGATTGGGCAATGAGTCATCTTCGGGCGAAAATGGAAACATTTCTCTGACTGGGAAAGAGGGATTAGCCCGATCGGCGATGTTGCTTCTGGCCGAAGTGAGGGAGAACCTCTTACGAGTCACTCAACCGAGTTTTTGCACGGCGGCATTTCAGCCGGCACCGATTCCGAGCGCTTACGGAAATCCGGCCGCTACGGCTCGAGCGAAGCAAGATATGCCGTGATCGCCAGGATGTCATCCTGAGTCAGATTCTGAACGACCGGCCGCATCAGCTGGGTTCCCGGACCGTTGCGCGTGTACTGCTGTATATCGTAGAGCTGGCGCGCGAGATAGCTGGGAGAGCGTCCCGCGAGTGGCGGGAAATTGCCGTTGCCCTTCAAACCCTCGCCATGGCAGGCAGCGCACGCGACGGTTTTGCCCGCGCCACCTCGAACAACCAGATCCTCACCCCTCTTGATGCTGCCCATGGGCGCGTACGCAATCCACCCGGACCTTGGGTTGCGGAATTTCTCGGTAGCCTCGGGATCCACCGGCATTTCCAGGATTCGCTGACCTATGGGCTCGGTCTCTGATCCCTCAATGGGAACGAAAAAGCCTCCCACGTTCTTGACCTTCGGCACAGTTTCCACTTCGACCACTTTGATCCACGGGGTCATCTTGATCGAAGCAAAATACGCAGCGGCGGCTTTTGCTTCTTCATCGGTTATGCCCGACGCGTTCCCCGTCATTGTCGCCGTGTTTCTCTTTCCCGGATCGGCGGTCTTGCGCGCGCCGTTCTTGAAGTCCGCAAGCTGTTCCAGGATGTAACCTTCAGGCAGTCCGGCGACGCCGGCGTTCTCAGGGCGGCCTTTCCCGTTCGGGTAATGGCACAAACCACAGCTGCCGATCCACGGGTTTGCAGTGGGGGAGCGGCGATGCGCCACGATGGTGGGCATCTGAGGATGGTCGCCTGGGAACCAGTCAACCGGGTTGCCAGTGTCGCGAATCTGCTTCATGGTGAAGGATTGAGTGCTGCCCGGGATCGATTTGACATCTGCGTCATCGGTTGGTGGAGGGGGCGGGGTTGGGGGCGGATCCTGTACGGCATACGCCCAAGCCAGTGGATGTGGGGCAGCCATCTTATTTTGGTCCTGGCCTTGCGGAGACGGCGCTGCCATCGCCGCCGCGGAAAACAGAGCCATCACAGCAAACGAAGCGAGAACTTGCGGACGAAATCCATTCGCCATAAACGCCTCCAAACGGGTGCGGGCTCTACTTGGAGCCCGCAAGAAGATTGCTCTGCGGTCCCTCAATTTACAACAAATTCAATCACGATTGGCTGCAAACTTCAAGCCGTGGTATCGGCCCAGCGGCTACTACTTCGCCGCAGGTCCTCGCGACACTGCCGCGGCCGGCTTCATGAATTTTGCCGCCGCGACGGCCGCGTTGGGTTGCACATCGGATAGTTCCGTCGTCGACTGCCCGTCCACCCACGTCACTTGCCATTTATGTGGCATCTTGACTCCGGAGACGGCGCGGTAATCGGAATAATCAACGTGCAAGGGGATGACACCCACCACCGTCTCGATAAACCGCGTCTGCCGCAACAGCAAGCCCGACTGTTTGTCAAAAAATAGCTTCACGTGCGTTCCCCCGGGAGCGGTTCCCTCGACGACTACAGTGGCGCGATCGCCGATGGTGGCAGGCGGGAAGTCGGCGTGCCATTTGCTTAAATTCTGTTTGATCATCGCCGGAAAGAAGAGTTCCGCATCCATCCGGATGCCATCAAGTTCTCCGCCGGTCAGCATGATCATGGGCACCGGTTTGTCGGCCGCCGCGACCCAGCCCTCGCGGCCGTCGAAGGTCGTGGTATTGTCTCCCCCGGACAAATGATTTGTCGTGGTGAGTTGATTCGGAGCTTTGGCGGAAATTTCCGACGGGACCTTTCGAAAATCGGTGTCGAACCCGGCGTAAGTTCCCTTCGCGGTGAAACTGTTCAGCTTGGCCAGTTGCTGCGCTCCGCCCACGGCCTGAATAAACTTATCCAGGATTTGCGCGGCGGCAGCAGACGAGTCGGGAGAATTTGGCAGGACCTCAACCCGATCCGGATCATCCGGAGGCGGAGCCCCGTACTGCTCGGCCAGGCTCGGCGTGACCTCGGGGTGTTGGACGCCACGATGGCAGGTGTAACAGGTCACCATCCGCGTCGCGCCGAAGTCGGACCGGTTGATCAGGTTCTCCATCAAAACCATCCTGCGCGCCGTCTGTTTCAATGGAGTGTCGTCGGCGTAGCGATTCCAGTCTCCGGCACTTTCATTGACATGGCAGTCCGTACAGTTCATGCCCAGGGAAGCGGCGAAGAATCCCATCGTCCCCATGAATTCGTTCACGGGAATTCCCCGGAGCACTTGAATGTTTTTGAACGCTTCTTCCGACATTTGCGGCTTCTGATCCGCGCCGGCCGTGGAAGACTGGCTGCGTGCCCAAGGGGTCCCCAGGAGGCACAAGATCAGGGTTCCCATGGCACAAAGGATCGCTCGCCTGGATTCGAACTTCATTTTGCCTCCTTCTCTCGCCGTGCGCAAAAAGCGCGGAGCCGTCTGGCGATCGAAGCAGATCGGAGCTTGCGCGGTCTTGTCTTACGTTTCAATCCGCCGCACACATTTTTTTTATGGGTTACTCCGGTTGGTCCGGCCCGCCGACACTATACGCTTACCGGGTTCCGCACGCAATGGAAGTGTGTTTGCGGTTTGGAGTGGAGCGGCGCGTGCCCGTTCCTTCACTTTTTGAACGGCGGGGGCTTCCAGTTGATACTCAGGGCTTGCTTGCAAGATTGAATCTTGAATTGGATCGAAGCAGCCCAGACTTGATTGCTCGTTCGAATAGTGAATGGGGATTCATTTGACCGCGGGGGGCTTCAATTTCGTGGTTTGTTGCGTACTCAGCCGCTTGCGGTCCACGCCAGGCAAATGTCAACAATTTGTCACCGAGTTGCTTAGGTATGGGGCTCCAGAAGTATACTCTCAGGGTTAGGCACACCCGATGGAAACGGTATTGATCATTGAAGACAGCCGGCCGATGCAGCGGACGCTCCAGCGTTTGTTCGAGTCCGACTCCCTCGGAGTTCGGATCGCCTCGGATGGAGTGGGAGGCCTCGAGAGTTTCCGGCATGAGCCTCCCAACGTGGTCGTCCTGGATTTGAAACTGCCCGGGCTGTCCGGCAAAGAGCTTTGCCGCTCATTCAAGACAGAGATGCCGTCGGTGCCAATTGTGGTCTTGAGCGCCAATGCCGACGTCGACGACAAAGTGGTGCTTCTCGAATTGGGAGCGGATGACTACGTCACCAAACCGTTCAGCCCCAAGGAACTGCTGGCGCGTGTGCGCCGTGCGATGCGGCGCAGCCTGCAAGCCGCGGCAAGTGCGGAAGCGGCTTCCCCGCATGATCTGCTGATCTTTGGCGATGTGGAAATCGATTTTACCAGCATGGAAGCGAAACGCGCCGGCAAGCCTGTCAGCATGACGGCGCAGGAATTCAAATTATTGAGATTTCTGTCGCGGTCGGCCGAGCGTGTGATTTCACGCGAGGAATTGCTGAACGAGGTCTGGGGATATCAGAACTATCCATCGACCCGCACGGTGGACAATCATGTCCTGCGACTCCGCCAGAAGCTGGAGCCCGATTCTGCGCGTCCTCGTTTTTTTGTGACGGTGCACAGCGCCGGCTACAAATTCGTCCCCGGCAGCGCTGGCGGAAATAAGAAAAGTTAGTTCGTCGCGCGGAGAGTTCGATGGCTCGCCTGCGTTTGCAATCGCAACTTCTGCTTTCCACCTTGCTGATAATCTGCGCCCTGACGGGCGCAATCCTCCTCATCATTCAGCATACCGTTCGCACGCAAATTGCCGACCAGGTGAAGTACAGCACGGACGCGTCCTTCCAGGAATTCGGAACAGTTCAGCGGGAACTTCAGGTCCAGTTATCCCGGACGGCATCGCTGCTGGCCGAGATTCCCACGCTAAAAGCGCTGATGACCACCAGAGACGCGCCAACCATCCAGGATGGGTCCACCCCTTTCTGGAGGCTCGCGGGAAGCGACTTGTTCCTGTTGGCGGACCCGGCGGGACGCGTGGTGGCATTGGACGTCACGAAGCAAGGGCTCGATCGAGTAGCGGCGGAAAGTTCCCTGAAAACCTCGTTGCGTGAGGCGCAGGACTCCTCGTGGTGGTACTCGGGCGGACGGCTCTATTGGGTCTTCCTCCGGCCAATTCTCGCGGGGACCGGAAATAATGCAAAAGTCCTGGGGCTGGTGGCCATCGGATACGAGACGAATTCGAGGATTGCCGAGCAACTCGGGTTCGTGGCGGAAAGTAAAATCGTGCTGCTCGCGGACAATCGTATCATCGCGTCTACCTTTTCTCCTGAAGAAGAGGCCGTGATCCAGGGTCGCATTCTTGCCAGGGAAGTTCTCCCCGGCGCAAGCACGAGTGAGGTGATGCTGGGCAATGACACGTACCAGGTTGCCAGGGTCACGCTGCAAGCCAACCCACCGTTGCCTGTGCAGTGCTACGTGTTCATTTCCCTGACGCGCCCAATGGCCTTTCTCCGCCAACTGAACCGCACAATTCTGGTGGTGGGTCTGACGGCGATCCTCCTTGCGTCTCTTTTACTCCGCTTTGTCTCGGGAACGATCACGCACCCTCTCGACAATCTTGTGGCCGGCGTGCGGGCACTTGCCGCCGGGGATTACACGTATTCGATCACGCCGCGCGGAAGCAGTGAAGCCGTGGAACTCGCGGAATCCTTCTCGAAAATGCGCGGAGAATTGCTGGCGTTTCAAAAAAAGCAAATCGAGACCGAGCGGGTCGCCGCCGTGGGCCGGGCGGCGAATTCCATATCGCACGATCTGCGCCACCACCTGGCCGCCCTGGTGGCGAACGCTGAATTTCTATACGAGGCCGAAAAACTCCGGCTCGATCGGGACGAAGTGTATAGGGAAATTCAGACTGCATCGGAACAGATGACCGAGTTGCTCGATTCCCTGCGCGATTTAGCCCGCGAACGGCGCAACATCTCCCCCGTGAACGCTTCCATGGATCAATGCGTGCGCCGCGCCATCGAAACTGCGCGCGCGCGCCCCGAACTGCGCGACCGTAACATTTCCGTTCGCGCGGCGGGCGATATGGCTGGAGTCTTCGACCCCCAAAAAATGGAGCGCGCGCTGCTCAACCTTGCCGTGAACGCCTGCGAGGCTGTCCCAAACCGCCAGGGACAAATCGCTTTCTATATCGAATCCACGCCGGACACATTTGAAATCCGCGTCTCGGACAACGGGCCGGGAATTCCGGCCGCCATCCGAAACAATTTATTCGATCCCTTTGTCAGCGCGGGAAAGCCCAATGGCACGGGACTGGGACTCGCCATCGTAAGCAAGATCGTCGCCGACCACGGAGGCGACGTCACGGTCGAAAGCACCTCTTCGAGCGGAACAACTTTTCTCGTCAAATTGCCGAGAATCCAGCTGTCGGCGAATGAAATTCCCGCGAACGTAACAACGTAAAGCGTCGGGGTGAAAACCCCAATTCGGAGCGGGTTTTAGTAGCACGCCACTCTTGGCTGTGCGGGGTTTGCGACCGCAGTTGGCTGGGATGCATTCCGCGCGAGGCTTACAAACGCGCACAACCAGGAGTGGTTGTGCTACTCGTGTTTTTCCGCAGTCCGTTCAGCCGCCGGCATGTCCGAAATTGAGTTTTCAGGCAAAACTTCAAAATCATTAAATTCGGGCGGGAATCTCGAGGGAAAATGCCCCGGGCGCGCCCACAGCCCCCGCCGGGAAGAGTAGAGAGACTTGGCCCAATCTCCCCCTGTGCAGTGAGGAAAACCGGCGGTCTCTGGAACTCTCTTGCGCGCCCGGACCAATCTCAGAATACTTCGGCGGCAGACGGAAATTGTCAGTGTGATGTTGAACGTTTGTCAAAAAATTGTAACAAACCTTTGGGCCAAATTGGCGCTCCATTCGGCTCGGACAAAGCAAAGTTCGACCAGAAGCACCCCGGAGGGCAACTCTGAAACCGGCGTTCGCGCGTGCAAACCGAAAGCTCAAGGTGTAAAAGTTGCAGCAGGTTTTGGGCTATGATAGCGCCGTTTGTTTTGTGCGAAGCTCGCTCGAAAAGAGGCTGGCGTGATGGAAATCAAAAAAGTTGGCGTGCTGGGTTGCGGCCTGATGGGTTCTGGAATCGCTCAAGTCTCTGCAACAGCGGGATTCGATGTGACCGTTCTGGAAGTCGACCAGAAATATTTCGAGAAAGGGTTTGCGGCAATTCGCAAGTCGCTCGATAAACTCGCGGCAAAGGGCGCTTTCGCCGACCCGGTTGAAACGGTCTTCGCGCGGCTCAAAGGCACAACGCGCAAGCAGGACCTCGCCGATTGCGATTTCATTGTCGAAGCGGTCATCGAAAATCTCGACGAAAAACGGAAGATGTTCGCGTCCATCGATCCGATCGTCAAGCCTTCGGCTATTTTTGCGAGCAACACTTCCTCGATCTCCATTACCGAAATCATGACCGCGACCAGGCGTCCCGGCCAGTTCGTCGGCCTGCACTTCTTCAATCCCGTGCCGCTCATGAAGCTGGTGGAAGTCGCTCGCACCATCGTCACCACGGGGGAAACGTTTGAAGCAGCTTGCGAATTTGGGAAGAAACTAGGAAAGGTGCCGGTGCGCACGAGCGACAAAACCGGCTTCATCGTGAATCGCCTGCTCGTGCCCTACCTGATGGACGCGATTCGCGCGCTCGAAGAGGGCGTTGGCTCCATAGCCGATATCGACGCATCGATGAAACTCGGATGCGGTTATCCCATGGGCCCATTTACGTTGCTCGATTTCGTCGGCCTGGAAACGACGTATTACATCACGAATGTCATGTTCGACGAATTCAAGGAGAAGCGCTTCGCGTCTCCTTCCCTGCTGAAGCGCATGGTAATGGCCGGCTGGTACGGCAAGAAAAACGGCAAAGGCTTCTACGATTGGTCCAATCCGGAGAAACCAGTCCCGCAGGACGCCGCGCTGCGAAGCATTCCGATGGAATGACCTTCGACAATTTATTTTCGCTTACTCCGTCAACTCTGTGCTCCTCGGCGTTCTCTGTGTTGAGCTTTTGCTTTCTCTTGAAGTCTTTCCCCGCGCGACCACGGAAAATGATCAACGCAGAGGACGCAAAGGAGCACAGCAAACGCGCACCGATTCGGACTATTAGAAGCACTAGATGGACCGCCTCCCTCCTATTGCAGTGGAAAAACAATGCTCGAACCCTCGCGCCGGCAAGTGGAATCCTTCTGCTAGGATTGGAATATGCCTGTCGAGCATGAGCGGCTGGACGCGGATGTTTTGATCGTGGGCGCGGGCCCTGCGGGGCTCGCGTGCGCGCTGCATCTTTCGCGATTGATTGCGCAGCACAATGCCGCCGGCGCCAAGCCGGAACTTTCCGCTGAGAATATTTACGTCCTCGAGAAGGCGCGCGAAATTGGGGCGCACCAGCTTTCCGGCGCAGTGATGGACCCGCGAGGCCTCGCCGAACTTGTGCCCGACTGGGAAAAGACGGCGCCGCTCGAGTCGCCCGTGACTGATGACGCCGCGTTCGTCCTGACTTCCGCGAACGCGTGGAAGTTGCCCATCACTCCTCCTCCGCTGAGAAATCACGGCAATTACATTGTCTCCCTGAACAAGCTGGTCAAGTGGCTCGGCGGCCTCGTCGAAAAATCGGGCGTGAATTTGTTCACGCAGTTTGCCGGCAGGAACCTGATCTACGAAGGCGGCGGAATCGCAGGCGTGATCACGGAGGACAAAGGCGTCGACAAAGATGGCAAGCCCAAGGACAACTACACCCCGGGCTACGAACTGCGCGCGAAAGTGACTGTTCTTGCAGAGGGACCGCGCGGATCGCTCACCAAAGAAATGGTGAACCGCCTGAAACTCGACGGCCTGAATCCGCAAGTTTACGGCATCGGAATCAAAGAACTCTGGGAAGTTCCGCCGGAACGGATCAAGCCGGGATACGTGGCGCACACGCTCGGCTGGCCGCTCGATTCCAGCATGTATGGAGGAGGTTGGCTCTACGGCCTGCCGGAAAATCGCGTTTCAACCGGCATGGTGATAGGCCTCGACTATCACGATCCGCGTTTTGACCCGCACGAAGCGTTTCAGAAATATAAAACGCATCCGTTTCTCAAGCGCGTTCTCGAAGGCGGCAAACTGGTGCGCTATGGCGCGAAGACCGTGCCCTACGGCGGCTGGTATTCCATGCCGCGCCAATACGTCGACGGCGGATTGATTATCGGAGATTCAGCAAGCCTGCTCAATTCGCAGCGGCTCAAAGGAATACACACCGCGATCAAGAGCGGCATGCTTGCCGCCGAAACGGCTTTCGAGGCGCTGAAGACGGGCGATGCAACAGCAAAAACTCTCTCTGCGTTCCCGCACAAGATCGAGCAAAGCTGGATCAAAAAAGAGCTGTGGGCCGTGCGAAATTTCCATCAGGGTTTTCACCACGGCCTCTACGTAGGGTTGTTTCATGCCGGGCTTCAGTTCGTCACAGGCGGGCGCGGGCTCATCGATCCCATGCGCGCGCGTCCCGGGCACGAGGAATACCAGAAGCTGCATGGACAGGGTCCGGCGCCGGAGCGTTTCAAGGGCGATGGCTCGCTGACATTCGATCGTTTGACCGACGTCTACCATTCCGGCACGCGCCATGAAGAGGACCAGCCCTGCCACCTTATCGTCGCCGATCTGAACGTGTGCGCAACGAAGTGCGTGACCGAGTACGGAAATCCCTGCCAGTATTTTTGTCCCGCCGCCGTCTATGAAATGGTGCAGGAAAAAGGACAGCCACGCCTGAAAATCAACGCCTCCAACTGCGTCCATTGCAAAACCTGCGACATCGCCGACCCCTACGAAATCATCACCTGGGTCCCTCCTGAGGGAGGCGGTGGACCGAACTACGAGGGGATGTAAAGTAGGACAGGCTTCAAGCCTGTCTGGTTTTGGCGTGGAGCTAACAAAATTCAAAAGCAGACAGGCTTGAAGCCTGTCCTACAAAAATCACGGCAAAAGCCCATACACATCAAGTTCCGTCTGCGTACCGACATACACTTTGCCATTCGCCACGGTAGGAACAGTGAATTTCACGGCTGGGCCCGCCTGGTCGCGCGACCCGGCGGCCATAGTGCTGTTGTAAATCTCGTTCGAAAGGTTATTCGGATCATAGGCCCGCAGGATAGCCGGCGAATTTGGCGTGGCCAGTGCCCCACTCGAGTCAATCAGCCAAAGAATAGCATTGCTCAATCCATTCGAAGAAAGGACGGGCGTCGCCCCTTGTGGACCCAGTGTTTCCGGCGATTTGGAAGCCGACGAAGAGGATGCAAGAATTCCTCCAGTCATGGGAAACGACATCAGACTCCCGTTCCCTGGAGCTACGTAAATGGCATTGTTCCAGAAAAGCGGAGTACTCATAATCGGTCCGGCGGCCACAGGAATTGTTTGCACAGCGGTTGATGAACCCGGACAAAAGCCTCCCATGCTGTCACGGTTCACGACATAGAGGGAGCCCCCAGCGGCGACTCCTTTCGAGCCGCTGATCAGCAAATGAGGCTGTAGGGTGGACCCAGCGGAATCAGGAAGCAGGACCGGCGCGCCGGTTCCGACGATTTGTGCCGCGCCTTCATCGCAGGGAGTGAAATAATCGGAGGCCGACAATCCATTCGTTGTTCCAAGATGCAGAAAACTGTCGCCGTAACTGAAACTCTCCAATGTTCGATTCGCATTGAACGGGCCTTCTCCTGTCGCTACGAAAATGTTGCCGTTGGAATCCGCAGACGGCCCGCCTCCGCCCTGCCAAATTCCTCCTTGGATGGCGGGAGATTGGGTGACCACGAAAACTCCAGTTTGCTGCAGTGAGGAAGCGTCATATCCAAACAGCCAACCGTGATAATCGCCTTCCCCGCCAAACGACCCAAAGGCAACGTATACTACTCCGTTTTCAAGAGGATCAAGCAGCAACGCGGGCCGTTGGTTTTCCAGCGTTGGAATGAATGTAGTAGCCTGCCCTGCCTGCGTGGCGATGACGACTCCGGCCGGCTGAACGATTGGCAGTCCAGTCGCCAAATCGAGCGCGTAGAGCCTCTGGCTATAGGGTGGAGTGGCCCCGATGGTCTGCATTGCGGCGACGACAAATAGAACCGATGTGCTTGCGCTGATTACAGGAGTGCCTGTAATTCCGACGAAGGGTAGTATATCGGTACTCGTGATATCCAGGTTGGGAGTAGCGATGGCCTGCGATCCCTTGGGAATGAGACTTGTCTGCCAAAGCGGTACGCACGGGTTGGCATTGGCGTCTGCGTCAAAGGCGAAGACGGAATCCTTCTCCGTGGCCACAAAGACGACGTTGTGCGTCTCACCGGAGATCAGTAAGTTGGGCACATAAAGCGGCTGTGCATAGGCATAGCCATCGATGGGGCAGGAAAATAGTTTTCCAAATGTGGAGGAGCTGACCGTTGCCGGAGCGAGCGCCAGTTCCTGGCTGTTCACGCCCAAACGCGCATTGTCGTTGCGCCAGGTGAGGTTGCCCGGAAAATTCGTGACGTCGACTTGCGCTGTCCCGATGGCATTTGGATTTGCGATCAAGGTTGCCTTCACCGTGTATGCGCCCTGCGCGCTCGGTGGCGAATACATCCCGCCGGGCGTAATCGTCCCACCGTCAACCGCCCAGCTCACATCGCTGTTACTGACACCCGGCGTCATGACGTGCAATTGCAACGTCTGAGATGTCGTAAGGCTCGACAGAGCAGGCGACACGACAAGCGGCCCCGTTATCGAGCTGAGCGTGAGAATGGTTACGCTGGCGGACCCGGTTGCGGCGGGGTCCGACTTCAATACGGCGGTCACCGTCACCGTGGCCTGGCCTGAAATCGAGTTTGGCGCCGTGTAATAGCCGGTCGGACTGATGCTCCCCACAGGCGTGTTTCCGTTGGATGCCGGGCTAACCTGCCAGTTGACTGCCGAACTCGAGGCGTTTTCCACCACCGCGCTGAACTGCTTGTTCTCGCCGGGGAAGAGTTGCGCCGAACTTGGCGTGACGGTGACGGTCGCCGGCGCCGGCGATGGCGGAGGCGTGCCGGAGCCGACGGCACCGCAAGAAGTGCAAATCACGCAGAGTAGAAGCGATGCGCAAAGGAGCGTGCGCGGGAATTCCCGCAATCGTCCATCGCGGCGAGCGCGGAACACACCGCGCGGCAGGCACTCCCCAAGATACGAATGCAACGGGCTGGGCATAGGCTCCGCCTATTTGCATGAATTCCTGGAGAGTGGGGCGGAAGGTACCACAAGAAAAAAGAGGCGTCAACAAGTTTTGTCACTAATAATGACAGCGCTCTAGCCGTTGCAACCCACACCCGCGCAAGGCCCCGGGCTCGAGCTCGTCAGCCTGCGGAAAAAGGTCCTCACGCGATCCAAAAGAGTAGGTGAGGATTCCGGAGGCCGGTCGTCGGAGGGCGCTCGCGCCGCAGGGGTGGCGGGAGGTGCGGCCTCTGGCGAAGGCGCGGGATTCACGT
>Ga0210409_10006963_pt1 | contig 11706 bp, 9 predicted proteins | sample IncBWH17MmetaG_FD_161649 | JGI IMG/M metagenome (GOLD analysis project Ga0210409, IMG submission 161649) | Forest soil microbial communities from Barre Woods Harvard Forest LTER site, Petersham, Massachusetts, United States - Inc-BW-H-17-M | ecosystem: Environmental > Terrestrial > Soil >...
GTATTTTTCTGAAAAATTTTAAAGCTTTATTTTAATTATAATTTTAAATAATCTTTATAATTAGTTGATAATATTTGTTTTATCTATTTTATTTTTATTGAGGTATTTGTGGATTTTTATGCTTTTTATATGGCGATTTATCCTGTTTTTGCCCTCGTGCTCAGGCGTCTTGTTCCGCTTGATGAAGGTACACTATTTACCCCGTAAATTAAAAATAATTTTAGCTGTTAAATTAAAGAGTTGTATAGGAAATGGAAGCATAAAATGAGTTGTGAAATATCGTCTCCCCTCCCCTTGCATCTGATTTTTATACCGGGTTTATAGGATGGAATATCGTGTTTGATATGAGGTGTTTTTAGCGATTTCAGCGCCTGAAGATTTGGGTGTGAATGCTGTTTTGCAAGCCGGGATAATGGAGGTTTTTAAGGGAGAAAAGTTGGGGGAACAGGTGCGGTTTTTTAGAACTGATTTCTTCTTTTTTTGTAGATGGGGTATAGGAAAACTGCGCCCAAAATCAGCACGGCTCCAACGTAAAATCCGGTGGTCATGGTCTCTTTATTTCCGAAGAAAAGGAAGGCCAGAACGATGCCGTAAACGGGCTCGAGATTGGTGATCAGCGCCACCCGGAATGCCGATAAATAACGCATCACTCCAACACCTGCAACATAGGCAAGGGCGGTACAAACTGTGCCTAAAAGGAAGAGGTAAAGCCAGTCGCTGCTGCTTAAACTGAAGGTCTCTGTGAGCAGGCTTTTGTCGAATAAACGGTACAAAGTGATCCAGAAAAATGCGCCTGTGATCTCGTAAAAACTGATGATTCTGGCTTCACTTTTTTGCACCAGACTGGAATTGATGACTGAAAAAAGTGCAGAGGCTACTGCAGCTGAGAGACCGAAAATGATTCCTAAAGTATATTTTGTTTCGAATTTAAAGATCAGATAAATGCCCAGAATGATGATGAAACCGATCACCACATCACCCGTTTGCATTCTTTGTCTTTTCATAAGGGGCTCTAAGATTGCTGTGAAAAGTGTAAATGAAGAGAGGCAGACCAGAGTTACAGAAACGGTTGAAACTTTGATGGCATGGAAGAACAGGATCCAGTGGAGCGCCACGAGGCTTCCTGTAAAGATGAATTGCAGAAATTGCTTCCTGCTTACTTTAATACTGGTTTTGCTGAGTATAAAGTACAGGAATAGCGTAATGGAGGCAATCATGACGCGGTACCATACCATTTGTACTGCATTGATGGAAATCAGTGCGCCCAGAATGCCTGTAAAGCCCCAGATGAAAACAGTAAAATGAAGGATGAGCAGGTTTTTTGTGGTGTTGTTGGTCTGGGTAAGGGGCATGTTATTTTGGGGCTTTCCGCAGCAAATATAAGCCTAATAAGCCGAAAAATATAGTCGGCATTAAGACAGCCAGCAGGGGAGGAATACCTCCTTTTAAAGAGAACATCTTGGCAAAACGGTCTACAACGATATAGGAGAAGCTGAGGAAAATGCCTATTCCAAGTGATATACCAATTCCTCCGCGAACCTTTCTGGAAGATAAAGCCACACCGATCAGGGTGAGCACAAAGGCAGAAAGGGGTTGAAGATAGCGTTTGTATTGTTCAAAAAGCAGGTCGTTCATGATGCCAGATCCCCTTGTTTTCTCTTTCCTGATCTTATCGGAAAGGTCTTTGTTGCTCATGTTCTCAAAGATATTGTCATAAACAGAGAAGTCATCCGGACGCATGTCAAGAATGGTATCTTTAGTGGCGCCGGCACCACTTTTAAAGGTTTCTTTGAGGCCGTTGATGTCTCTTACGGTATAATTGGTGAGTTTCCAGGAGCGTTTTACAGAATCCCATTTGATCTCATCTGCTACCAGTTTTTTAGCCAGTACGTCGCCTTTAAAATTGTCCAGCATAAAACGGAAGCCGGATTTGCTCTTACTGTCGAAGCTTTCTATATAGATATAAGTGTTGTCATCCAGCTTCATGTGTATGTTTTGTTTGCTGGTGGGGTCATTTTTCTTCATGTACACGTTCTCAAAGTTGTTTTTGATCTGATTGGTGTAGGGAAGAATAAATAAATTGGACAGCAAATTGGCCGCAAATATAAAGGATGCGGAAATAAAATAAGGGCGCAGAAAGCGGTTGAAGCTTACTCCGCCACTCAATATCGGCACAATCTCCGTCTGATCGGCCATTTTTGCGGTGAAAAAGATCACGGCAATAAAGTTGATCAGCGGGGAGAGCATGTTCACGTAAAAAGGAATTGATCCTGCGTAATATAAAGTGAATACCTGCCAGATGGTGAGGTGGTTACCCAGGAAATCATCGAGTTTCTCAGAAAGGTCAAATATAATGATGATGACAATAAATACCGTTAGGGTATAAATAAATGTACCGAGGTATTTACTGATAATATACCAGTCAATGATCTTAAATCTGTTTCTGAGGAACTTCATCTATAATTTATTGCCTAAGATAGTGACCATTTTGTTTTTCCAGGCATAAAATTCACCGCTGATGATCTTTTCGCGGGCTTCTTTTACCAGCCACAGGTAGAAATGGAGGTTGTGCAGGGTGGCAATCTGTGCGCCAAGGATTTCTTTGGAATGCATTAAGTGTCTTAGATAGGCTTTGGTATAAACCTGATCTGCAAACAGGTCACTATCGGCTTCAATAGGAGAGAAGTCATTTTCCCATTTCTTATTTCCAATGTTGATAATGCCGTTTTTGGTGAAAAGCATGCCGTTTCTGGCATTTCTTGTCGGCATAACACAGTCAAACATATCTATCCCAAGGGCTATGTTTTCCAGGATATTAACAGGTGTACCCACACCCATCAGGTAACGGGGTTTGTCTTCTGGTAAAATATCGCAAACAACTTCCGTCATGGCATACATTTCTTCGGCTGGTTCTCCAACAGAAAGGCCGCCAATGGCGTTTCCTTCTCTGTCCATAGAGGCGATGAATTCTGCCGATTTTACCCTCAGGTCTTTGTATACCGAACCCTGAACGATAGGGAAGAGGGTTTGATCAAAGCCATATTTAGGTTCTGTGGTATCAAAACGGGTGCAGCAGCGCTTTAACCAGCGATGTGTCATGTTGATGGATGCTGCAGCGTATTTATAATCACATGGATAAGGAGTGCATTCATCGAAGGCCATAATAATATCTGCCCCAATAGTCCGCTGGATGTCCATGGCGTATTCTGGCGTGAAGAGGTGTTTGGAACCATCTATATGCGACCTGAAGGTGACACCTTCTTCTTTAATTTTGCGTACTTTGCTCAGTGAATAGACCTGGTAACCTCCACTGTCGGTTAAAATAGGACGGTCCCAGCCAATGAATTTGTGCAGGCCGCCGGCTTGCTCCAGGATACCAAGACCCGGGCGAAGATATAAATGATAGGTATTGCCAAGGATGATCTGTGCATCAATATCGTTTTTCAATTCCCGCTGATGAACTGCTTTAACCGTTCCTGCGGTGCCTACCGGCATAAATATGGGGGTTTGGATGTCTCCGTGTGCAGTGCTTACCACACCTGCTCTTGCTTTCGACTGCGCGTCCTGAGCCTCTAAAGTAAATTTCATCTATTTTTTTTTATTCCCTTGGGGTCAAACGGCGCTCAAATAATTGCGCCTGTGCGCTGTTTTGATAGCTTCCCAAAAAATCTCGTCAAAAATAGCAAAAAAAGGAGGGATTTAAGCGCTAAATTTTTTATCAACATACAGAGGCATTACAGATTAAAAACCAGAAATTTGACAGCTTTTAGAAATACCATCGTGGAATTAACCTTAATTGAAATCTGCCTGCTCGGCGTATTAGTTTTTTGTTTCGTCGTACAGCTGTATTTTACGCTTTTTGTACATCAGAAATTAGCCTCTGTCTCTATCGAAGAACCGCTCCCAAATGGCATAAGGCCCTTAAGTGTCGTGATTTGCGCCCGTAATGAAGCGGAGAATCTGAAAACCTTTTTGCCGGCAATCATGGATCAGAATTATCCTGATTTTGAAGTGATTGTGGTCAATGACCGGTCCTGGGATGGTACAAGGATTGTTCTGGAAGAATTTTCAGAAAAGTATGAAAAGCTGAAGGTCGTAACGGTTGCTGATGGCGGAAAATTTATTGCAGGAAAGAAATTTGCGGTGACCATGGGTATTAAGGCCGCGAAAAATGACTGGCTTGTTTTTACGGATGCGGATTGTTATCCGGCTTCTCCAAATTGGTTGATGGGCATGCAACAACCCCCGGAAGACCATAAAGAGATCCTGCTGGGCTATTCACCTTACACCAGAAGAAGAGGTTTATTGAATGCGCTGATCCGTTTTGAAACTTTTTTTACGGCCGTAAATTACCTTTCTTTTGCTTTAAAAGGTATGCCTTATATGGGGGTAGGCCGTAATATGGCTTATAAAAAATCTCTTTTTTTTAGAAATAAAGGCTTTGCTGCCCATATGCATATTCCTTCTGGTGATGATGATCTTTTTGTAAATGCACATGCAACCGCAAGAAATACAGCCATCCGTATCCACCCGGATACGCAGGTTTGGAGTTTACCAAAGACCAGTTTTACAGCTTATCTGAGACAGAAAAAGAGGCATTTTGGCGCCGGCAAAATGTATAAAGGTAAACACCGCTTTATTTTGACGGCTCAGGCATTGATCCAGTTTTTATTCTATATGATGCTTATTACGGCCTGTTTCTTTAAGGCATTATGGTATCCTGCGGCAGGTATTTTTGGCCTGAGTATCCTGATCAGATGCTTTGTGTACCCTAAATTGTTAAGGCGTTTAAACTATCCTGGCCTGGCCTGGTGGTTCCCGGTTCTGGATATACTCCTGTTCATTTTTCTAATCTTTAACGGCATTCTGTCTATATTTGTTAAAAAAGCCCAGTGGAAATAAAATCAACAATCATTCAAAAATATTTTAAAGATCTGACTGAAACGCAAATCGCACAGCTGGATCAGCTCTATCCTTTATACAGTTTCTGGAATGCTCAGATCAATGTGATCTCCAGGAAAGATATTGACGAGTTGTACGAACGACATATCCTCCATTCACTGGGAATAGCTAAGTTCTGCAGCTTTAAAAAGGGAGAAAAGGTTCTGGACGTGGGTACAGGCGGTGGTTTTCCTGGCATCCCCCTGGCTATTCTTTTTCCGGATACGGAGTTCCATTTGGTAGATTCTATAGGGAAAAAGATTAAAGTGGTTACAGAAGTGGCTTCGGCATTGGGGTTAAAAAATGTAAAAGCAAGTCATTTGCGTGCAGAACAGATCACGGATCAGTATGATTTTGTGGTGTCCAGGGCGGTAACGCGTTTAATAGATTTCTATCCATGGGTGAAAGGGAAGTTTAAAAAGGACTCTAAAAATGCAATTCCAAACGGTATTTTATATTTAAAAGGTGGGGAATTACAGGAGGAGATTAAAGAGTCGAAGCTGAAGGCAGAGTTGTATCCATTAGCGGAATACTTTGAGGAAGATTTCTTTGAAACTAAATATGTGGTGTATATCCCACAATAATTTTTCTTTTAGCGCCTGTTGATGGTGATTTTTCAAAAGCTGAATTCTAATTTAGCCTATGAGTATAATCCATCAAATAGGCCTTTCTTTTATTGATACAGTAGGCCCTGTATCGTCGAAAATTCTTCTGGAACATTTTGGTACTGCTGAAGCCGTATTTGGTGCAGGAAAAAATGACCTGCTTGCTATAGAAGGCATCGGGGCGGTAATGACTGCCCAGATTCTGAGTGGCAAAGCATTGCTTGCTGCAGAACAGCAACTTAAATTTATCGAGAAAAACAAGATCAGACCGCTGTTTTTTACAGATCCTGAGTATCCTGCACGTTTAAAACAGTGTCATGATGCACCTGTATTGCTCTATTATAAAGGCACTGCCAGCCTTAACCATGAAAGGATGTTAAGTGTAGTGGGTACAAGGATGGCTACCGCTTACGGGAAGAACCTTTGTGCGGAACTGGCGGAAGCATTGCGACCTTATAATGTGTTGGTGGTGAGCGGGCTTGCCTATGGTATTGATGTGGCTGCGCATAGAGAGAGTTTGAAGCATCAGATTCCTACAGTAGGCGTACTGGGGCATGGTTTAGACCGGATTTACCCGCATCTTCATAAAGAAACGGCCTATAATATGCTTAAAAACGGCGGCTTATTAACCGAATTTCCGATACATACAAAACCTGAAAAAGGTAATTTTCCCAGAAGAAACCGGATTATTGCAGGGATCTCAGATGCCACCTTGGTGGTTGAAGCCACTTTAAAGGGCGGGGCGCTGATCACAGCAGAGCTGGCCAATTCCTATCATAAAGACGTATATACTTTTCCTGGCAGGGTAAATGACTTGTGCTCGCAAGGCTGTAATTATCTGGTGAAGACAAACCGTGCTGCGCTGATCAGTAGTGCTGATGATTTGCTGGTCAATCTGGGCTGGGAAAGCCTCGGGAAGAAAAAGATATTTCATCAGGCGAGCCTGTTTCCAGACCTTTCTGCCGAGGAACGTAAAATTATTGAAATCCTGAAAACCGGGACTGCTTTGATTGACGACATAGGACTGAAGACTGCGCTGCCGCAAAACAGGTTAAGTGTCCTCATGTTCAACCTGGAGATGTTGGGTATCGTTACTGTTTTGCCAGGAAAACGTTATCAGCTCAATTAAGAAATTTTGATTCACCTATAAAAATAAAGGTTTGTAAGTCTATTGGAGTACTAGATTAAAATTATATTTTATTTATTTTTGTTATGTAAAATTATATTTTAAATTTCTATTTGTAAATAGAATTCTAAGGGTCAAATTGTATTTTTGTATCATGTGGTACAACAATATATTAGAAACGATCGGCAATACGCCGCTGGTTAAACTGAACAATATTACGAAGGAAATTGAGGCTACTGTTTTAGCTAAAGTGGAATCTACCAATCCCGGAAACTCGATCAAAGACCGTATGGCGGTAAAAATGATTGAGGTGGCAGAACAAAGTGGTCTGCTTAAACCAGGAGGGACCATTATTGAGGGTACCTCTGGCAATACAGGTATGGGACTGGCCATGGCAGCGATCATTAAAGGGTACAAGTGTATCTTTACAACAACAGATAAGCAGTCAAAAGAAAAAGTAGATGCTTTGCGTGCCTTTGGTGCGGAGGTGATTGTGTGCCCTACGAATGTTGAACCGGAAGATCCGCGTTCTTATTATTCTGTTTCTTCTCGTCTGGAGCGTGAGGTTCCAAACTCCTGGAAACCAAATCAGTATGATAATCTGGCCAATTCTCTGGCACATTATGAGCAGACTGGTCCGGAAATCTGGGCGCAGACAGAAGGTAAGATCACTCACCTGGTGGTGGGGGTAGGAACTGGCGGTACGATTTCGGGAACCGGTAAGTATTTAAAAGAACAAAACCCCAATATTCAGATCTGGGGTATTGATACCTATGGTTCTGTGTTTAAAAAGTATAAGGAAACCGGGATCATGGATAAAAATGAGATCTACCCATATATAACGGAGGGTATAGGAGAGGATTTTCTTCCTAAGAATGTCGATTTTGATCTGATTGATCTTTTTGAAAAAGTAACCGATAAAGATGCGGCCTTAATGACCCGTGATATTGCCCGTAAAGAGGGGATTTTTGTAGGAAATTCTGCAGGTTCTGCTATTGCGGGCTTGTTGCAGTTGAAAGACAGACTAAAACCTGAGGATGTAGTGGTGGTGATTTTTCATGATCATGGAAGTCGGTATATGGGTAAAATGTATAACGAGGACTGGTTAAGAGAGCGCGGCTTTTTACAGGATGAGAAACTTACAGCACGTGCTATTTTGGCTAAAAAGGATCAGTCAGAGATCATTACGATTGACTGCGAAAAGACCATTTTGGAGGCTATTAACAATATGAATACCCTGAATATTTCTCAGATTCCGGTGACCCAGAAGGGGATGGTGGTTGGTAAACTGGCAGAGGGAGATATCCTTAAAGCTTTATTGGAAAATCCATCTTTAAAATCTGCTCCGGTGAGCGAGATTATGACGGCAACTTTCCCTTTTGTAGATATGAATACGTCAATAGACCGGATTTCTGCACTGATCAACAAGGAAAATAGTGCGGTACTGGTAGAAGATGAACAGGGAAAAATTGAAATTATTACCCAGTATGATATTATTAATGCGATTTCTGGTTAAGAGATTTACTTGTTTTTAAGACATAAAAAAACCCCAAACGGGGCTTTTTTATGTCTTTTGATTCCGTTTTAATGGCTTGGGCCGTTACCCTCTACACGTTTGATCTGTGCGCCTAATGCGCGCAAGCGGATATCAATGTCCTGATAACCACGCTCAATCTGTTCAATATTATAGATGGTAGAGGTTCCTTCTGCAGATAAAGCAGCGATAAGAAGGGAAACTCCGGCCCGTATATCGGGTGAGGTCATACTGATACCTCTGAGTTTATATTGCTTATCGATACCGTTTACACTGGCACGGTGTGGATCACAAAGGATAATTTGTGCACCCATATCGATCAATTTATCTACGAAGAAAAGTCTGCTTTCAAACATTTTCTGATGGATCAATACAGATCCTTTTGCTTGTGTAGCGACTACTAATACAATGCTCAGCAGATCTGGCGTAAATCCAGGCCATGGAGAATCTGCAATCGTAAGCATAGAACCGTCTATAAATGACTCTATTACATAATGTTTTTGAGATGGGATATAAATATCGTCACCCCGCAGTTCAAACTTGATACCCAGTTTTTTAAATGTATCAGGAATGACACCAAGTTCGTTATAGCATACATTTTTGATGGTGATCTCAGATTCAGTCATGGCAGCAAGGCCGATAAATGAACCAATTTCTATCATATCCGGCAGCATTCTGTGTTCAGTTCCACCAAGTTTGCCGACGCCTTCAATAGTGAGCAGGTTAGAACCTATGCCACTTATTTTAGCGCCCATGCGGTTCAGCATTTTACAAAGTTGCTGTAAATATGGCTCGCAGGCTGCGTTATAGATGGTTGTAGTGCCTTTGGCCAGTACTGCGGTCATCACAATATTAGCTGTTCCGGTTACTGAAGCTTCATCCAACAGGATATATGCGCCTTTCAGATCGGTAGCATCTACGTTAAAAAACTCTTTTTTGTTGTCGTAAACAAATTTGGCACCCAGTTTCTCAAAACCTAAAAAGTGGGTGTCAAGGCGTCTTCTTCCTATTTTGTCGCCCCCTGGTTTAGGGATAGCGGCTTTACCAAAGCGGGCAAGAAGAGGGCCTACAATCATAATGGAGCCTCTTAGACCGCCTCCTTTAGCTTTGAATATATCCGACTGGAAGTAGTCCAGATTGATGTCTTTGGCTTCAAAAGTATAGGTGTCTTTAGATAAACGCTCTACTTTTACGCCGAGGTCGCCCAGTAATTCGATCAGTTTGTTGACATCTTTGATGTCGGGGATATTGCTTATGGTGATCTTCTCTTCCGTTAATAAAACGGCAGATAAGATTTGTAAAGCTTCGTTTTTTGCGCCCTGAGGCTGGATTTCGCCTTTTAGTTTTTTGCCACCAATAATTTCAAATGCGTTCATATACTCTCTGTTCCTGTCTTAATGCTGATGGTAATTAATGTCTTTGTTTCGGATTGTTGTTCCTTTGCTGACGATTATTATTGTTGTTGTTATTTTGACGGTTTTTTCCGTTGTTGTTGTTCCTGCCTCTGTTGTTGTTATTGGCAGGTCTGTTGCTCACTGGTTTAAATTCTACCTTGGCCAGGTTTACATTTTCTTCCAGCTGAAGTTCTCCTCCGGAAAGTTCGGCTAAGTTCTTTAATATGGTTTCGTCGGCTACATTGTCCTTGTTCCAGGTCACATAGGCCATCTTCATGAAATTTGCAATTCCTTGAACCATAGCTGCTTTGCGTTCTGGTTCTTCCAGGGCTTTTGCTTTTTCAATCAGAACTTCAACGGTTTTTCCGTAATGTTTATACCTGATCTTCTGCTGTGGATAGCCAATATGTTTAGGTCTGACCATTGCCGCTTCAGGCGTTGGCTTTGGGTAGGGGCTGTCTACATCGATCTTATAACCGGAAATAATGTGCAGGTGATCCCATAATTTATGCTTAAAGTCCGCTACGTCACGAAGGTGCGGGTTTAAAAATCCCATCAGATCGATTACTGCCTGGGCATATCTGTTGCGTTCCTGGCGATCTTCCAGTTCACAAATATACTTCACCATGTTCTGCACATTGCGACCATATTCTGCCAGGATCAATTCGTTTCTTGTGGTATTATAATCGAATTTCATGTTCTATTTTCTCTATAGGCATCCGGATATGGAATCTGGTGCCTTTTGTTTTTATTTAAATCTATATAACTTTTACGAGTACACCAAAGATGTGTCCTCTAAAGTTAAATTCTTATCTAACAATCCGCAATTTAGCAAATTTTAGTAATAACTGCTTATTACCCAAGCCCTGAAAGAAAACTGTTGCTTTTACGTCTGGCAAATGACCTTCCAGATTAACAATTTTACCAAAACCAAACTTTTCATGCTCTACTTCCATGCCATTCTGAAATGCATTTGGTGCATCGGGCGCAAAGCCTGGTGTAGGCACGTGTGCTTTGGGCAGCATGGCGGTGGTTTTTGGTCTCATGGCCGGGGCACTGCTGCCAGTGGCCGGGGCAGATGAGGTCATTTTTGGCTTGCTGAAGGTGTCCCTTTGTTGTGTCCAAACCCTTCTCTCATCGTCAAAACTGTTTTCTCCCAAACTGCTTTTTACAGGTTTGGCTACTTCTATTTCTAAATATCTTGCATTGATCTCACTGATGAAACGGCTGGGTTCGCAATTGGTAAGTGTACCCCAACGGTATCTGGAGGTAGAATAGGTTAAAGTTAGTTTTTTTTCTGCACGGGTTACGGCTACATAGAACAATCTCCGTTCTTCTTCCAGGTCTGTCCTTGAATTTAGTGACATTTGGGAAGGGAAGAGGTTTTCTTCCAGCCCAACAATGAATACATTCTTGAATTCCAGTCCTTTGGAAGAGTGGATGGTCATCAGAGAAACGGTGTCTTTGTCCTTGTCGTCTTGTCTGTCGTCATTGGTCAGTAATGCGATGTCCTGCATGAAAATGGCCAGGCTGCGGTCTTCAATGTCTTCACGTTCAGCGAATCCTTTAATACCGTTTAGTAGCTCCTGGATGTTTTCATAGCGGCTTCTTCCTTCTATGCTGTCATCGGTATGAAGTTCTTTAAGGATACCCGAGTGCTGCGCGATATACAGGGCAGTTTCATAGGCATCCAGTTTTTTGGCTTCTGCCATAAAGCTCTGTATGAGTACGGCAAAGTCATTTAACTGATTGGCAATACGGCCTTCAATATATTGGGATGGATTGCAGATCACATCCCACATGGTAATGTTATATTTGTCTGCGGCAACAATGATTTTGTCTACAGTAGTGTCACCTAAACCCCTTCTAGGATAATTGATGACCCTTTTTATAGCTTCTTCATCGGCCGGGTTAAAGGTTAAGCGGAAATAGGCGATCAAATCTTTGATCTCTTTGCGCTGGTAGAAAGAAAGTCCGCCGTAGATTTTATAAGGTACGTTCAGCTTTCTTAAAGATTCCTCCATGGCCCTGGACTGGGCATTGGTACGGTATAAGATGGCAAAATCATGGTATCTCAATCCGTTACTGCTGCGGTCCTGTACGATG
>Ga0210409_10006966_pt1 | contig 11704 bp, 13 predicted proteins | sample IncBWH17MmetaG_FD_161649 | JGI IMG/M metagenome (GOLD analysis project Ga0210409, IMG submission 161649) | Forest soil microbial communities from Barre Woods Harvard Forest LTER site, Petersham, Massachusetts, United States - Inc-BW-H-17-M | ecosystem: Environmental > Terrestrial > Soil >...
ATGGGTTCCCGCGTTGTCTGCGCCGAGGCGGGATTAAGCCTTGGCTGCGGACGCGAATTGAGTGCGCATCTGCTGCCCGAACTGCCGCATCGCGGCGACCTGACCAGGATTGCGGCTTTCCGCCCAGGCTTCGAAGCGCTGTGCTGCTTTTTCCAAGTTTTCGAGGAATTGTCTATTGACGAAGCGCTTGCGAGCCTCCGGAATGGTGGGCTTAACGCGTTCCCAAACGCCGAAAAATTCGCCGCTGGTTTCGAAGAACAGTTCTTCGTGCAGCAGACCGTAATTGAGCAACGCGCAGGCTTGCTCCCAATAGCTGACCACCATCATGAAGGATGCGCCCGCTTCCGTTCCCATCGGGCCGATTTTCATGGCCTCGTCGAGAGTGTCCGCGAAAAAGTTTTTCATGAACCATTGACGCGCCTCGCGCAAACGGGCCTCGCGACGCTCTTCAAAAACCTGCAGGTGAAGCTGTGCTTGTTCGAACGTGGGTTTCGTACTCATGTGTTTTTATCTCCTCTTGCCTTTATGGTTTTTATGAATCAAAAGCGCTGAGCTCGAAGTTCCAATTTCGCTTCCGGTTCCAATTTTTCAATTTCAGCTTCGGTTTCGCTTTTCTAGTTTCGCTTTTCTCCTTTCTCTTTTCCCTTTTTCTCTATTTGCTTTCGTGATGCCGTTTACCGCGAATGAGGACCCTCCGCGTGCTTGCGCGTACGCTCAAGAATCCACGCCCAGCCTTTACCCATGCCTTCCTTGTGATCGTCCGGAACGAATCCCAGCACCGTGTGCCGGAATGTAATCAACGTCCCGCCGTCCGCTTCCGACAGCCGATACTGCAAGTTGGAGACGACCGCATAGGACATGAACAACGGGCCGGTGATTTCCAGTAGAGTCGGGCGCTTGATGGCCTGCACCAGTCCCCAGAAATGGCCGTTGTTATCGCCGAGGTCCCGGTACCACCTTCCCCCGGGCCATGGCTCGATCTTCATCGCCAAGGGATTCCCTTCCGGAGTTTCATTCTGCGGTCCTATTTGTTCCAGTAATGCGTTGAACGTGGTGTCGGGCGTCGCACGAACCCGGATTTCCTGATTGATGTTCAGCGTCAAGTTGTCGGTCATGGTCGTTGCAGCAGTCTTGGTCATTCCTCCTCCTTCTGGGTGATTCGACGAAGCTCAGCTTCTTTCGTCGCGGCTGCTTCGGCACGTTCTTTTACTCGGCTCAATTGGTAATGCCACAGGCGCTCAAACGTGCCGGCCCACTCGTGGAGCGGCCGGATCCCCTCGGCATTGGTGCGATAAAACATTTGGCGTCCTTCGCGGCGAACGTGAACCAGGCCGACGTCGCGCAGGACGCGCAGGTGTTTTGAAACGGAGGGCTGCTCGAGCCCCAACCTGTCCACTATATCGCCGACCGGGCGCTCCTGGAGCGCCAAATAATTGAGTATCTCCCTGCGCCGTGGTTCGGCAATGGCGTTGAAGCAGTCCGAAGTGGTGGTCGCCCTCGGCATGGGTTCTATAATACATTCCCATATAGGAATATATCAAGCGCATTTTTTTGCTGCGAGAATTCGACCGCCGTCCACGATCTCGAACGGGAGATCGTTCCTGTGGCTGGCGAATTGTTATTTCGCCCATGATTTCTTAGGATTCCCCGTCCTGCTACCATTCTTCGATGGGCAATCTGGTCGGTTCTTTCTATCCATTTCATTGCCGTCCTGGCTCGGTTGCTCGGTCCTGGCGGCGTCCGTTCCATTGTTGCGGAGTCCCTTCTCCACAAGCACCAACTCCTCGCCAGAAACTTGTTGATAAGTTCTCTGGAATCAACAAATCGGTTTGGACAAGTTTCAGGCACCAGTGACCGTCGCAGACGCAGTCAGGGCTGATCGTGAATCGCTCCCGCCATCGATCGCCGAATCTAAGCGCCTCGGCTCGCATCCTCGCCGGCTTGCAGGATCGCCGGATTTGAAGGTCAAGTATCCATAAAAGTAATCCATAAAAGTAACGCGCGCTCCCAACCAGGAGTCAGTCACCGCCCGCATATAGGAGTTACCCGTCGCTTTCTTCATTACGGAACGCCTCGGTTTCAACTTCTTAACTGGGCCTGGATTTGGTCTAAAGCTTCCTTTTGGTTTTGATTTCGAGCGAGGGGAAGCAGCACTCGCCTTTCTGTGATAAGTTCGCGAAACCGTACATTTGACGTGCCATTACCCACTTGTCCGGCTGATATGGCGTTAACCAGGGACCGGCAATTGTTGAGATTTTCTCTGGTCAAAGTTTGGTCGTGCTAGACGAATGTTCGCCGAAAATGGTTATTCGACACGGCGCGGATGCTCAGGCGTGTTGCAGTAGCTCTGTCCGATATTTCTGAGCAAGCGCGGCAACCTTCGCCTTGAACTCTGCTTCTGCTTCATCATCCAACTTCGGCGGAGGCGTTGTACGGGTTGCGACCGGTACACCGATCTCCATGAAGAATTCTTCCTGACCAGGTGGCGAACAGATGCAATGCATTCTCGTCGGCCGGGTCGATGAATTGTGGAACTGGTGGGGAGCATTTGCCGGGACATGGATCGTCTCACCGGCTCGTGCTACCTGTTTTGCTCCACGAAATACAACGTCGAGTTCGCCTTCAAGTAGAGTGAAGGTCTCCTCGAAATCGTGACGGTGGGGAGGTGGCCCTCCGCCCGGAGGAACGTACATGTCGATTAGACAAAAGCGGCCAGCGGTTTCCTGGCCCGTGAGAAGAATCGTGTAGGTATCTCCCACTACTCCAATGTGACGGGTTTTCTGATCTGTGTCCGACCGTATAGTCGCAAGCTTGCGTAGCGGGTCGTCTGGCGGGATCGCTAAAGCGTGTTGCGTCGCTGAATTTGATTTATCGACCATTCCTTGCTTCTCACATTTCCTTTCCCTTTGATGCACGGTCGCTCCACATGTGACACTGACCATTTCTTGCTTTTCACTCTAACGTTCGTCAGTCAGCAGGCCGCCTGCCATCGCGCACCGCCAGCCCGGCACAATCAGGCCGACTCCTTAGCTCCGCTGCTTGGCGCCCCAAACCCGCCGCAACGTGACCGCAACTTCTCGCGCTCCTCGGGGGACATCTGCTCCCACCGCTCGGCCATTCGCCGCCGATAATTCGAGCGATGAAAGCCGCGGCCACTTACGCCTCCGAACAGAATCCGGCAGAGAGCCAGCAGTCCCACAGCCTGCCAGAAGCTAATTTGCCGCCATCCGAATAACGACGGCACCAGCCAGTTCCATAGATGCAGCACCACTTCACCACCAATCGTGATGAACAGGGCGATTCCCAGTGGTGCCAGAAAAATAATCCATATCCATTTCTTTTTCATGTTGTGTTCCTCATTTCCTTGTAAGCTCGTCGTGAATTCTCTGCAATCGTTCGCGTAGATGCAGCACCGCGTAGCGCTTGCGCGAAAGCAGTGTGTTCACGTTTACGCCACTTTCTGCCGACAAGTCTTTGAAGCTCCACCCTTCCAGCTCGTGTGCCACGAATACTTCACGCTGCTGCTCGGGCAGTTCTTCCAGCGCAGACTCCAAGTCATCCAGAAGCACGTTGCGGAAGTACACCGCTTCCGGCCCCGCATCGGGCGATGGCAACAGATCTTCGATCCGCAGCAGTTCGCCCTCTTCATCCTCCACCGCTGCGTCGCTGAAGGTCTTCGCCTTCTTCTTGCGGAAAAGGTCCGTGATGCGATTGCGTGCCACGCGAAAAAGCCAGCCGGTCACGTGCTCAATCGGCATCAGCAGGCGATTAGCTTCTACCAGTTCATAGAAGACTTCCTGCAAGATGTCTTCGACGTCGGAGGGATCGGGCACACGCCGGCGGATGAAATTACGCAGCCGCGATCGTTCCTCCTCCATGACTTCGGAGATTTGACGGTTTTGCTCGGTCGTCGAGGTGGCGCTCAATGGCTCAACCATCCATTCCTGTAGACGAACGGCAGCCTCAAATATTGTAATGTTTTGTTAATCAGACTTAAGAGCGCCGGATCCAAGTAGTAAGGGCTGTGGCGGGCGAATTATTATTTCGCCCATGATTCCTCAGGGTTCCCCGTCCCGTTACGATTCTGCGATGCGCAGGCTTGGTTTCGCACTTCCCACCAAGCAAAAACAGACGTTGATTGACAAGTCGGGACAAGTCTTGTGCGAGAAGAGCGCGAAGCGGTTGCGGTGTAAGTCTATATGAGAGCGGGAGCTAAGAGTGGCCAGGGCGAGTGGATTTGAGCCGCCGACCTCCTGGTCCGGGACCATACGCTCGACGACAATTCGCGTGTCCTTAAATTTCTGATTGCACAATAGTTGGTCGGGGCGAGTGGATTTGAACCACCGACCTCCTGGTCCCGAACCAGTGGCTAAATCAACCTAAGTCGCTGTCCTGGCGTCAGTTACGTTTTTTTTTGGGCCGCTCTCAGTTAGACAAGTTTGGACAAGTCCCCCGTGATTTTGGTCAATTGCGTCGCGTGTTCAGAACTGTACGACGGGGGCGCCGAGGATCAAACGGGAGTGGCGCACGTTGACGGTTAACATCCGTAGCCGCAAGCATACGGTTAATGGCTTCTCAACTCTACGGAATACGGCCAAAACGAGCTAAACACAGCGTCATAATTAATTGCGCATTGGAGGGAAAGGTGTTCTCCTGGAATCATGAGACTCATTCACTCATTCCGGTGTCAGGAACCCACGTTCACAATTTTCCCGATCCAGTTTGGTTCATCTGTCGCTGCACGAAGCAGGCAGTCGGCGCAATCGTCAAAGGAAAGCGGAACGAGTGGCGCGACTCGTGCTGACGGACCTGCCGTATAGCGTCCCTTCGCCGGCTTATCTACCAATACGACCGGGCGAACGATGACCCACTCCATGTCTATTTTCTGCGTCATCCGCTCGGCGACCGCCTTGTCAGTAATTGCAGCAGTGAATATCCGGCGCGATACGCGGACGGCAAAGCGGTTGGGACAGGAGAGCTCGCGTCCATCGCTCAAGCCGATACCACTTTGCAATATGAATCGTCGGACGTTCGCACGTTTGCATTCGGTGAGAATGCTGGCGACACCGACTGACATGAGCGTTCCTGGCGAGAGGTTCTTTTCTGGTCCGATGCAGCTAATGACGGCCTCCACGCAACCCGTATGGTCAAAATTCTCGTCGTGCCCGCTGCCCCACGCATGAACCTCACTTCAAGCACAGGTTCATGATAAATCAGGCTCGGTAGACCCTTTCCTTGGGCCAGACCGCAAACATCCTTATATGTATGTGAAATTGCCAGACACGACTCGCTGTCCCCCTACCTCTACGCCTACGCCGCCTCTCGCTCGTGGTACTTCAGCAGACCGCCCAGCCGCTCCCGACACCTCCAAAGCACGTACGATTTCTAGCTGAGTCGCAGGATCATAAATGCATTGCGCTAGGACGCATCTCTGCTTTTCAACTGCTGCCCCCAAGACTTCGGGAGAAAATCCGATGGCAAAACCGGATGAACCACCGTAGTTCGGTAGGACTGTTCCCCCCACCCTTCGCGCCAATCTATGTCGGTGGTATCCTCGCACGGTGCCAATATTCACCAATTTCCGATTCGTAGGGGCCACCCGCCGCTCCAAGGGCTTACCATGCGGATTCTGCTGATTGAAGATGAAACCAAGGTCTCGAATTTTGTCACTCGCGGACTCTCCGCCGAGCGCTACGCGGTGGATACCGCTCCCGACGGCAGTAGCGGCATCGCTTTCAGCCAGTCCTATCATTACGACCTCATCATTCTCGATCTCATGCTTCCAAAAGTCAGCGGTGGCGAAGTCCTGAAACTCATCCGCCGCAAAGATACCAACGTGCCGGTTTTGGTTCTTACTGCCAGAGACAGCATCCAGGACAAAGTCGATATTTTTGAGGCGGGCGCGGACGACTACCTCACCAAGCCTTTCGCTTTCGCCGAGCTTTTGGTGCGCGTGAAAGCATTATTGCGCCGCGGTCCCGTCAATCGCGCCAGTTCCATCCATATCGTCGACCTGGAATTGGACCGGCTTTCTCAGCACGTGAAGCGCGCGGGAAAGCGGATCGATCTGACCTCCAAGGAATACGCCTTACTGGAATACCTCATGTCCAATTCCGGGCGTGCCCTTTCGCGCACCATGATCATCGAGCACGTCTGGGATCAAAGCTTCGATGGAGTCACCAATATCGTCGATGTCTACGTTCGTCATCTTCGCAGCAAAATTGATGACGGGCACTCCCGCAAATTGATTCGCACCATTCGGGGCGTCGGTTATGCCATCGAGGAAGAGGGTGACTCGTGAAATTCCGCTCGCTCCGTTTTCGCATCACCGCCTGGTATGCGGGACTGCTGACTCTCTCTCTTCTTCTCTTTGGAGTTTCCGTTTACTTAGGATTAGACCACTATCTCGAATCCTCCTTGCGCAAAAATATTGGCGAAGAAGCGAGATCCATTGGCGACAAGGTCCTAGAAGATATCGACAAAAACGGTGAGAAATATGTCATTGAGGAGACCGGAGAAAATTACGCCCCAGAAATTAATGGACGCTTTATCCGCATCACGCGTCAGGATGGCAGCAGGCTCTACCAATCAAATCCACCTAAAGACAATTCCTTCGATCCCACTTTGGTCTCGGTCAACTCTCAGCCATGGGATTCCGCTTCTTACCGGCGTGAATTCGTTGGTGGGGAAGCGTTAGTCCTATATCCATACGTGTACTCAACCCCTGAGGGCAAAAGGTTTCTGATCGAGGTCGGTGCTCCCTACCACGAAATTTCGAATGTCTTGCATGGCCTGATTCTGATCCTTGCTTTGGGCACGCCATTGATAGTTGCCGCTGCCATAGCGGGTGGTTACTGGATGATGCAGCGCGCCTTGCAACCACTCAATGAGATTGCCGCAAAGGCAGAACTTCTTGGTTACAGAAACCTGAAGGAACGCCTGCCGCTCGTCCATTCTGGTGATGAAGTCGAACGATTGTCCGTTTCCTTGAACCGCATGATCTCTCGTCTCGACTATTCCTTTCAACACATCAATCGCTTTTCCGCCGACGTCTCTCATGAATTGCGCACTCCCCTGACGATTCTTCGCGGTGAACTCGAAACGATCGCTCAGCAGCGGGTTTCCACTGAACATTTGGAAATGATTGGCAGCGCCTTGGAAGAGACCGATCGCTTATCCAAAATTGTGGACCAACTTCTTTCCATTTCCCGGCTCGATGCCGGCGAAGCTTGCAGAGAAGTTGTCCGGCTCGATTTGGGAAACCTCGCGACCTCTACTGCTGACCAATTGCGGCTCCTTGCCGATGAAAAGTCCATCTCTCTAGTTTTCAATGTCACGCCAAACGTGTTCGTCGAGGCGGATCAGATTCGTCTGCGCCAGGTGATCGCCAATCTCCTCGACAACGCCATCAAGTACACGCACCCAGGGGGCATGGTCGAAGTATCCGTCTCTTCTTCGGAAAATGTCGCGGTTCTGCAGGTTCAGGATAATGGTGTCGGCATCGCCCCGGCTGCTTTGCCTCACATCTTTGAACGTTTTTATCGCTCGGATCTCGCGCGGTCTCGCTCTTCGGGAGGTTCCGGCTTGGGCCTCGCCATCGTCAAAGCGATTTGTGTGGCGCACAGCGCGGACGTAACAGCGTCCAGCACGGAAGGTCGGGGAAGTTGCTTCCGCGTTGAGTGGGCCCTGGCATCTGGCTCGGCTAGCTTTGCAGATCGGCCCACAGCGGATGCACTAGCGAAAGTCACGAAGTCCGCAGAACAGAACGATTCAACTCACTAACACCCGCAACAAACAAAAATGCCATGCGGATTCCTTGATTCCCTCCCGAAACCACATGGCATCTTCTTTTTTAAGCTTTACCTAGCTGCGAATGGATCCCAACGGAACCCAAACGTATACGTTGGCCGGTAAAATTCCCGCTGGTTCACAAACTGCGGGCTGCCGTAGTAGAACCCGAACACTTCGTTGTTCAGATTTAAGCCTGCAGCCGTGAAGTACAGTCCGTTGTGGATTCGGTAGCTTCCCTGTAAATCGACTTGGAAGTGTGAATACAGGTACTGATCTCCACTTGGTCCATGTAGCCCACCGGGTGTGGTTGGATCTCCGCTGAAGTTGTACACATAAATGTTCGGCCCGTTGTACGCCAGACCTAAGCGAACGGAAAGCCGTCCTCGATCATAAGTTGGGCTGATGTTCCAGGTATTCGGTGTTTGCCGGAGTAACGCTGGGCTATCTGTTCGTCCCGGCGAAACGTTCGTCGCTTGGGACCACGAATAACTGTAATTCGCGGATATTCCAAGGCCCTTTAGCAATCCCGGAAGGTACGTAAGGTGATGCAGAAATGCAATCTCGAAGCCTCCGATATGCCCACTGCCTGCATTCACAGGTGTGTTGATCAGGCAGTTCGGATAGCTTGGAACGGATGGAGGACATGTTGTCGCGTTCCCCGTAACTTGTGTGGCCACCACCGGATCGCTCAGTTGTTTGTAAAAGACCCCTGCCTGCAGCAACCCGAATGGCGTCAATGACCGCTCGTAGAGCAAGTCGTAGTTGAGCGAGTATTCTGGTCTTAACGTTGAATTTCCCTCGGTAATCGTGCAGGGTAGCGTTCCACAATCCGTCGAGAAAGACGCGGTCAGATATTGCGGATCGGGTCGATTTAGCGACCGGCTGAACGCCACGCGGATGTCCGATTGATTGTCCAACCGATACCGTAGCGATGCGCTAGGCAACCACGAAATGTAATTCCCACCTCCGACTAAGTCCAGCGTGCTCGTAACCTGGTTGAAACTCACCGTCTTATCGTTTGTGCCCTCGATTCGAAGTCCAGCGATGAACCTGAATTTCCCGAAGTCCGTCGTGTTCATCACGTATCCTGCGGTTACTTGCTCCACCAGATCGAAGTTTTGGGGATTGCCACCATAAGTGCTCGTGAGTGTGAAGTCCCCCGGATGTGCCGTCAGATAAGCATTCCCCATTGCCCAGTTTGGGGAATTCGGTGCAAATTTGTAGGCTCCGCCGTAGTAGCTCGGGTTTGTGAATCCATTCCAGAAGGTATTTACCAGAACGGGGGCCGCAGTCGGTGTCGGCAAATTGGCATTGTGTTGATAATCATTCGTGTATGAATTGTCGAACTTATGCTCGTTGCGGAATTTGAATCCCATTTCGAATGTGCTCGCGTGCCCACCGAGATGGTAGTTTCTTGCCGCCGAAACCGCTGCTGCCAGATTCAGTTGGTCAGACTTTCCATGATTCGATTGCGAAATCACATTGAGCTGCCAGTTTTGCGGATTGTAAATCTCATCAAAACAAGCCTGTGTGAACTGCGGCTTGTAGATATTCTTGGTCGCGTTGGGATCGTACTGGCAATTCGTCGCGAACCCCGCCACCGGAACGAAGTCGGTAATCGACTCACCCCCGTTTAGTGGATTCAACATTCGAGCGTGGCCTACCGACAGTCCCCAATTCAGCCAGGACTTGGTAAAAACATGATTTCCGCCTAGGATGAAATTCCCCACCTGGTAGTTTCCATCTCGTCTCTCAGTGGTTATGGTCGGTGTATTTCCGTTATTTACTGAGTCAACCGTCTGAATGACATACTCGTATCGATAACCATAATCCTGGAAATCGGAGAACAGGAACTTTGCATAAATAAGTGATGTCTCACTGAGTTTGTAATCCGCACTCGCGCCGAAGCCATAGCGGGATCGGTCGTACTTATATGTCCGTAGGGATGCTCCAAAATAACCGGGGGTAAATGTTGTTCCTGGCAGCAGCGTTTGTTCTGGTTCCAGGTCGTTGATCCCTCGGCCGTTGTAGTCGTACGATCCGCTAAACAGCAGGCCCCATTGCTTTTGTGCCCCCAGCCTCTTTCCTACTGTTCCGCCAACTTCAGCCACTCCCACGGTGTGAATGATCGGTGTAAATCCCCCAGCTCCGTATAGGGAAACCGTCGGCCGCTCTCCCGCGCTCTTGGTAACCAGACTTACCGACCCGCCGATCGCGTTGCCCTCCATGTTCGCCTGAAATGTTTTATTCACTTCAATGGACTCGATCTGTCCGATGGGAATCGTATCCAGTTTTACCTGACGCACTCCGCCCTCCGGTGATGGCACCAAGAATCCATCAATCAACAGATTGCTCATCCGCGGTTCTGTCCCTCGGATTTGTACGTACTTGCCTTCGCCTTCATCGCGCTCTAGAGTGACTCCCGGCAACCGGCCCACGGCATCCGCCACGTTCGCGTTCGGCAAACTGATCATTACATTCGACGGCAGAATATTTACCAGCGTGTCCGAAGACAGCGTTTGGTTCACCGCTTCTGCCTCTCCATAAGCACGCCCCGCGGTTACTTCAACCACCTCATTCTTTTGCGAAACCCCCAGCACCGCATCGACCTTCGTCGATTGGCCCTCCTTCACTTCGACTGCTTTCGTAAACTGCGTAAAGCCCACGTAAGTGATCGTCAACGTATAGGTGGCCGGCGCTATATTCGTGATCACGAATTGGCCTTGTAAATTTGTCGTTGACGTGAAATTACCAGGATAAAGTTCTACCTGTGCACCGGGCAATGCGCTTTGATCCGTGCTTGTCGCCGTTCCCGTTATGCTTCCCGGACGACCCTGCGCGAAGCTTGACGTTGGACAAAAAACACTGAGCAGGATGGCGCTCAGCACGCTCAAACAAACACACTTGTACATTAACTTTTTCTCCCCATTTCAAATATCGCATTCGTTGGCTGGCTAGAATGTTCGCGATTCTAATTCTTTCTTCGCGAACTGATACGAGATCGAAACTGACCTGACGAGCCCCCGTTGAATCCTGTCCAACTTATGAAAGTGGTGTGAACAACTGATTGAACCTAAATAGACGCGAAGTGAATATCTGCTGAAAACGGTCTGAAGCCAGGATTAAAAACCGTTTATCTGAGGATTGCTGCGATCTACTGCTTTTTCCGTATTCCATTTCCGCTTCTCTACAGGAGAAGTTATTGGGACTGACAAGGTACGAATAGAATCTCTCTTGTGGTCAGATTTTCGGCGTAAACGCGGAACCCGCATGCGTGAGCTCTCCAGAGCGAGGCAGAAGTCCAGCAGAACTTGAACCCGTTTGCGGATAGTGTCGCACTTGGCGACAATACGCCAAGGGTGCTCCGGTCAGGCTTGCGAGTTTGACTTCTTTTGAAGAACCACTGAGGACACCCAGAACAAGACTAGGCTTGCTGCCAGAATCGCGAAAAACAGCCTGACTCTTAGAGTTATGGCAAGGACTACGAGTGCCGCTGCGAATCCCCAATACCAGGATTCTGCCTTGAAACCGTCAGCCCACTTGGCTTGGCGTCCGCCGGAAGCAATGCGCGGCCACAGTGAAGGCCACAGACGCTGCACCGCTTTGCTATAGCCCTCGTACTGTGCGCCCTGATTCGCCTGGAGTTCGGCCTCTTCCCGCAGGATCAACCGGTAGCAGAAAACCAGCATTGCCGCTGCAGCTACGAAAAATCCAAGGCGGCTCATCATGGCGCCGATGCCGATGACCATTAACACATTGGCGAAGTAAAGCGGATTGCGAACCTACCGGTAAGGCCCATCGGCAACCAGCGACTCAGTCTTTACTTCGGCCGCATACACCACATCGGCACGTAGGTACGATGAGGCCCAGGTACGGACGAGCGCAGCCACAATGACCAAGATGGCGGCGAAGG
>Ga0210409_10006968_pt1 | contig 11700 bp, 9 predicted proteins | sample IncBWH17MmetaG_FD_161649 | JGI IMG/M metagenome (GOLD analysis project Ga0210409, IMG submission 161649) | Forest soil microbial communities from Barre Woods Harvard Forest LTER site, Petersham, Massachusetts, United States - Inc-BW-H-17-M | ecosystem: Environmental > Terrestrial > Soil >...
CGTCGGTTGGGCCTTCTTCAGGACCAGCTCTTCGTAAATGGCGCGGACCTTGGCTTGTTCTTCGTAGGCCTTCTTGCGGCGGGCGCGATCTTCTTCCGCGGCGGTCAGCGGGATATCGTGCTCGAGATGGCGGACGCGGGCGGCGTCTTCGGCGTCGATTTTCAAGGAGTGTTCGTAGGTGTTGAGATCGACTTTCTTGCCCTTGGCGTAGATTTCGTGCTTTCCGTGGGTCTTATACCACTCGGCGACGGTCGCGTTCTTGTGCATGTTTTCGATGATTTTGCGCCAGCCCACGCCGGTGTTGTACGCGCAGAAGGAAATTTCGCCTTGCTGCGTGGCATAGGGGATGATGCACATTTCGGTGCGACGGAAATCGTAGTTGAACAAATCCTGGAACCACATGCCGGCGATAAACAGGAAGTTCCACGGATCGGTTTGGCGACGCTTCATGGCGTCTTCGTAGGTGCGATCCGGAGAGGTCTTGCCGTATTTCTTCTCGGAGTCCTTGGTGAGCGCCCAGGTCTTGTCGAACTTCTTGAAAAGATCGTAGAGCGTCAGGCCCTTGGGTCCCTGGAAGGCTTTGTAATTCTTCAGGAGCGCCAGAGCCATCATAAAGTTGGAGAAGGCTTTGCCGCGCGCGGCGTCGGTGATTGCGGTAACGTCGCGGACGAGTTGTTGAGCATCAAGGAAGCGCGGAACCGGCGCCCATTCCTTGGTCTCTTTGTTGATCATGATCGCGGTGCCGACGCCGCAATTGGGGTGGCAGCCGCAAGAGAGCGCGCCCCACTGAGATTCGGGACCGTGAACGAGGTCGGAGAATCCAGCGAAAGTGGCGATGAACGAGATCGGGAACCAGTCGCGGGTCGGTTCAACTTTGCCGACTTGGCGGCTGACGTCTTGCGCCAGATGCGAAAGCGTGTAGCGCTGGCGCAGGCGGCGTTCCGGGGTGATGTCTTCGTCGCGGCCGGTGAAAGAAACCGGCTGGAAGCTGACGAAAGCGATTTTCTTAGGATTTTCCATCGCAAACTTCACGATGGCGCCGACCTGATCGTTGTTGACGTTGTTGACGATGGTCACGACCAGCACGATTTCAATGCCAGCCTCGTGCATGTTCTCGATGGCGCGCAGCTTGACGTCAAACAGGTTGCCGACCTGGCGATGGCCGTTGGCGTCGTTGCCGATGCCGTCGAACTGCAGGTAGGCGTAGCGCATGCCTGCTTCAAAGGCCTTCTTGCAGAATTCCTTGCTCTTGGCGAATTCGATGCCGTTGGTGGCAGCCTGCACGCTGTTGTAGCCGATCTTGCGGGCGTGAGAGACGGCTTGCAGGAAGTACGGGCTCATGGTCGGCTCGCCGCCGGAGAACTGCACGGACATCTGGCGGCGCGGCTTGATGCGCAGCGCGTTGTCCAGAATTTCCTGAATTTCGTCCCAACCCAATTCATGTACATAGCCAACCTGGTTGGCGTCCATGAAGCACGGATCGCACATCATGTTGCAACGATTGGTCAGGTCAACTGTAAGAACGGAGCCACGGCCGTAGCGGACGGTGCTGGACCCATGCTTGTGAAGGTCTTCGTCATTGTGGGCCGGGATGTCACGACCGGGGAACTGCTTTTCGATGTGGTCGAGGAATTTGGCGTCGATGGCCATCATGTCCTCGTAATGGCCGTGAATCGGACAGTCCTTAATCATCCATACTTCGCCATCGCGCTCGACGATTTGCGCCTTGATTTCGCCGACCTTCTCATTCATGAGGTCGCGCCAATCTTTTTTGCCGTGAATAATGGCTTCGCGCGCTTCTTTGACGCAATCGGGACAGAGCGAATCGGTCTGCCGCGGCCAGCCGAGGGTCGGCTTGGTCTTTTCCCAGGACTTTAGAAGCGGCTTATCCGACCACTTTGGGGTGAACGACGGATTCGGATTGCGCTTGTTGAAAAATTGGATGGCATTGAAGGTCGCGCCGGCTGCTGTGCAGACCGCAGCGTCGACCGCTCGCATCACTTGAGTGCCTACTCGATTCGGCATAAACCTCTACCCTCCACAATCGCCAGATGAAATTAAAACTTCTTGATGTGCTATAAGAAGCCCGCCCAAACGCCGCGAAGATCGCGACGATTGCCCCCGGGCTTCCAAATACCGTACCACGCCGGGTAGAAACGCCCAATAAGTCTTTGGACTTGTATAGTTTAACGGTTACCGGGGAGGAAGCCAGTCAGTTGCATTGAATGGCGAAAAATGGGGGTCGAATGGGGAAAAACGGGGGTTGAACGGGGATTGGAGCAGGGGTTACTTGTCGAGCCCAATGTGAAAAATTTAGGCTAAAACGCGCCCGGGTTCATTAGACGTGACGCATTTTGGCGAGGCGGAAATCAGTCGTTGAGCGTGGGGCGGAGGACGGCAGTTACGAAGTGCGCGAAATGCGAAGCGCCTTCGTCGAGTTGCAGGTAGCGCACGACACAGTGGTCGGCGAGATATTTTGTTACACGAGTTTCCGCGATGCCGAGATGCTCGGCCAGGCGGGGCTTGATGGACTCGGCGCCGCGACGACTACCGGCTCCGCGCAAGAAACTGCCAATGGCGATGCGCAGAGTCTGGCAGGGCTCGACATAGTAGTAGGTGGAGAGATCGGAATCGCTGAGAAGGAGCACGCCGGGACCGACGGGGGCATGATCGGCCTCGTTGAGTTTCAGCGGGGCGCACGTTAACAAACGCCGGAACTGCATTTCTAGCAAGGACAAGCGCGACGAGAGACCGGGGTCCCCGTAGCGGCCGCGAGCGGAGCTCGCGGTATCCGGGGGCGGTTCCGAAGGAAGACGGGGCGGAGAAACGGATTCGGTGACCCTGCTGAAACGAGGCTCAGGGGCCTCGTCCACTGGGGGAGGTGCGTGTGGCGTTACTCGCGGAAGTTCTGTGGCCGGTGCGGACGAGAGCGCCCGCTCCCTAGAAGTTGTACCGGGCTTGCGGCGATTGCGGCCACCGCGACGACCGCGGCGGCGTGTACCGCGCTGGGGGGGCTGCTCGGAGAGCGCGCCTCCGGAGGCCTCAGCGGGAGAGCCGACAATCGCTTCAAAGGCAACTGCGGTTTGTTCAAATGGCAAGCCGGGTTCAGGAGCAGAAATAATTTGGGGCGAAGACTGCAGTTCGTCCGATTGCGCAATAGGCTCCTGAGCCGAAGCATCTCCGCCAAGACGAACGGCAGCTTCCTGGGCCTTCGTTTTCCAGTCGGCGCGACGAAAGCGTTCGGCGGCAGTGGAATACCATTTGGCCGCTTCGCTGTTTTGGCCAGCAGTCTCAAAAAACTTTGCCAGTTCAAAGGCCACCATGGCATCACGCGTCTTCTGATAAAGATTCGAGAGCTGCGTGGCGGGGTCTTTTCCAGTACGAGCGCGGCGAATACGGGCGGTAATCTGTTTCCAGTCAGCCATACAGTATGGGCATTGTAACAGTGACGGAACGATGCCACCAGTGCGGGCGGTTCCAGAAGTCCTGAGCGCCCGGCACGGGGGTGCCAGCCACCGCATACAGCGGATGCTGTAGGATTGCGACTTTAAGAACGTAGGTGGTGTTTGCAGGATTGACGGCCTGCAGAGTGGCCGCTATTCTAAGAAAGTCCTCTTGGAGACGAAGATGCCGCGCGCGGGCGGAAGCCTATCGATTGGCGTATCTATATTATTATCAATAAGTTTACTGGCTAGCCCAATTTGGAGTAATTCGGCTTTAGGCTTGGGCACCGTGGTGTCCGCGGACCGTGCACATGTGGGGACTGCCACCGCGTCCGCAGGGTCCACAGTTTTCGCTGGGGACAAGTTAAATACGGAGCAGGCCGGCAGCCTGCAAATCCGGGCTGGGGCGGCTCGGTTGGTGCTGACAGGCTCCTCCCGAGTAGTTTGGGGGGCTGACGACGGCGCACCTAGCGCCACGCTGACCGGCGGAACAGCGGCCTTCTCGACGGCTAATGCCAAGGCATTCGTGCTGCATGCCGGGACGGCGGTTTTCCGTCCGCGGGATAATCAGCCGACCGTCGCCAATGTGACTTTGCTCAATCCGAGGGAATTGGTGGTGCGGTGTTCGCGCGGGGCACTGCTCATTGGCGTCGACGACGATGTGCGCGTTATCCCCGAGGGCACTGCTTATCACGTGATACTCGATCCGGATGCGGCGATTCCCGCTGGCGCAATCCCGGCTCCGGCGGCTGCGGCTTCCTGGGGCCAAAACCAGCCGATTAAAGCCGGCAAAAGCAAGTTCATCTGGTATGCAATCGCATTCACCGCGATTGTGACGGCGTTTGCGATCTGGGAAGCTTGCGAAAGTCCCGATCGGCCTTAGGGCCTTATTTTTTCTTTGGACGTTCTTCTGATCGGTCGGGACCGCTCTGGGTTAACCTCTGCTACCTCGATTTTATTATCCTTTGATCTGCGATTCGCTCTTCTCGTGAAATTGCCAGCGTACACCCCTAATCAAGCGGCGGCGGCGATCACTTCGATCTCTACGAGTGCGTCTTTGGGCAGCCGGGAAACTTGGACGGTCGAGCGGGCGGGCGGAGCGGAGGTGAAGTAGCGGGCATAGACCTCGTTCATGGCGGAAAAATCGTTCATGTCTTTCAGAAACACAGTGGTCTTGATGACGTGATGAACATTGACTCCAGCGGCTTCGAGAATCCCCTTGATGTTTTCAAGAGTGCGCTCCGTTTGCAGGCGGATATCGGTGCCCACCATTTCGCCGCTTTTAGGATCCAACGCTACTTGTCCCGATAGATAAATAAACCCGTTTGCTTTGGTGGCCTGCGAGTATGGACCGATTGGTTTTGGTCCGCGATCCGTGGTTACCACGTTCTTCATGGGGTGCTCTCCTTGGGGGTATCCGCCAAAGCCGTTGGCGACGAATTTTCGTAACGAACGCGAAAGTCTTCAGGGACGCCGGGGTGCTTCATCCAGGCCCGAACGAATTGCGCAACATTTTGGTGAGTTTCCTCTTCAAATGTGGCGATTAGATCGTCGAGATCGAAGCCGCCGCCACGGCGCGCTTCCAACATGTGTGTGAGCGCGGCATTGAAAACTTTTTGGCCGTAGCGATCTTGCAGCCCATAGAAAAACAAAATGCTTTTGGCGCGGACCACGTCATCGGCTTCCGGACGACGCGGGGCGGCGTTGGCCGGAATGGCATGGAGCAAGTGGCGGATAATTTGCGCGCGGACTTGTGGGCCCTCGACGCTTTCGCGGCCGCGCGCGGAAGCGAATGCCGGAAGGGCGTAAAGCGGCGGACTCTGCTCGAAGAAGCCGGGATTTTGGCCATAGCCCAGCCAGCTCGAAGCAAGCGATGGAGCAGCAGCGGCGATTTGCGGGGTGCCACCGCTGAGGTCGACCATGGCGGTATCTTGCGAAGCCATTTCGGCACTGGTTTTTTCGTTTGCCTCGTTGGTCAGGCGGGAGAAATTGGACGCCGTGCTGGTGAAGCAGCCGGCTAGATCCGGGCATTCCACGATCCAAAGTTGGTGAGAGTCTTTAGGGCGCACCCCAAAAGTTGCGTCGTACATTTGGATCGCGCGAGCAAGCGCCTCACTCGGTTGCCGCAGCGTTTCGGGATCTTGCGGCGAGCGCGTCCAGATATTCACCGTTTCGTGTCCGGCGGCAAGAGTTCCCGCAACATAGCCCCCAGCAATGACAAAGGGATAGCCGTCCTGCTGAGTTTGTTTGACGCGAATTGTTCGCTGGCCTGCATTGCCGGAACTTTTCGCTTTCATTTGACCGCTGGTGTGCACCAGGAAATTGCCGGGGACCTGTACGATCAGGTTCCACATTTTCGGGGGCACGCCCCCGGTAGCGAAAATCCCGCGAGCGGGAAGGAGTTCGGGACTCCACCCTTGCGCGGGGAGGAAAAATGCGTCGGGAGTAAAGCTGAGCGCGGGCTCGTTGGCAGGAGCGCGCTGGTATTCTACGGTGAGCCGCAATGTGTGCCTGGCAGAAACTGTCCAGGGTTGCGAGAATTTTAGGAGCACGTTGCGGGGATTGTCGGGCGAGGCAGTAAACGCAAGCGCAGTCTTGTCCCATTGAGCGCTGGGATCGGAAAAGTGAAAGCGACGGCGGCCGGGAAGGCGCAACTCCAGCGAAGTGAGAGGCTGGTTCCCAGTATTTTTGAGCTGATATACGCCTTCGATTCGAATGGCGGGCTCCGGCGCGGGAACGAAGCGAACGGTGATCTGTTGCTGAGCAATTGTGTAGCCGGGGCCGAACGCGGCAGTACAGCCGCCAGCGCAGCACACGGCGCAAGCCAAGAGCATAGCCAGGCATAGTGGGCTGTTCGCTTTCAAAACGCTACGATTGTAGCGAGGGAAACAAACGGAAGCAAAAGAGCCGGGACGAGCCAGTGAGTAGGAGAGCGCGTTGGTCAGCGAGGCTTGCGGCCGTGGATACGAACGAAGCCGGTGCCAGCATGATTACGAGTCGCTTCGCGCACCGCGACTTCACGATCGGCTTGTGCATCGGTCATTCCGGATTTGATTTTGTCCAGAATTTGCTTTTCGCTGAGGCCGGTGTTTTTCAGGCGCGCGATTTGGGGCATGCCCAGTGTAGGATGGCCTTGCAGGCGGCGCTGTAAAATAAATTGAACGAAATTGTCGGACAAACCGATGAGGCGGAGAGCCACCGCGTCTCCGCTGATGGCATCGAGCTGATCGGCGCGAGCGATGTCAAGAATTTGCGCTTCGGAATATCCCGCGCCGGCGAGATTAGCGGTTGCATCGCCGCTGGCGAAAGGATGTTTCCTCTCATGAGCGGCAGCGACGAGGGCTACGCAGGCGTCGTCGCTCAGGCGAGCTTGCTTAACCTTCACTAGCTGCGCGACTTCGCCATCCGAGGTATCCAGCTTCTTGAGTTGCTCGATGCCGCTGGACCACATGCCGGCTTGGTCGAGCGGGCGATAGTCCGTCAACATATGATTCTTGCAACCGACCGCCGAGAGGACCAGCACACCGAGAAGCAGGGCGCGAGACTTCATATTTCTATTTTAGCGGTCGGCGAGAAGAACGGGCGGAGATGTGCCGTCGGGGGTACTGGTGCGGAAGGACAGGTGCACGTAAACCCAGAAAACGCAGCGCAAAGAAGCGTCGAAACGAGAAGCGCTCAAACCTGGTACACGCGTTCGACGCCGAAAACACCGGTGACTTTGCGGATATTGGCGAGAATGGTCTCCAGTTGGCGGCGATCGGCGATTTCCAGGCTGGCATCGATGCGCGCATTGGTGCGATCGGGACGACTTTCCAGGCTGTGAATGTTGGAGCCGGCGCCGCTAATCACGGCGGTAATGTCAGCCAAGAGGCCAGCGCGATCGCGGGCGCGGATCATGAGCTGTACCTGGAACGTTGCTGCGCCCGCGCCACCCCACTCGACGGCGATGCGGCGTTCGGTCTGATAGATTAGATTTTGCACGTTGGGGCAGGCGCGAGTGTGAACGGCGACGCCACGGCCGCGCGTAATGTAGCCGATGATGTCGTCGCCGGGGATCGGATTGCAGCACTTGGCGCGATAGACGAGAAGATCGTCGTAGCCTTTTACAATCAGCGGCGCTTCGCCAAAACCGAGCATGCGCTTGACGGTTTTGACCAGCGTCGGCTTGGCGTCTTCGGACGCTGGCTCCGAGCCTTTGACCGCGTCGCCGAGCACACGCGTAAGCACCTGGCGCGCGGAGTATTTGCCAAAACCCACAGCTGCGTACAGATCTTCGATCTTCGAGAGTCCGGAATCGGACGCGACTCGCAGCAGGTCTTCTTCGGGGATTTTCTTTAGGCTGCGTCCGAAATGCCGCGCTTCCTTCTCCAGCAGCCGCTGGCCCATTTCGGTAGCTTCTTCGCGCTCCTGAAGATTGATCCAGTGGCGGATTTTGCTGCGCGCGTGCGAAGACTTCGCAAAGCTCAGCCAGTCGCGGCTGGGGCTGTGGCCCTTCTGCGTAAGGATCTCGACCACATCGCCGCTGACGATTTCGTGCCGCAGCGCCACCATCTGCCCATTGATCTTGGCGCCGACGCATTGATGGCCGACTTCGGTGTGCACCAGGTAGGCGAAATCGACGGGCGTGGCGCCGCGCGGAAGCTCCAGCACGCGGCCCTTGGGCGTGAAGGCGTAAACCTCCACTGGAGCGAGATCGATCTTGAGCGTGGAGAGGAATTCGCCGGGCTCTTCCAATTCCTGGGACCATTCGATGAGTTGCCGCATCCAGGTGATGCGCTGGTCGTCTTCCTGCGCGGGCTTGCCGTCCTTGTATTTCCAATGCGCCGCGACGCCTTCTTCGGCGATGCGGTGCATTTCCTGGGTGCGAATTTGCACTTCAAAGGGCTGGCCGCCGTGCAGTACCGTAGTGTGCAAAGACTGATAAAGATTCGGGCGGGCCATGGCGATGTAATCTTTGAAACGGCCGGGCACCGGACGCCAGATGTGGTGCACGACGCCGAGGGCCGCGTAACAATTGCGCTCCGTATCGCTGATGACGCGAACGGCGAGCAGGTCGTAGACCTGCTCGAGGCTGCGCTCCTGGCGAACGATTTTGCGGTGCAAAGAATACAAGCCCTTAACGCGAGCTTCGAGCTCCGCAGGAATGCCGTTCTCGACCAGCTTGGAGCGGATGGTGCCCTGCACTTCCTCGAGGAATTTCTGGTGAACCGGCGCCTTGTCGCTGACTTCCTTCTGCAGCGCGAGGAAAGATTCCGGCTCCAGAAAGCGGAATGCAAGGTCTTCCAGCTCTCCGCGGACAATGCCCATTCCTAGCCGGTGAGCGATGGGCGCGTAGATATCCAAAGTTTCGCGGGAGATGCGTTGTTGCTTGGCCGGCTCCAGGTATTCGAGCGTGCGCATATTGTGGAGACGGTCGGCCAGTTTGACCAAGACGACGCGAACATCATTGACCATGGCCAAGAGCATTTTGCGAACGCTTTCGGCCTGGCGGGCCTCGGGAGCCATGATATTGAGGCGCCCAATTTTGGTGACACCTTCCACCAGTCGCGCGACTTCTACTCCGAAGCGTTCTTCGATGCGCGAAACCGGATACTCCGTGTCTTCGATGGCGTCATGCAGGAGCGCGGCGGTCAAGGTAATGGCGTCCAGACGCATATCCGCCAGAATGTGGGCGACTTCCAAGAGATGGGTGAGATAGGGATCGCCCGAACTGCGAAGCTGATCGCGGTGGCGCTCCGCTGCAATATCATACGCACGCCGTACCATCCACGGATCTTCGGAGGGCCGGTTCTTGCGGAGCTTTTCCAGCAGTTCGTCCAGGCGGGCATCCAGCTCCCGCTCGGTGCGGTCGCGGTGAAAATGGAGGGGTAAATTGCTGGGCGACGGCATGAGGTATTTTACGCCAGAAGAACGATATTTCGCGAGCCGGGACGTAGAGCCCGGCTGGCGTGCATTACTGCGAGAAGCAGATTCTTCTCAAACGAAACAACCTTAAACGAAAAAGGGCGTCCTCGCGGAAGCCCTTGGTTGAGTCGAAAATGTGCTGGCGGCTCTAGGAGGCTTGTGGCTGCTCAGAACGCTTCTGCTTGATTTCCTTGACCTTATCGACCAAGTCATCGGCTTGCTTCAGGAGCGCTTCGCGCTCTTCCTTGCTCTCCACCATATCGGCTTTGCGGCGATAGAGAAGGTTCAGATACGCCATGGCGTCATCGTAATCGGGCCGAAGGGAGATAGCCTTCTGCAGGTCAGCGATTCCTTCGTCGATGAGCGGACCATACTTGGCAGCATATTGAGAGCGAATGGCGGCGGGAAGCGGGTCGGTATCCTTGACTTGCTTCTTGATATTGCTCTTGTTGTAGTCCATGCGCATTTCGCCGTTGGCGCGAAACGCCAAAGTCCAGTCAATCACACCGATCCAGTAGTAAGGCTCGGGATCGTCGGGCTTTAGCTGAATATGCTTCTGATGATAGGTTTTGGACTCCTCGAATTTCTTGGGATCAAAGGGCTGCCCGCCCATCTGAAACAAGATTGATCCGATGCCGTCAATTGCCGAAAGATTGTTCGGGTCCTTGTCCAAAACTTCCTTGAATTCCGCGACGGCCTGATTTCCTCGCGCCAGGTTTTCTTGCGACGGCGCACCCGGAATGTACAAGCTGGCATACGCGGTGGCCAGATACAGCCGGGCATTCAGGAGATCGGGATCGGCTTCCTTGGCCTCCTTGAAATATTCAATGGCCGCGTCCGACTGGCCGTTCTTAAAGGACGTGACACCCTTGTTCAAGAGGTCGCGGGCCTTCAGTTTGTTGCAGCCGGAAGCCGCAAATACAAAAACCAGGAGCGCTGCGAGTCCGGCAACCCGGCGGGCAATCGTGCGAAGCGATGCGTAAGTCATTGAAGCGTCCATCCCCACTGTGCGCGGCCCGTGTTCCCGATGCCCGCGCTAGAATTCACATGCGCCTTGCGAGAGGCACTCTAATCTGTCTCCGCCAGTTTTTCCAGTCCGGGCGTCATAAGGCCAACAGACGATACACCTGCGGCACGCATAACGTCTATGACTCTGGCAACCACCTGAAACTCCAAGGCGCCATCCCCCCGAACGAAAGCCGTGTGATTGGCCCTGGACCCAAAAGTCTGCTGCAGCCTGCTGCTTAACCGATCCCATTCCACTGCTTCTTGATTAATGCGCAGCGATCCGTCGGCAAGCACCTGAACAACGATCGCGGTCGGTTGCGGATCCACCGGGATTTCAGGCGCCGGCTGCGGCAACTCCGCCATCAAGCCTTTCTGCTTGTGCGGAATGATCATGAAGATCACCAGCAGCACTAGCAGAACATCTATCAACGGAACCACGTTCATTTCAACGAAGATCCCGCGATTCGAACCGCCAACTGACATGCCCATGAGCCACCTCGTCCGGAAATTCCCGCGAGGAGGACTCTCACATCCACGAGAGCAAACTGCACACTACGCTTCAGCAGCCTGAACCTGAAGAATTCTACTGCCCGGCCTCTAGCTTGGCGGTGATCAACCCGACTTTGTCGATGCCGGACCCGCGCATGATGTCGATGGCCCGAGCGACTTCGCCAAACAGAACATCGCTATCGCCCTTGACGAAGGCGATCTTTTCGGCGCGGTCCTTGAAGATTTGTTCGATGCGCGGACCGAGATTATCCCAAGTGGAGTCTTCGTTGTTGATCTTGACCTTGCCGTTGGTCAGCACCTGAACGACGACGGTTTTGTTTTCGAGTTCCACGTCTTGCTTCTGGTTCGGATTCGGTTGCGGCACCAGCGTGTCAAGCCCCTTCGGTGTGAGCGGGGTGATGACCATGAAAATAATCAGCAGCACCAACAAAATGTCGATCAGCGGAACGACGTTCATTTCCGCCATCGCACCGCCCTTACTTTCACCTACTTGCATTCCCATTGAGCTTCTCCTGTCGGCCCATCCCGAGCGAGTGTTGCGGGCCGCTGTGCCGTGCCATTGTGGGAAGGGCGCGGCGTTCAACCGGCAAAAATCAAAGCAAACGAATGGTTACCTCAATCGACCCCAGCCGCTCAGTCTGCCTGCGGCGGAGGAGGCGGAGGCGTGCTTCTCTCGTTCCGTTCGGTTAGGAGGCCGACCTGGTCAACTCCCGCCGAGCGGATTTCATCCACGACCGCGACCACATCGCCATACTTGGCTCGCGCATCGCTTTTCACATACACCGTCTTGTCCAGACGGTTGGCAATGCGGTCCTTGACCTGCGCGGTGATCTCT
>Ga0210409_10006971_pt1 | contig 11698 bp, 10 predicted proteins | sample IncBWH17MmetaG_FD_161649 | JGI IMG/M metagenome (GOLD analysis project Ga0210409, IMG submission 161649) | Forest soil microbial communities from Barre Woods Harvard Forest LTER site, Petersham, Massachusetts, United States - Inc-BW-H-17-M | ecosystem: Environmental > Terrestrial > Soil >...
GCGGTCATCGCGACGCGCGTGCCGAGGACCGTCGCACTCGCCATCGCCGGAGTGACGACGCAGCTTCTGTTCGGGTTGCTCGTCGGCGTAACGGCCGCGGCACGTCGCGGCTCACGATGGGACAGGTTCCTCGTCGGTGCGAGCCTCCTCGGGGTCAGCATCCCGACGTTCGTCATCGCTCTGCTATTGCAGTACGCGCTCGCCTACCGCTTGCGATGGCTCCCGCTCGACGGCTTCGGGACCAGCGTGGGCGAGCACGCTCGGTGCCTCGTCTTGCCTGCACTGACCCTCGGTCTCTACGGGGCTCCGTATTACGCAAGGCTCGTGCGCGACGAGATGAGTCTGCTCATCCGGCAGGATTGGGTTCGTACCGCTCGCGCCAAGGGGCTCTCGCGTTGGGGCGCCATCATGCGCCACGCGTTCCGCAACGCGCTTACGCCCGTCGTGACGGCCGTCGGCTTGGATCTCGGCACGCTAATGGGGGGAGCCATCGTCACCGAGTCCGTGTTCCGCTGGCCGGGCCTCGGTGACTTGAGCGTCAAAGCGACTCTCAACCGCGACGGCCCGGTCGTCCTCGCGTGCGTCATCGTGACGTCGACCGCGATCGTCGCCAGCAACTTCGTCGCCGACTTGCTTTGCGAAAAGCTGGACCCCAAAAGTGACCTGAGTTCGTAACTCGGAGCGAATTGCGGACTCAGGTCACTAATGCCGCGCGAGCATACGGCACTCGCTCACGCTGGGCCCGTGCGCGTTGGCAGCACAGTTGCGATAGGCCTCGTGCGCGGCCGCGAAGTTGCCCTGCGCCGTATAGGCGGCGCCGAGCGTGAGCCACGCGTTCGCGTCGGCCGGACTTTCCGCGGTCGCTTCACGCGCGATCTGCACCGCGTGTCCGATGGCTCCGTTGGCCAAGTCCCGGTTCGCCTGAGCAACGAGCGAATTCCGCTCACCGGGCGCGGCCGCTTCAAGCGCAACCTCCCCCTGCGGCGCGCGCCATGTGGAGTGGTCCGTCCTTGGGAGCTTGGAGGCAGGCCGAGCTTTCGAGGCGGCCGCCGCCTCCGGCAAGAGGGATGGCTGCTGCGGAGCCGGCAAGGGTTCGGCTTCCGCCGCCGCGGGTGGCGTTGCGCGCACAGCCGATGGCGGGGCCGGCGGAGAGCCCGCCGGAATCTCTGGCACCGCGATCGGACGCAAACTTGCCTCGGTCGCCGGCGGCACATCCACGCCAGGGGGGCTGCCGGTGCTCGACTCTGCCGCAGCCGCGGCAGCGGTGCGAGCGCGTTCGTCTGCAAGATGCCGTTGGCGTGCCTTCACCTCTCGAAAGCCGATTCCAGCAAGCATCCCCGACAACACAAGGACCAGCGCCGTGACGAAAACCTTCGCTGGCCCCCGCGCGCGCGGTATCGCGGACCCCCGACCATCCTCGTCGAGCAGAGCGTCGATCGGGGGAGGGCTCAACTGTGCCGCGGCGCTGCCGGTCTCCAGCGCGGCGCCACGCTTGGGAAAAATAATCGGCTCGACCGACTCCGTTGCTCGCACGACGCCACGGGGCTCTGCAGGGAGCTTGTCCGGCTGAAAGTCGTGACCCAGCCCCCCAACGGCCTTCGACGCGACGGAAGGCGCGCGGTCCGCGATCATGTCGCTGGCTTCGGCACCCACCCGCCGAGGGGGTTCGTTGTCTTTTACAGTCGCCCGCTCGGGGGCACCATTCGACGACAGAGATGCGGCGGGAGCGATGCGCACGCCGGCGGGCGCCGCCCCTTGTGTCGCCGCAGAGCGCTGGCTCCCCTCGACAACCGTGTGCATCCCCCGAAGAGTCCCAGAACTCCTTGACGCTCCGGCGACGGCCACCACGGGCACCGGGCGAAGGGCGGCAAGTGGCTCGGACGAAGCTGCGACAGCTTCTGGCGGCGGGCGGAGTGTGGCCGATTCGGAGGCGGGAACGACCGTCATATCGCCGCTCGACGGGAGCTGTCGTGCGCTGTCGCGCTCGGTCACTTGCACACGCCCGCTTTCGTGCGCTTGCGGGACCGTCTCCAGAGGGTCTTGCGTAGCGCGCGGCACGAGCAAGCCTTCGAAGTAGAGCTTCGTAATCGTCGATAGCGTCGACAAATCCTCGAAGGGCGAATCGTCCACCACGTCGGTGAGCGCTCTCTTGCCGTCGAAGAGTCGCAAGATGCCGTTGAGCTCATCCGGGATTTCGTTCAGCCGCTCGAGAAGTTGCTCGTGATCGATTTCGAATAGTGTCGAAAGGGGGGGAAGTTGCTCACAGAGCCGACCCCACTCGTCCACGCGCCGCATGCCTTCCATCAGCAGCGCCTGCGTCGACCCGTCGATGACGTCCTCGTTGGGAACGGACTTGAATTCCACTTCGAAGGTGGCTTCGTTCCAAATCAGCGAACGATAAATGGCCTCTTCTCCACGAAGCCGTCCGAGCTCCGCGTCCACCACCTTACCGTCGCGGAAATAGATGTGAGAATCATGTCCGCCACTATGAAGGTGTACGACGCCGCTTTTGCGCGAGACCTCGAATGTCTGGAGCAGGTCGACGACCGCCATGTCCTGCGTCGAGCCCGCAAAGCGCGTCCGCCCCGACATGGGCGATTTGTTGCTGGCGGCGATGTTCTCTTGCGTTCGGCGCGCCAGAAGCAGGTTGACCCTCGCCAGGAGTTCTCGAACGAAAATTGGCTTTGTGAGGTAGTCCTCGACGCCGAGCTCGAGCCCCCGGATCTTGTCCTCAATCGACTTCTGGCTGGTGAGGAAGACAATCGGAATTGCCGCCCAATCGATCCGCTCCTTGAGTTTGCGAACGAGCGTATAGCCGTCGAGCTTGGGCAATCGCGTGTCGCTCAGAACGAGGTCGGGCGTGAGCGACTCTATTTTCGCGAGCGCATCGAGTCCATCCGTCGCGGTCGTTACGCTGTAGCCGGCCTTTTTCAGGCTGACCTCGAGCACGCGAACGCTGCGCGGGTCGGCGTCCACGAGTAGCAGTTTCTGCTTCGCCACTGGCTATAGCGAGAGCATGAAAGGCCCCGAGCGTAGGTGTCAAGCTTGCTACGCTGAATCCGAACGTGTTCTTTGCTCCTTCACCTCCTCACCACGAAGGGATCGCCGACGTCGTCGATCTTGGGCGTCGGAGCCATGCGGCGGCGATGACCCGTCGCGGGGGGAGGAGGGACGGGCGCGGCTGTCATCCGGGCTGAGACGGGAGCAGCGACACTCGCCGCCGCCGGGGCCAAGCGCAGCGGCTCTTCCGGGGTCACTGCCGCTTCGGATGCGGTGCTGGCGGAAACGGGCGCAGCAAACGGCCCGGGCTGGATCTCGCCGGTCGCCTTGCGGTTCGGCTGGCTGTGCGCCCACACGATGGCGCCCACGAGAACGGTAACCGCGGCGCAGCCATAGACCAGCCATTTCCACGGAATACGCCGTCTCGGCAAGACAATGGGGTCCGCGTCCGCCAGGGGGCTGCCCTGCGGGTTTCGTTGCGCCTCTCCAGGCCCGGCCTCATCCGTCGGCGGGTTGCTTGCCCAGGTAGTCGACGCCTGGTCCGTTCGAACCCGCTGAACCTGGCTCGCCGACGATTGGCCGAAATCCGAGAGAGCGCGTTCGATCTGGCCAGAAAGCGCCTGCATCGAGGCGTAGCGATCGTCGGGTCCCTTGGCCAGACAGACCAGGGTGATTTGCTCGAGCGCCCCAAGTTCGGGCGAGGCGCCCACGACGCGGCTGGGCGGGACCGGCTGCACGAACATGTGCTGCGTCAAAACCCCCATGTATGTGTCGGCTTCGAAGGGGACGCGCCCTGTGAACATCTCGTACATGATGATGCCCAACGAGTAGATGTCGGACCTGTGGTCTACGGGCTGACCGCTCGCCTGCTCCGGCGACATGTAATGCGGGGTTCCGTACACGATGCCGTCGCGGGTCATGCGGCTTGCTCCGACGACCTTTGCCGCGCCGAAGTCGACGACGCGGACGTCCATTGCGGCACCTTTATCCCCGACGAGGAAGATGTTGTCGGGCTTGAGATCGCGGTGAACGATGCCGGCTGCGTGGGCGGCTCCGACCGCGCCTGCAATCTGCTTGAGGATGCCGACGGCGTGCGGCAGCTGCAGCGGACCCTGATCCTTGATGACGCCTCGAAGGGTTTGACCGACAAGAAGCTCGGTCACGAAAAAGGGCGTCCCCTCCGGCAGGCTGCCGTAATCGGTAATCTCGATGATATGGGGATGGCGCACGCGCGCCGTAGCTTGCGCTTCCTGGATGAACCGCGCGGCGAGCGCCTCGTCGCGCGCGAGATCGCGCCGCAGAATTTTCATGGCGAACAGGCGACCGAGCGCTACGTGCCGCACTTTGTAGACCCGCCCGGTGCCACCCTCGCCGAGCACCTCCAGGAGCTCGTAGCGTCCCTCGACCGTCGTGCCGAGCAGGGGATCGCGCAGCGGATCATACGAAGCAGGCGCCAGTTTGACCCCGTCGAAGGGACAAAAACGCGCATCGCGCCCGAAGCGCAGGCCGCAAGTTGGGCAGTGCGTCGCCTCGCGACGGATATCGAGCGTCTTCTGAACCGGCTCGGACACCGCAGGGCATTTTACACCGATGCTCGGCCTTTGCGGCTTGCCTCTCGATCCCTCGCCGCGGGGACGGCTACACTGGTGGCGTGAGCGAGCCGACGCCATCGAAGCTCGTCCTTGTCGTCGAGGACGATCCGTCCGTGTCCGATTTGGTTGCCCGGTCGCTGAAAAAGAGCGGCTACGAAGTGCAGCAAGCCTACGACGGTCTGGCCGCGTCGAAACTGCTCGGCGCCGCCACGCGTCTGCCCGACCTGGTCATCTGCGATGTGATGATGCCCACCGTCGATGGGTTCTCGCTCGCTCGACTCATGAAGGCCAGCGACGAACTCCGCGGCATTCCGATCATCTTCTTGACTGCGCGAACGGAGCCGAAAGACCTCATCGAAGGGATCAAGGTCGGCGCGAGGCACTACGTCCAAAAGCCATTCAAGCTTCAGGATCTGATGGACAAAGTGGCAAAGTGCTTGCGCTGAGTCGCACGACGGCCTTACCGGCGGCGCTCGCGTACACGGGGGCGCTGCTCTCGGGGCTCCTCTACTTTCTTGCGTTCGGTGGGATGGATGTTTGGCCGCTGGCGTTCGTCGCCTGGGTGCCGCTCATCGTGTCGATGCGCGGCCAGACCACGCGGCGGGCGACGCTCCTCGGCTGGCTGAGCGGCAGCACGATGAACCTGACGGGGTTTTTCTGGCTCCAGAAGTTTCTCCAGACCTTCAGTGGATTTCCTGCCCCGCTCTGCTTTCTGTTCGTCCTCATCGTGTGCGCGTATCAGGGAGGACGCGTCGCGCTACTCGGCTGGCTTTACGGTCGTGGCAGCGCGCGCGGCTGGGACGCGCGCCTGGTCTTCACAGTCGCGTTCGTGGCGAGTGAGCTCGCCTATCCCTTGCTGTTTCCTTGGTACTTCGCAGCAACGGTTCACCAGGTTCCCGCGCTGACGCAGGTTGCCGAGCTTGGCGGGCCGATTCTCGTGGGTCTGGTCCTGGTCCTCGTAAATCTGTCGCTCTCCGAGCTAGTGCTCGCGGGCGTAGACAGGCGGCGTCCAGGCCCGTCCTGGTCATCGGCAGGAGCGGTCGTGCTGGCCCTCGCGTGCGCTTTCGGCGCCTGGCGGATCCGCGCGGTCGACGCCACCGCCCTCGCTGCCCCCGAAGCGAGAGTCGGTGTCGTACAGGCCAACATGGGCCTGATGGAAAAACGGTCCCAATTCGACGAGGGTCTCGGACGTCATTTGGAGTCCTCGAACGAGCTGGAGCAAAAAGACCATGTGGACTTCCTGGTGTGGAGCGAGACGTCCGCGATGCGAGCCGTCCGAGAGGAAACCTATCGGCAAGACCTGCGCGCTTACGTCGGGCGCCGCATCGGGGCGCCGGCCCTTTTCGGCGGGGTAATCGTCCGGCGAGTCCCCGACGAGCGCGAATACGTGTTCTACAACTCGGCGGTCTCGAGCGACGCGGACGGCACGATCCGAAGCCGCTACGACAAGCAGTATCTGCTCATGTTCGGCGAGTATCTGCCCTTCGGCGAGACCTTTCCGGTGCTTTACTCGTGGTCGCCCAACAGCGGCCGCTTCACCCCAGGCACGTCGCTCGATCCCCTGGTCCTCGACTTCCACGGCGACACCCACCGAATCACGATGCTCATTTGCTACGAGGACATCCTGCCGCGCTTCACGAACGACGCGGTACGCCACGCGGATCCGGAGCTCCTCGTCAACATGACGAACGATGCGTGGTTCGGCGACACGAGCGAGCCCTGGGAACATCTCGCGCTGGCACAGTTTCGCGCGATCGAGCACCGCCGGTATCTGGTGCGCGGTACCAACAGCGGCGTCAGCGCCGTGGTGGACCCGGTGGGTCGCGTCGTCGCTCACTCGGGCACGTTCCGGCAAGAGACCATCTCCGCGCCGATCCATTGGATGCGCGCTCGCACCGTGTACGAGAGGCTGGGCGACTGGCCCTGGCTGCTCGTGTCGCTCGGCGCGTTCGCGGCGGCCTTTCGAAGGGCAGACGCCGCTCGGTAGCCGGGATTGAAGCTACCGAGGGCGACGTCCGTCCAAGGTGGTAGAGATGGAACACATGAAAACTTTCGCTTGGATTTCAGGGTTGGGGCTCTTGCTCGCAGCGGCGGGCGGCAATGCGGGGTGTACGGTTTCGGTCACGAGCTCGGATGGAGGAGACGACTCCGGCCTTGGCTTCGGCCAAGAAACATCGACGACGCCGGAAACGGGGACGCAGCCGGAAACCGGCACATCACCGGACTCCGGGACCACTCCCGATGCGAGCACAAAGCCGGACGTTGGCATGACGCCGGACGCGGCCTCCGCGGCGGACAGCAGCGACGCCGGGAGCTGCGCCATCTTCGGGACCTACTCTTTTGGCTCGATGGCGTGCGATCAGTGTCTGGCGGACCACTGCTGCAACGAGTCGACGGCGTGTTTCACCGGCGCCGAGAGCGATTGTGAAAGCAAAGTCTCCTGCTGGCGCGACTGCGTCGTCGGCGACGCGGGCACAACGACGACCTGCAAGTCGGACTGCGAGGGCCCCGACGCAATGGCATCGAGCTTCGATGCGTGGGAGACCTGTTACCAGAACAACTGCGTCGCTTCCTGTCAGTAGTGACCTGAGTCCGCAATTCGGGCGTTTTTTCAGGCTCGTCGACGTGCGTCGGAGCCCCGGAATGAACACTGCGGGGGAATGAGGAACCGGGAATCGGAACTGGGGATGGGGATGCCTCACGTGACCTGCGGCGCGCCGACCTTGCGTTCGCCTCAGTGCCCGCAGACGTTCCCCTTCCCCGTTCCCATTCCGGTTCCCCTATTCCCCCGCAATGTTCATTCTGTGCGGAAACCTCGGACGCGACTTTTTCAGCAGCCTGCTTAAACCATCCCCTCCGGCGTCGGCGGGCGCCAGCCCGTCGAGGGCCGGAGGTAGTGTCCCGAGTCCGCGATTCGCCTGCGCATCACGGACTCGGGACACTACGACGCCGCCTGAATCTCCACACGCCGCCGCCGCCCGAGGACGCGAATGCGCACGCCGTGCTTGGGGCCCATGGTGACGTTTCGCCGGATTGCTCGCTCGGGTTCGGTGCTTGCGAGCTCGATTTCCCACCGCGACCCGATCTCTGCGACGGCGATCGCGAGCTCCGCCTCGGCGAACGCGGCTCCGAGGCAGCGCCGCGCGCCGCCGCCGAACGGAAGGAACTCCGACGCGCTGAACTTCTTCTCCAGAAAGCGCTCGGGACGAAAGCGTTGCGGCTCTGCGAACACGCGGGGGTCGCGCAGGATGCTCGCGAGCATCACCGCCACGTTAGAACCCTTCGGCACCGTCCAGCGCCCGCCGATCGTGAACGGCTCGCGGCAGACTCGCAGGACATCGGTCACGATCGGCTCGATGCGCAAGGTCTCCGACAGGCTTGCATCGAGGTACCGCAGCTTCGTGATCGACTCCGGCGTGGGATCGGGCCCGAGCGCATCGAGTTCCGCGCGCAGCTTCGCGAACGCTTCAGGGTTTCGCAGAAGGTAATAAATGCACCAGGCCATCGCGATCGCGCTCGTTTCGTGACCCGCGAGCAGCAACGTGAAAAGCTGGTCGCTCACCTCCACATCGTCCATCGATGAGCCGTCGTCGTAGCGCGCGGAAAGCAGCACGCCGAGGACGTCGTCGCCCAGTGCGTCCGCGCCGCGCGCTCTCCGGTCGCGCACGATCGTTTCCACCCATCGATCGAACGCCTCGCGCGCGCGCAGGAAGCGGCGCCAAGGGGGAAACCATGGCTTGTGGAAGGTCCGCCCTCCGACGATCGCCGGAGAGAACCCCTTGATCGCACCGAGGAGAACCGCTCTCGCAGTATTGCGATCGAGAGCACCCTCGCCGAAGACCGTCTCGAGGATGACGTCCAAGGCCATCGCCTGCGTGACGTCGGTCATCACGATAACGCGCTTGGTTTCAGCGGCATTGTCGAACTCATCGAGGTGCGCTCGGACGGCGCGTTGCATGGCGCTCAGAAACGCCTTCACCTGCGCTCCGTGAAACCGCGGATTGAGCAGCTTTCGCAGTTTCTTGTGCCGATCGCCAGAGACCGCGATCACCGCCCGGGCACCGAACAGCGATTCGATCAGCGATACCGCCTCGAACGTATCGGCGGGCGCCGAGAAAACCTCGCGCGCCAGGCCCGCCTCGAAGACCGCAATGCCATCGCCGGCGAGCGAGCTGAATCGAATCGCGTCGCCGTACTTCTTGTGCAGCCCACGCATGTATGCTTCCGGAGACGTGACGAAGCGGTACGTCTGCCAGAGCGCCGGAGTGCGCGGGCCAGGCGGGAGCATACTAAGAATGCTAGCGCAAGCCGGGCTTGCCTACTTTGCCTACTTTGTGTCGAGCAGCGCGCCAGCGAGTGCGAACGTCGCGAACGCGGCTACGACGGCAAGGATAACAATGGCGAGCCTGCGCGCCGGATCGCGTCCACGCCGCATCGCGCGTTCGACTTCCCGATCGCGTCGCCGGCAGAGAATGCACCGCCCATCGGGGCCGGCGGCGATCGCGTGGCGTTGGCACTGCATCCCACAAGCTTCCTGCGATCGTGAACTGCCGAGCCCGCAAAGCCAAGCGCGAATACGTCAATGGCTTTATCATAGTAAGAGCATCGGCCAGGCATGAACCTCGCTTCGTTCGCAGAAACGAACCTCAGCCAGTACGGCGAATACGAGCGCCTCGTTTTCGAGGGCAAGACGTACACCAACCGCGACCTTTACGAGCAGAGCCGTCGGTTCGCACGCGCCCTCGGCGACCTGGGCCTTTCGTCCGGCGACAAGGTGATCGTCATGATGCCGAATTGCCCCGAGGTGCTCGTCGCATATCCGGCGATCTGGCGCGCCGGAATGACGGTCATCCCGATCCTCTTTCTCCTCGACGCTCACGAGCTCGAATTCATCTTGGTGAGTTCCGGCGCCAGGGCCGTCATCACCTCTGCGGATACGTATCCGAAGGTGTTCGACGCCACCCGCAACCTCACCCCGAAACCCCACATCGTTTTGGCAGATACCGAAGGGGAGACGCCTGCCGGATGCTTGCTCTTCGCTGACCTGGTCGAAAAGAGCGCACCCTTGCGCGACATCGTGCAGCGCAACGGCAGCGACCTCGCCACAATCCTTTACACGAGCGGTACCACGGGCCGACCCAAGGGTGTCATGCAGACGCACGACAACCTCCACGCGAACGCGATGAATGGACGGAACACGGCGACCAGTAGGGAGCCGGGCGAAACGAATCTCTTGGCCCTCCCGCTGGCGCACAGTTTTGGCCTCAGTGTGCTCATGTCCGGCTACCTGTTCGGCGCACGCTCGATCCTCATGCGCTGGTTCGACGCCGGAAAGGCCCTCAAGCTCATCGAGCAGCACAAGGTCAAGGCGATGTCCGGCGTTCCGACGATGTTCGTCGATATGCTCACGCATCCGGATGCGGATCGCTATGACACCTCCTCGATCAAACGATGGGGTGTCGGGGCGGCGCCGATGCCAATCGAGCGCCTGCTCGAATTCGAGAGCAAGTTCGGAGGGACCATGTATGTCGGATACGGCCTGAGCGAGGCCGGTCCGGGGGTGGCCGGTGAGCGCGAAGGCATGCGTCGTAAGCCTGGATCAACCGGTCTCCCGCTCGACGGTGTCCACGTGAAAATCGTCGATGACGATGGGGTCGAGCTCCCGCGCGGCAAGGTCGGAGAAATATGCGCCAGCGGAGCGAACATCAGCCCCGGCTATTATGAGAACGAAGAGGCCACCGCCGAAGCGTTCCACGACGGCTGGCTGTACACGGGCGACCTCGGCTACCTCGACGACGAGGGGTACCTGTTCGTCGTCGACCGAAAAAAGGACCTCATTATCCGCGGGGGCCTGAATATTTATCCCAAGGACGTCGAGGAGGTCATCCACACGCATCCGGCGGTACAGGACGTGGGCGTCGTCGGCGTACCGGACTCCCGCATGGGCGAGGAGGTCTGCGCCTATGTCGTGCCGAGGCCCGGCGCGGAGGTCACCCCCGAGGAATTAATCGCTCACTGTCAGGCGAGCCTTGCGAAGTACAAGACCCCCCGCTACGTGCACATCGTCAGCGATCTTCCGAGAACGAGCATCGGTAAGGTGCAAAAAAAGGAACTGCGCAAATTGGCGACAGCCGAGCACGCGAAGGGCTATCCCTCAGCGACTCAACGATCTTGGAAGGCAGGACGATGAGTGTTCCGATGACTCAAGAAAAGCCTCAAAAAGTGCCCCGCATTCCGCCCCTCCCCGAGTCCCAATGGAGCGGGGAGGTGCGCGAGCTGCTTGCAAAGGCCTCCTCCGCGGGTGAAGAGAAGCCGCTCAATATCTTCACGACGCTCGCGCGCCATCCCAAGCTGTTCAAGCGCTGGATGGTCTTCGCGGCGCACGTCCTGTCCAAGTCAACGTTGCCGCCGAGGGAGCGCGAGCTCGTCATCCTGCGGATCGGATGGCTTTGTCGGAGTCACTACGAATTTCATCAGCACAAGCGCATCGGCCTCGCCTGCGGCTTGTCGCGAGACGAAATCCGAAGGGTGACGGCTCCCCTCCCCGACGGCTGGTCGGATCGTGACCGAGCGCTGATTCGCGCGACCGACGAGCTGCATGCCGATCGGACCATCAGCGACCAAACCTGGAGCGAGCTGCGCGAAACATGGAGCGAGCAGCAGCTCTTCGACCTGGTGTTCACCGTCGGGCAGTACACCTTGGTCTCGATGGTCCTCAATACGCTGGGCGTGCAGACCGAGGACGGTTCCGAAGGCTTTGCGTCGTGAGGCTTCGGGGCAAGGCCGTCATCGTCGTCGGAGGCGGCCAGACCCCAGGGGACACCATCGGCAACGGTCGGGCGGCGGCCGTCCTTTTCGCCCGCGAGGGCGCTCGCGTGATGGTCGCAGACCGCAATCTCGATTCCGCTCGCGAAACGGTGGCGCTCATCGCCAAGGAAGGGGCCGAGGCTACGGCAGAGCGCGTGGACGTCACGAGCGACGACGATTGCCGGGCGCTCATCGCGGCGTGCGTCAATCGCTGGGATCGGCTCGATGTATTGCACAACAACGTCGGAATCGGCCGCGGCGACGCCGGGCCGGCCCACATCACCGACGACGCGTGAGAC
>Ga0210409_10006973_pt1 | contig 11695 bp, 7 predicted proteins | sample IncBWH17MmetaG_FD_161649 | JGI IMG/M metagenome (GOLD analysis project Ga0210409, IMG submission 161649) | Forest soil microbial communities from Barre Woods Harvard Forest LTER site, Petersham, Massachusetts, United States - Inc-BW-H-17-M | ecosystem: Environmental > Terrestrial > Soil >...
TGTAAGGCACCACCATTAGGTGCCCACCGGTATAGGGATAGGTATTGAGGAGAGCGAAACAAGTCTTTGCGCGGCCGATGACATAATTGGCTTCGTCCTCGCTGGACTGGGCGATTCTTGAAAACAAACTATCGGCCTGCTGGGTCCTGGGGGCCAGAATGTATTCAATCCGCCATGGAGCGTGCAGCGGTTCCATCGGCACACCTTAGTTAGACGGAGGAGGAAAGTCAAAACGCGGCGAGAATCATCAACGGATTACCATTCCGGCAAAGCAGGTGGGGCGAGGCTCCCGCCGAGCCCTAACTAAATCCGTTTCTTTCCATGAACCGTGAACAGCAATTCCGCCCTCACCCCGGCCCTCTCCCCCGAGGAGAGGGAGAAGCACTTTGGCGCATTCGTCGTTCATGGTCCCAATGCATGTGCGAACGCAAATTGAGGCTCTCGCTGGCGTCTCGCCGGCGTGTTTTTGTTCGTTCGGAAGGGCATCTCGCCGGCGGGACGCCGGCGCTCCCATGGTCCGAATGCACGCGAAAAATCGAAAGGGAACTCCCTATGAACCCCCACAGATTCAGGGCGACCGCCGATGAATAAAGAGGGACCTTCTTTCGTGCGAGCTGGTGCGAGTTGGACAGGCTTGTTTATTCGCGACCATTGTCTTACCAGTTTACCTATGGCGGAACGCGAGCAATCGGTTGACACTCGGCATCTCTATCGGCGGTTCTCTTTTCTTTTCATGGCCGGCTTGCTGGTGCTCATAATACTGCTCCGCCTGGCCACGCCATTCGTGGCCGCGTTGTTTGCTTACCTGGCTTTGAGATGCCTTACTCTTCCCAAGCGCGGAGGCCAGTGGCTGGCGGTGGCCATTTTCCTGGTCTTGCTCTCGGGCGCAGCCTACGGATTGGGCTACTTTATTCATCAAACCATTCACGCCTTGCCCGAGATTGCCGATAAGGCGATTCCTTCCATCATCGACACCGCTCAACGGAATGGCATCGAGCTGCCTTTCACAGATTATGACAGCTTCAAAGACCTTGCTTTCGACACCGTCAAAAGCCAGGTGAGTTACCTGGGCAGCTTCGCCAAAGCCGCTCGAGGCGCCACTACTCAGCTTGTATTTCTGTTGGCCGGATGTGTCGTGGCCATCAGTTTGTTCCTGAATCCCCGCTTTGAAACCGGGCCTCCAGAACCAAAGGACAATCTCTATGCGCATGCTTGCGCCGCCATTTCACGACGCTTCGCGACGCTTTACCAAAGCTTCGTTACCGTCATGGGCGCGCAGACTGTGATTTCGGCAATCAACACCGCGCTAACCGCGATCTTCGTGATAGCTGTTCACTTGCCCTATGCTGTGGTCGTCATCGGTATGACCTTCTTGTGCGGGCTGGTCCCAGTGATCGGCAACCTGGTCAGCAATACCATCATTGTCGGAATCGGTTTTACTATTTCCGCGCAAATGGCCCTGGCGGCGCTGATTTTCCTGATCGTGATTCACAAGTTCGAGTATTTCCTCAACAGCAAAATCGTCGGCTGGCGTATCCACAACCCGCTTTGGCTGACTTTGCTCGGCCTTATCGTTGGTGAGCGAGTCCTTGGCTTGCCAGGAATGATCCTCGCCCCGGTTATCCTCTATTATATCAAGCTCGAAGCTTCTGCGACCAAAGTCCCGGCCTAACGGTCTTAGCCTTAACTATTCAATTGAACAGGAGAAAACTGAGAGAACAGAGACATGGGCACGGAGACAGAGCCGAACAGCGAAGGGAGAAGCTTGAATAGCCCACCGACCCCGCAAAATCCCTCTGTTTCCTCCGTTTCCTCCTGTTCTCTTCTGCATCGTTCGGCTTCGACCCGTCAGTCCGTCGTCACATCCAACGGCGCAACATGTCCGTCCATGAAAACTACGTTCTTGCCGGACTTCGGGGCCCGGGGATGGAACTCCTCATAATCGAGCAAGAGGGGTGTTGTTTCCGGTGGGAATCGAAGCACGATATTAGTGCTTTGGGCCGGGCCCTGAGACGTTTGCCAGACCAGGAACATATTCGCCGTTTTAGTTTCATCGATCTTGTGGCCGTTCAAATCGGCGTCCCATTCATAGCTGGAACCCTCCGTGGCGAAGAGTCCCACCTTGTCACTTGGGCATTTGAAGACGGTCACGCTGTTGGTGTTGGTCCCCGCCGTTCGGCCAACATAGCTGGCCAGCACGTCGCAGATTCGCGCCAGCGGCTTTTGGGGGTTGATCGGCTCCGTGGGAAGGATTTCCGCGCTGGGCAGCCCGTTGTTGTTGTCTTCGGCATACAAGCGAGTCGCAATGCCCAACTGCCGCAGATTGCTGACGCAGACCGCATTGTAGCCTTTGGTTTTCGCTCGGGCCAAAGCCGGCAACATCAATCCTGCCAGGATAGCGATAATGCCTATCACCACTAGCAACTCGATCAGCGTGAAACCTCCAAACGCACGCCGCGGCAGAGCCGCAGCCAAAGAGTTAAGCCGGCGGCCGTTGAAGCGTTGAAACGTTGAAGCGTAAAAAACCGTGCGCAAACTGAGTAAACTCTTATGCATAGTCATAGTATGTCTTTTTTGATTTCTCCTGTGATTTCAATGAAGAGCTTCATTGGTTCACTGCGCCGGAGTGCCCGGACCGGTCTCAAATCGTCTTCGCTCTCTTGCCCGTTGGACCCGTTGCTCCGGTGTGAGTCTGGCGAACCGATCGTTAGGGTCGTGTTTGAGGGACCCTGGACCCGGCCGCCCCGGTCCCGGGCCGGCAAAGCCGACTCCCATGATCGACTTTCGAATCGCAAAGTAAGTCGTCCATTTGCCCTTGACCTTCCGGGCAGCCTCCTCTGCCGCCTGGGGGCTTGGCATCGGCTCGTCCTCGGTTCCGAGTCGTGCGCTCAGTGGCGTCTCCATAACCAACTCCTCCGGCGACCACATCTCAGTTTGCCCGCTGGCGTTTCTTGAAAACATTACGCCACCTCCCTCGTCGCGCCTGAACATCATCATGCCTCCTGAGCCGCCCGTCGGGCCCGCAGCCTCGGAGGGCTGGCCGCCGCCCGGACCGGTCGTTGCAGGGAAGCTATCCGGTTTCGCCGTGCGAATGATAGGGCCGCCGCCCCCTGTTTCCGGCTGGTCGAAATCGGGTGCCTTGGGCGCAACTTTCGTCCAACCCGCCGCTTCAAGCTTGCCATCTCCTGCGAGCGCGGTTTCAAGCGCTTTGCGCCCGCCGGGCGATTCGTAAACCGCGTAGACCTTGGACCAGCGCGCTCCAGACTGCTCCGCTACCCGGTTCAACACGTACGGCAGCGGCTTTTCTGTCACATGAAGCGTGATCCGAGCGTTCAGAGTTTTTTCCGCGCGGATTTTCTTCCAGGTCTGCCATTCGATTCTGCTCAGCACCTCCGCCAGAGGCATGTTCCTTACATCTAAAGTGATCAGTTGCTTGTGCAGCCGCCAGGCCGCGCGGCCCGCCCACCATCCGCCCGCCGCTACTAGCATTACCATCCCTACGAGTATGTATCTCGATTTCATATTTCGGTTCTATGTGTTGTTTCCCAGCCACTCTGAGCCCCGGCACTTTTATCTCCGAATGGAATGTGACCGACCCCTATTGGATTCGGGACGAAACGGCGACATCCCGCGACGAGGCGCGGTTGCCGGGAAAACGCGACACCAAACAGCCCAGGCGGAACTTATCGCGAAGCGCTTCGAGTGCGTCCCGCTTGCCGGCGCTTTGGAGGACGGCGCGCGGACTTTCAGTCCGCAGCAACGCAGGTGCTTGCCTGAGGCTGAGGGTTAAGCCATGGATCGGCTTGAAGTTCGGGTATTGCTGCGGACAGGAATGTCAGACAGGAATGTCCGCGCGCCGGGACTACTCTGCTTGCCGGCGCTTTCGTGGAGGAAGGGTTTGCGTCGCCGAGCAAAAGCGGGAGCAAGCTCCACGCACTCCAAACGCTTCGCGACAATCGGTTGAGAAATTTGTTTCAGAAGCCTTGATTACAGCTCGGGGAACCCCTCTAACAAGCACCCAAATCGGGATCCTCAAAATCTCCAAAAAAATCTGTGGCGTTTTCCAGCGACTATCGCCATATTGGAAACCTATGCCCTCACTTTCTAACGTGAGATTCCATGCCCCGCTGGAAATCTGCCCCATGCAACTGGCAGACTGCCCCATCTCGGAAGAACTGGCCTCGACATTGGAGTGTCTGGGAGTTCGGTCATTTTACGACGTCCATTCTGTTTCGCTGCTGGATTTTCGTCACCTTGGTGATAGGAACGGCAGCCTGGCCCTCGAATTGGGGTCCGTTATACGGCGGGCGGGCCGCGGAGAATTTGGAAAGCCCTACAGCCCTGGAGGAGCCCCAGAGCGATTCGCAAGTTTCTGGTGGAAAGGTTCTCCCGGCGAGGGCGATGAGGCGGCCGGTTCAAGCGCCCAGACCGCAGTGGCGACGGATGCTTTCTCCATTCCAGAACATGCTCGCAATATCGAGATTTCGGTCATCCCAATGTCCTCGCGCCTGCGTAATATCCTGAGTTTTTCCGGACTGGAGTATTTAGGCGGCCTGCACGCCGTAACCCCCAAGCAGATCCTCAGCTTGCGAAATTGCGGCCCCAAATGCCTCCAGGAGTTGCGCCACGTTGTCCAGGGAGTCCTTGAGGGGCGCCTCCGGCTGCTGGCCCCGCGACCTGCCCAGAACGATCGCAGAGTGTCCAAGCGATTCGCCGTTCCGCCGGACTTGCACTGCTTGAGCCCGTATTCTTTTCCCATATCCCGTCGGCTGGATGGTGTTCTGCGGCGAGCGGGCATAGCTTGCCTGGGCGATCTCCAAGGCATGGCCTTTGATGAACTTCTGGTTTTGACCTACTGCGGACCGCAAACTCTGCGGGAGTTATTGCACCTCCTCAACCGTCTCGGCGGCGTGACCCATGAGCCGTGCGCTTGCCCCGGGCGAAGCTAGCCCCTACCAAAAGTGTTGGCGGCCTGGTGGAATACCAGTGATTCCAAAACGGAGAGATGGAGAAGTGGAGTGTTGGGTTTCCATTCCTCCATTCCTCCAATACCCCATCATCCCGGGCTCAGCTATTTCCAATGGATCAGGAGTTCTCAGCCTATGTTTCCGAAAGCCGCGTTTGCAGTTCGCTCAGGCTGCAGGTCATGTCCAGGCGTGCCCCGGTTTTCAGCAAGACGGAGTATTGCCCTGGACCGAGCGGCTGGACTTCCCGGATGCGCGCCAGGTTGACAATCACCGAGCGGCTGATGCGCATGAATCCTGCCGGCGCCAGCCGTGCCTCCATGGCTGCGGTGGTTTCACGCAGGATATGGCGGTCCTTCGCGGCGTGCAGCACCACGTAATTGCCGGCCGCTTCCACGTGGTCGATTTCCTCCGGCTTGAGAAAGATAATGCGTTCGGGCGACCGCACCAGGATGCGGCCGCCGCCAGGAGTAGCGGTGTGAACATGGTTGAGCAACGCAGAAAGCTGCCGATCGGAACGCCCTCGCGAACCGCGGCTAACCTGGTCCCGGGCGCGTTGTACTGCTGCTTTGAAGCGTGCCTCGGTGAAGGGTTTGAGCAGGTAATCCAGCGCGTTAACCTCAAAAGCCCTGATGGCATGCTCGTCATGAGCGGTTGTGAAAATCACGACCGGAATTTGCTCCGATTCCAGCGCTTCCAGCACTTCGAACCCGTTGAGCCGGGGCATTTGCACATCCAGGAAAAGCAGATCCGGCCGTTGTTCCTGCGTCGCCTTCAACGTTTGGGCCCCGTTAGAACATTCTGCCACCACTTCGACATCGGGTTCGTCGCTCACGAGAGCCCGTACCCGCTCCCGCGCCAACGGTTCATCGTCGGCAATAATGGCGCGCAATTTCATGATGCCCGAATCCTTCCCGCAGATTCAGATGCTGCTGCCGGCCGCCACGGGAGCTCGATGCGCACAGTCACGCCTCCCTCTTTCCGCTCGGCCAACTCAAGTTTTTGCTCAGTCCCATAGAGCGTTTCCAGGCGGGCGCGCAAATTCGTCAGTCCAATCCCATTTCCCACATGCTCGCCAACCACTCCCAAGCTCCCTTTATTGGGAAGAGGAACTATGCTCGCTTTGCCAGACAGGACTGAAGTGCTTGCCAACTCAAGACCAGTGCCGCTCAGGCCGACCCCATTGTCCGCCACCGTTAGAACGAGCCGGCCGTCCTCTTGGTTCGCCGTCACGCGCACGAGGCCGGCCTTGTCCCCCGGCTCGATTCCATGGCGGATCGCATTCTCGACGACCGGTTGAAGCAGCAGGGTCGGAACCAAACATTCCAAAGCCGCCGGTTCAATCTCCTGTTCGATGCGCAGTCTGTCTCCAAATCGGGTTTGTTGAATTTCCAGATAATGACCGACGAAATTGATTTCTTCGCGAAGCGAGACCTCCTGCCGTTCAGACTGGCTGAGTGCCAGCCGCAGCAGTTCGCTCAACGAAAGAAGCGTTGCCTCGGCCAGGCGCGGATCGCGGCGGAGCAGGGCCGCGATGGCATTTAAGCTGTTAAACAAAAAATGCGGCTGCAACTGCGCGCGCAGCGTGTTAAGCCGCGCCTGGGCCAGGTTCGATTCAAGGAAAAGCGCCTGGTGTTCGCGTTCTCGAAGCCGGCGATAAAAGTGAACCGAATGCGCCAGCCCAACGACCGCACAATACGCCAGCAGGTCCAGCAGCATCGACAGCAGACCCGGCCGGGGCAATCCCGGGGGCGGGAATACCGCACGGGCGCCTTTCCTGTTGCCTGGCTGCAGTTCTGCCAGCAAATTTGAGATGCCTGCATCCGAAACATCTCTCAGTTTCGCCACCTCCGCGGGGACGAGTTCCCGCGAATCCCCGTTCACTCTACCGCTCGAAGTCACAAGCTCCCGCGTGTCCCGAATGATTCCCCCTCCTCCTGCCAATCCGCCAATTCCACCGCTTCCTGCGGATTTGGTCACCGCGACTTCCACCACATTTGTCCCGCCACTGTCCCCGCCCAGGACTGCATCCGATCTCAGGAACACCACCGTCTGGCCCCTGACGCTGATCCGTTCGCCAATGGCATGGGAGGCGGCAACAAACCCCGCGCACGCTGCCAGGTTTAATGCCAGACTCAGCCGAAGGCGCCCGCGCTCCAGGGGGAAATACAAAGCAATTAAAGCCACGTAAGGCCCTAGCAGCACCCAGGGATAAACGCGCTCAATCCCCAGGTCGCCTTTCGACCAGGCCCGGAATTTTTGAACGGTCGCACGAGGAGCCGAATTACCATCGTGAATAATGTAGACCGAAGGTCCTGAATCTCCTCGCAGCAACCACCAGATCGCCAGGGAGACAAACACAGTCCAAACCATCCCGCACAGCCCGAGGATGCGGCTTCGCCTGGAAGGGCGGGCCGCCTTGCCCGGACTGCTCTGTGTCACGCTGACCAGTTCCAATGCTTGTCTCATACCGCGGACGCGGGTTGCTTTCAATCCGCATCCGTATTTGAGAAGAGGGCATCCGGGAAAAAAGGCCAGTCGAGAGTGACTAAGCGCCTAAAATGTGGGACGAAATCCGAAAAAAACGTCTGGCGTTACCCAAATGAGCATGGGTAAAGTGTCTACTTTAGTACATTCTGGTTATTCAAGTATGGCACAAATGAAGACGCCCGAGCGGGACACCCGCCCGGGGCAAAAGGGGTCTAAACCGGCTCCGGTGGCCGCTCCTGCAGCACAGGTCAGCGTGACGCCGTTATTTCGGCGAATCGATTGGTTGACATTGATGATCACCTTCGGCGTGGTTTGGGTGGTCTATTTCCTGACTATAGCTCCCGAACTGACTCTGGAGGACTCCGGCGAGTTGGTGACCGGCTCCTGGTACGCCGGCATTCCTCATCCCCCCGGTTACCCCGTCTGGACGATTTATAGCTGGCTTTGGACCGTTCTGGTGCCCTGGGGGAACCCTGCCTGGCGAGTGGCTTTGGCCGAAGCGTTCCTGGGCGCGCTAGCCTGCGGGCTACTCAGCCTGATGGTGTCCCGCGGCAGCAGCCTCTTCATCGAGAGCATCGAAGAATTCAAGGGCATGACCGGCAAATGGGAGAACGCCATCTGCATGGTCTCCGGTTTCGTTGCCGGCCTGCTGCTGGGCCTGGACGGCTTCATGTGGAGAGAATCAGTGGCCGTTAACCGAATTGCCGTCTCCAGTGTGCCCTGGTTTCTCATCGTGCTGCTGTGCATGCTGCGCTGGTTCTACGCGCCTCATCAGTACCGCTACCTTTATTGGGCGCTGTTTGTTTTTGGTATTTGCTTCACCACCCATCAAAGCTTGATCGTCGCCGGCATCGGTGTGCAAGTAGCCATCGCCGCCGCTAATCCTCGCCTTGGCCGCGACGTGTTCTTCTTCGATTTCGTCCTTTACCTGGGCTATTACCTGCTCCCTGCGCTGACCGGCCAGCATGTTTTCACCAACATCGAGGAGAAATCGGGATTGTTCTTCCTTTTCAATGTCATTGGCATTGGCTCCTTGCTGGCCTGTATTTGGCTGGCCTTGCGGACAAAGGGTCTGCTCAGCGAGTGGCTGCCGGTGGTGATCCTGGGTGGACTCTGGTTGCTCGGCGTGGCCTTTTATTTTTACATGCCCGTTTCGGGCATGACCAATCCCCCCATGCAATGGGGTTACCCGCGCACGGTGGAAGGCTTTTGGCACGCCCTTAGTCGCGGTCAATACGAACAACCTAATCCCACCAATCTTATTACCGAACCTGGACGCTTCGTCAGCCAGCTCGGTATGCTCGTCAGCGGCGTCGCCAACGAGTTCACCTGGGTTTACATGTTTCTGGCCCTGGTGCCGTTCGTCTTTTACCGCAAAATGCAACGACGCGAGCGCGCCTGGATCGTCGGGCTAAGCGCGATTTACTTTTGCCTCGGTGTGCTTTTAGTCATCCTGCTCAATCCCACCCCGGACCGGGCCACCGCGGATCTCGTCAAGGTCTTCTTCTGTAACTCGCACACCATTGTGGCCGCCCTGATCGGGTACGGACTTGCCCTGATCGCCACCTTCATGGCTACCCATTATGCGGGCTTTCGCTTCTGGGGACTCATCGGAGGCGGGGTCGCCGCCGTGTTGGGAGTGATCTCTCTGTGGACCGATACGGGACGGCAGTTTTTTGGCCCGGCTGGCGAGATCAGCCTTTCGCAGTTGCCTCATTTCATCGGCGTGGCGTTTGCCAAGAACCAGATTTCCCTTCCGATTGTGGGCAATCTCGTGCTGGTCATCGTCCCGGTGGCCTTTGTCATCGCCTTGCTGGCCTACCGAGACCGCGGCCCGGTCCTGATTACACTGGGCCTGTTCCTGACCATGCCTCTTTACTCCGGGATGGCTCATTTCTATGGGAGCAACCAGCACAACCACATGTTTGGTTATTGGTTTGGCCACGACATGTTCACCCCTCCCTTTAAGGGCTCGGATGGCAAGCCGCTCTTCCCTGAAATGGCCAAAGACGCCGTGCTCTACGGCGGTACTGACCCTGGCCGTTTCTGCCCGACTTACATGATCTTCTGTGAAAGCTTTACACCCCACGATTGCCAGCCCAAAGAAGATCAAAAGTTCGACCGGCGCGATGTTTACATCATTACCCAGAACGCGCTGGCCGATGGAACTTACCTTGATTACATCCGCGCCCATTACAATCGCAGCAAGGAAATCGATCCGCCTTTCTTCCAGGAACTGTGTCGCTCCGCCAAGGAGAAAGAGCAGGGCTACCAAACCAACTTCCTGGCCCGGCTGGTGTCTCCGCTGGATACTCTCTTCGAGAGTAACGGCGACCGCGTCGAGAAGCGCCGCCGCACTTACACCTCCTGGTTCACCGACAAAGATTTCCTCGACCTCCCTGCTTTCGCCGCCAAGCTCCGTCCCGGTCCAACGCAAGATGCGGTTTCAAAATTCATTTACGACGCCTTGACGCCGGAGACTCGGCAACTCCTCAGCGGCGCCAACACGGATCAACTGCGTCGCGATTTGTGCAAAGATCTCAATGTTCTAATCGATCGCGAACTGGAAACCCGCAAGCAGATCTTGGCGCTGCAGCAGGAAAAGAATGAGGTCGACCAAAAGCTAGCCGATGGCAGCACTTCGGAGAGCCTGCGCCGGCGCCAGGACGAGTTGTCCCAGCAGATTGCCTCTCTTTCCAAGGTCAGTCCCCTGTATGAACCCGAACGCTTCAAACAGGTGCAAATCTCCGAGTACCTGCAGGATTTTATCAAGCAGAACCCCCAAAGCCATACCCGCGTTCGGCTCAATCGGCTATTGCTCGAAGAGGCTTACCCCAAGGAAATCGCCAAGAGTCTCGGCGGTGTTTACCCCGATCGCGAGATTTACATCGCTTCGCCCGAAGATTCGCAGCACTGCTTTAACGAGTACCTCACCGATGCCCAGCGCCGCCTCCAGCACGACATGCAGTTCCCGAACGAGCCGAAGCAGATCCGGCTCGGGGAAGACGTCAAGGTGATCGAAAACCGCGTGACCGTGGCGGGCCAGGTCGCCGTGATGGCCATCAACGGTCTCCTCACGAAGGTCATGTTCGACCATAACCCCAAAAACGAGTTCTATGTTGAGGAAAGCTTTCCCCTGGATTGGATGTATCCCCATTTGACTCCTTACGGGGTCATTATGAAAATCAACCGCCAGCCGATGCCCTCGCTGCCCGAGGATGCGATGGACCGTGACCACCAGTTCTGGAAGCAATACTCGAACCGGCTCACCGGCGACATCGTGGACTACAACACTTCCATTAAGCAGATTTGTGATTGGATTGAGAAAACCTATCTGCGCCACAACTTCAACGGGTTCACCGGCGATCGCAAGTTCATCCGGGATGACGATGGGCAAAAGGCTTTCTCCAAGCTCCGCAGCTCTATTGGTGGGATTTATGCCTGGCGCCTGAGTCCTCAGGCCCCTCCGCAGTACCGCCCGAAGTCCGATGCTGAGTTCCAACGACTGCTTAAGGAAGCCGAGTTTACGTTCAAGCAAGCGTTCGCGTTTTGCCCCTACAGCCCGGAAGCCCTTTTCCGTTACGTCAACCTGCTCCTGCCGCTTAACCGTGTCGACGACGCCCTGCTTCTGACCGAGACCTGCCTAAAGCTTGACCCTTACAACGGTCAGGTCATCGGCCTGGTCAACAATCTGCAAAGCATCAAGAATCAAATGTCCATGCAGCCTATCCAGCCCAGAAACGATCTGCAGGCGATGGAAGATGAGGTGCACAAAAACCCCAACAACTACCAAGCTGCCGTTCAGCTGGCCGGCGTCTATGCTCAGATGCAGCAAACCGGCCGCGCAGTCGAACTTCTCGATGACGTCCTCACCAATCCCGTTGTCACTCCTAATGCGGTCGTGCGCGCCGCTCAGCTCTTCAGCCAATTCGGTGACTGGTCGAAGCTGGAGATTTCCCTCGAGAAGCTCACCAAGGTTTCGCCGGAAAGTCCGGAAGCCTGGTACGATCTTGCCGCCCTTAAAGCCAATGTAGGCAAAAACGCCGAAGCCCTGCCGGCGCTTAAACGGGCGCTGGAACTCAGCGCGCAACGCCTCCAACGCGATCCCAAAGCGCGCGATCTCTCCACCGACGCGCGGCAGGAAGCCCGCTTCACAGCTCTACGCGCGATGCCCGAATTCCAGAAACTCGTCCCGCCAAAGTAGGGCCGTGTTAGACCGCGGATTTTCGAGGATTCCACGC
>Ga0210409_10006977_pt1 | contig 11692 bp, 12 predicted proteins | sample IncBWH17MmetaG_FD_161649 | JGI IMG/M metagenome (GOLD analysis project Ga0210409, IMG submission 161649) | Forest soil microbial communities from Barre Woods Harvard Forest LTER site, Petersham, Massachusetts, United States - Inc-BW-H-17-M | ecosystem: Environmental > Terrestrial > Soil >...
TTCAACAGGGGACATACATTCAATTGGATGTTGCCAAGACGCTCGCCACATTCATGGTTAATGATATGCCTGACGCGGCTCGATTTTTCGAGGTTGTGAGTGGTCTCATTGAGGCAGCCGCCAAAGCAACGAAGCGAGGACACTCTCGTGTTGTGGCGTGTGGAGAATGTTCGCCTCTCTTGTGGGTGGAAGGCAAGCCGGACGCGGCAATTCGACTTGAACAACTCTGGGATAACGTGGGAAAGACTCTCAAGATGGATATCCTATGCGGGTATGCGTTGAGCAGCTTTCAGGGCGAGGAAGACGAGCACATTTTCCAAAGCATCTGTGCAGAACACTCAGCCGTTTATTCTCAGTGAGACACTAAGACTCAATTCTCGGTTAAACCGCGTCGGCGCGGCATCGCTCTTCGCAAACGGGCGCAGTTCAGCTTCCGGCCCAGCAAATTCCGCGGTGCCACGATCCAGGCAGACCACAAGCTCGCGCAATAGCCACACGACGGGCTATCAATGGTTTTCAGTCCGGGAAAATGGATGGCCACCTCAACGTGACGCCCCCGATTCCAATCGTTACATCAATAAGGGCGCAATCCTCGGAGGATTCTGTCAGTGAACACGAGAATGAGGAACCGCCGTTCAGACTACCGGCATCAAGGCCGCTGCGCGGAGAGTTCAGCTTGATTCTTGCCCTTGTTTTCTTTGAGCTTGGCACGGTACACCATCGCCCGTGTCTCAAGAAGTTCCGCTTCCGCCTTCCGTTTTGTTTTCTCGAGTACCCAAGCGTAATTCGCCAATGCTTCGATGAGCGCCCGATAATCCGGGGGTGAAGACTTTTCTAAAATGCCAAGTGCTCGCTTGTAAGGCGATTCAGCCTCGGCATAATAGCCGCGAGCAAAGTCAGCCCTGCCCACTTTCCCAAGGGCCCTTGCCACGTTTGGGTGCTCCGGACCCAGTGATTGTTCCTCAACCGTAACTGCCTGTTTAAAAAGCGCTCCAGCCTCATCGTACTTACGCTGATCAAAGTAAAGCGTGCCTAAGTTTTCCAAGGTCTGCGCGAAGTCCTGAGATCGCAGCTCAGGCGTTTTTTTCCAAATGTTTAATGCACGTTTGTACAGAGATTCAGTATTCGAATAGTTGTGACGATTGTATTCAAGCTCAGCCAGTCCGGCGAGAACGAAAGCGACGTCCGGATGTTCCGGACCAAGCAGTTTCTGTCGAATAGCAAGTGCGCGCTGCATGAGAGATTCCGCAGACGAATATTGGCCTTCCTGCATCTGCAGCATACCTAGATTGACGAGGACGGTAGCCACATAGGGGTGCTGTGGTCCAAGCCTCTTTTCCCAGATGGCTAGAGCGCGCTGGTAAAACGACTCGGTTTCTTTGTACTTGCCTTGATGATTGTAGCTTACCGCCAAATTATTAAGAATTGCGGCCACCTCCGGGTGTTCCGGTCCGAAAACTTTTGACCGTATTGCCAGTCCTCGCTTCAGCATTGGCTCGGCTTCCTGGTATTTGCCTTGCATCTGAAGACTCGATGCTAGATTGTTGAGAGCTGTTGCGACGTCTGGGTGTTCCGGCCCAAGAGCTCTTTCCCATATAGCCAGTGCGCGCTGGAAGAGCGGTTCGGCGGCCGAGTATTGGCCTGTCCTTTGCTGGAGGACCCCTAAATCATTGACGACAGTAGCCACATCTGGGTGTCCTGGGCCCACGGCCTTTTCCTGTATTGCTAAGGCGCGCTGGAACAGAGGCTCCGCTTCCGAGTACTTGCCTTCCTCTCGCCGAAGCTCGCCTAGAGTGGTGAGAACCGTGGCAACTGCCGGATGTTCTGGTCCAAACGTTTTTTCCCGGATGGCTAGGGCACGCAGGAGGAGAGTTTCCGCATCCAAATACCTGGCTTGCTTCAGGAAGAGCGAGGCCAGACTATCAAGGATGGTAGCCACGCCAGTGTCCTTTGGCCCAAGATCCTTTTCCCGAATGGCCAGCGCCCGTTGGAAGAGGGACTCGGCTTCTGAGTATTGGCCTTCCTTTAGCTGAACGGTGGCCAGGTTGTGGAGAACTGCTGCCAGATCCCGGTCCTCTGGCGCAAGCGTCTTTTCCCATATCCCAAGTGCGCGTCGGTAGCACAACTCAGCGTCTTCATATTTGCCTTGCGAATAATAGACTCCAGCCAAGTTGTTTAGAACAGTCGCCACATCCCTATGCTCGCTTCCGAGAACCTTCTGACGTATCGCTAGGGCCCGCTGAAACAGGGGTTCAGCTTCCAGGTATTTGCCTTCTTTCAACCGCATCCCAGCGAGATTGTCGAGGACAATCGCTTCGTCCAGGTGCTCTGGTCCAAGCAACTTTTCTTGAATGGCGAGAGCGCGTTGGTAGAGCGGCCCGGCTTCTGAGTACTTCCCTTGTTCATGCAGAAGCTTGGCTAGGTTGTTGAGTAAACTAGCCACCTCCTGGCGTTCCGTTCCCGACACCTTTTCACAGATGGTTAGGGAGCGGCGGTAAAGCTGCTCGGCGTCGGCGTAGTTGCCTTCTGCATGCAGCACCGCAGCCAGGTTATTCATCGCCGTTGAATAACGAGGATCAAATTCCCCGAATTCTTCGGCTCGGCGAAACGCATCCCTGAAGACATTCTCAGCTTCCGCATAATTCCTTTGCTGAAAAGCTTGCTGGCCCGCTGCGTTCTCAATTTCCCACGAGGGCGCTTGGGCAGAGCCTATGGCGGCCCACAAAGTGAGGACTAGCAAAATAGCGATTTGATGAGGTTTCATAGTTTAAGCCTCCCCAAGTAGGCCCGCTCCCAGCTATCCATTCTTATGAGTCATAACTCTTATGAGAACTGTCAGAACTGGCAGTTCTCATGAACGCTGATCGGTGAGATATAAATTTAGGTGCCAGGGGATTCGCGGACGCAAAGGCAACTTGGATAGGAGGTTCTAATGGAAATGACTACATGTACTCGACAAGTAGGCAGCGTCGCCATTGTGGACATCGGCGGCCGGATTGTGCTCGGCGAGGAGAGCGCTGCACTGCGCGACCTGGTTTGCGACCTTTTGAGCAAGGGGTACAGGAAGATTCTATTCAACCTTGTCGACGTCAAATACATCGACAGCTCAGGCTTGGGCCATCTGGTGAGAGCCTTCACGAGCGTGCGGAAACAGGGCGGGGAACTAAAGCTGCTCAACCTTTCGAATAACGTTCATAATGTGATGCAAATAACAAGGCTTTATACCGTCTTCGACATCATGAACGATGAGGCCGCCGCCGTTAAGTCTTTCGGTCAATCGGCAGGGGCAACTGGGTGACTGTCGAATTGGCTTGTAGCCAAGGAATCTCGGAATCAACACAGCTTGAAGACCGCGACCCCGGGCTTCGAATGCTCAATTACTCAACCAGTGGAATGTTATCCGCCATCTCATAGCGAATCACGGCTCGAATTTTGGTTTCGATTTGGAGGTACCGCGCCACTTTCTTTCCCGGTAACACACCGCTGAGCTTGACCGCGTAGGTCTTGCGCATGGTGACTTCGTCCTGATCGATGGCCAGCACCGCGTTGGCCAGACTGTTCGCTTGCTCGTCGGTCAGCGTGTTGTGGTTGTAGGCATCAGCATAGGCAAGAATTGTCTTCGCCAAACGTTCGTTGAGGCCCTGAAGATCCTTCTGATAGGCGTCATAGATGGGCCAGAACGCTTTTCTCTCTGTGTCGGTCAGATCCATGTTTGCGGCCACCACCAGTTTCTTGTCGGCCTTCACTTTGTCGAGCAGAATTTGCATGTTAGTGTCGGCCGACTTGCTCTGCGCGAACACGGGTACAGCAGTTAGCGCGGCCACGCAAAGAATCACGATTCCAGTGAATTTCATTACTTTTTCTCCTTTGCTGCTCGCGTTTTTCCGGGTGTAAGGAGCAAGGCTGGAGAGCTGAATCGCGTCGAGCCTCGCTAAAAAGAAAACTGCAACGGCCCAAGACCCACTCTCTCCATCCACCGTCCGCTCCAGGCCTGACTGCGTCCATGACGCGAATATTTCGACGAATGGTCCAACTCGTAGGCCGAATTGAACTCATACCTCCTGTCCTGGGCACAGGTAACTGGCAAAAGTGACAGACCAATGCACTCACCAAAGACTGACAGTTGCCGCCACGCCAGCCTTTTTCTTGTGAATAGTTGTTCCTTCGGAATATCGAGGCCGGGGTCAGCCATCCCCTACCAGGGGGTCGCAATGGCTTTGGAGGTAGCGCTCTGACCTAAGAAATTTTCAAACCGCCACATGTCCAGTGCCGCCACTTATCGCGATGCAACAGGAAGACCGAGCGCACTGCTCGATGGCTGAAGCGTCTCAAATTCCTAATGCGCTTTAGCTCCGATTTGCCCCATCAAAATTGGCACGCACGTTCATCCGTAGATGTCCGGGAACGTGATTAACCGGGTGCGGTTAGGGCTTAGACGTGGCGGTGGTGAAGTTGTTCACTATGATGATGGTTGTGGCGTACGCGATAGAACCGCCCATCGCAGTCTGCGCAGCGATAAGGATTTTGAAAAAGCACATGATGAAGGAACCAATCTTGGAGTCCGCTCCTCCTTGACCGGAAGAATTGTTTGCAACCGCAATGGGGACAACTAGGATCTTGAGCCTGAAAAGTGGTTTTGTTCATGGGGAGATTCTCTTATCTGCCATGCTCTACCCTGCGTTGGCTCGCTAGAGGTGTTGGGCTGGCCTGCCATATTTCCACCTTGCTCCCGGCGTTCTGGCACTCAATTATGCGTATCAACCGGCAGCTGGGGAAGAGGATCCGGTCGACTGTGAAAGAATTGCGCCTTCAAGAGCCATTCTTTCGGGGTGGAAGAGGCGATGTCGAGCGGATCCCCTTGTATGCTGCAATACGCCGCAACATAGAACCACCCAGCCCCCCCTGGGAACTGTCAAAAGCAACAGTCCTGCACTCGAAATTAGGAACTGGCCCAATCGATTAGAAGAAGCAAATGGCGAGAGGGATTAGCTTGTCTGGTTTGCGGACCAGCTTGGACCTAGACGTGAGACTGGGAGTTTTGACAGTTGAGATTGTCCATCAATCGGAAATACTGAGGCGAAGCATTGCTTCACTCCAGGTACCTTCAATGTATCGAACTTTACTCTCCCATGTGAATTTCGGCGTATTCCAGAAGAATGGACTTTTTGGAGGAGAACTTTTATGAGATTCAAGGTGATCGCATGCATGCTCGCCGTGGCCTTGCTGTCCGCAGTCGCGTATAGCGGCGAAGATGATAACGAGAAAAAAAGGGAGAAATCCCGCAAGATGGCAGCGCAAACCTTGCAGGATCTCTATAAGGCGGAACCCACAGCGCAGGCGGCTATCCAGAAGTCGGCAGGATATGCCGTTTTCAACAATATGGGGACAAACCTGTTGCTTTTGAGCACGGCCCGCGGCTCAGGAATCGCCGTCAACACCCAGAGCAAGCAGGAAACCTTCATGAAAATGATTTCCGCAGGCGCCGGTTTGGGTGTGGGAGTGAAAGACTATCGAGTGATTTTTGTGTTCGAAAACGATAAAGCCCTGACGCAATTCCTCGAGTCTGGCTGGTCAGGTTCAGCGCAAACGGATGCTGCGGCCAAGGCGGGTAAGTCGGGCGCAGCTTATTCAGGGGCGGCCGAGGTTGCACCGGGTGTATGGGTCTACCAGATCACCAAGAATGGCATCGCCCTCCAGATAACTCTGCAGGGCACGAAGTACTACAAGGACGACAACCTCAATAAAAAGTAGCCGAAGAGATGACTGGTGGGCAACACCAAGTTGATCATGCATTTGCTTTATATTGTTTTTGTTCGTTGGCTGTTTGCCCGGTGGCGTTGGGCAACGGAATTCGAACATGAATTTGCGTGCCAAACGAGGGCCCCGATTCGACTGCAAGATGCCCCCCGACCAGCCGCAGCCGCTCGCGCATGCTGATCAAGCCAATACCGGTTTCCACCCGCGCAGACTCAGGGCTGAATCCTGTGCCGGAATCGGAGATGCGAAGATCGATTCGATTGCTGTGACCAGACAGCTCAACCTTGGCGTCTTCGGCCCCGCTGTGCTTTAAGACATTCTGCAAAGCCTCCTCCGCGATCCGATATAGGCAAAGACTTATGTCCTTCGGAATCTCTCCTTGAGTGTCATCATGAACAAACAGGACTCTCAGCTTGTGACGTTGAGAGAATTCTCTGCAGAGCCCGCGTATAGAGGCTACAAGACCCAGAGTGTCCAGTCTGGATGGGTGAAGCTGGTGCGACAAGTCGTGGACACTGGACGAAACCTGCGCGGATGCTTTCGCAAGGTCGTGCAGTTGTTGCCGTGCCCGGGACGAGAGCCCAGGCATATCCTGCTCGAATTGCTCGAGTCCAATTTGCAGGAGCGCCATCCTTTGACTCAAATCATCGTGTAGTTCCCGGGCTATGTGCGAGCGTTCTTGCTCTTGTGCCTCAATCAACCTGCGGCTCACGCTGGAGATGGCCTCTTCGGCAAGCTTGCGCTCGGTAACATCGGCCACTATGCCGATCATCCTCAACAGCCCACCTTTGCCGTCGAAGAAACCACGTCCGCTCTCCTCCAACCAAATAACACAGCCGTCGGGACGTTGCATCCTATAGCTGGTTTGATAGGTAGGGTTTTGGGGAGTAAGCCCAGCCTCTGTAGCGCCGTACGCTTTGCGGTCGTCAGGGTGAACACTGGCGACAAATTTCTTACCCGTATCGCGCGTCGGGTCGTCCATCCAATGGAGAATATTTGCGCACTGTCCCGATCGCACTATCGCATCGGTTACTGCGTTTCGCTCGAATACGTACATCCTTCCGGCTTGGACCGCCAGACGTAACCGCTCCTCGCTTTCTCGCAGCGCCTCTTCTGTTTGCTTGCGCTCCGTGATGTCCGTCACCATGCCCACTATCCGCGACATTCTGCCTTGCTCGTCGAAGTGCGCCTGACTATTACCTTCCAACCAAACCACCGTGCCGTTGGATCGCGTCATGCGATAGCTGATTTCAAGGTAGGGCTTCTCAGGACTAAGCTTGGCAACCGCAATCGTAAACCTTTCTCGATCCGCTGGGCTTACCGTGGCCAATACTTGCTGGCCGGTAGTGGGCTTCGCCTCATCTATGCCCAGAATGTGGGAGCTCTCGGTGGACCACACGATCTCATCGGTGGTAGCGTCCCACGTATAGGCGAACATCTTTCCGGCCTGAGCCGCAAGACGAAATCGTTCTTCGCTTTCCCGAAGTTCCTCTTCTATGAGCCGGCGTTCAGTGATGTCCTGAACAGTGCCGCGGAGTTGCACGACATGGCCCGCGGCATCTCGCTGCGCTTCGCCACAAGCAATGACCAATCTCTTAGTGCCATCAGGGCGGAGTAACTCTAGATCCAATTCGAATGGTGTTCCATCGCGCAACGCTTCGTTTGCAGCGCTCCGCAGTCGTTTCCAACTCTCAGAGGTATAGAGTGGTGTTCCGTCGCGCAACGCTTCGTTAGTAGCGCGTCGCAGTCGTTTCCAACTCTCGGGGGTGTGGAGTTGCGCCTGTTCCTTGTGGTCGAAGGCCAGCAGATGGGGATAGCGGCTTGCGATTCGATAAAGTTGTTGTGACCACGTCGCAAAGCTGGTTTTTGGATCCCATTGCCAACTGCCTACCTGCGCCAGCCGCTGAGCTTCATTAAGTTCCGCTTCTCTTTTTCGCAATGCGTGCTCCGCTTTTTTGCGCTCCTCCACGAGGACGGCCAGAACCATAAAGGGTGTCGCAGTGAAAACCAGGAATAGCTGTAGCGAGAACACGCTGTTGAATAGCCCTCCTGTCGTGAAGGGACCGCGGCCATGGACTGCGGCCCAAATCGATAGGAATGCAACTACGCACACCGAAGTGCTGACGCCCAAGGACCCGAAACGCAAAGCGGCCCACAGTAGAAAGGGCACGAGAGAATAAAGCAATACCGGCGAACTGCTCCCCGAGGCGGTGAAGGTGACATAGCCCAATAGAATCAACCCGGCGATCTGTGCGCCAAACTCCACATGGTAGGCACGTGGCTTTCGCGCCCAGTCAGGTCCGTCGTTGACCCAACCCAATATCGTCGGCGTCAGAGTGAAGAAAGCCAGGACCTCGGAAAGAAACGAAATCCTCCAGCTGGTCCAATAGGCGCCGGGGATGCCAAACGCACTGAGAAATGCCCCAGCGTATGGTGCGAGGAGTACCGCGAAGAACGCATATTTGGTGAGGGCCGCTACACTATTTAGCCGGGGCACCCCGCCGAAGAAATAGCTCACGCAGAATGCGGCGATGAGGACTTGAACCGTGTCGGCCAGAATAAACCAGGCAACCGAACTGATCGGCACGCCTGCCTGCAGGTCGCAAATAACGAAGGCCGCAAAAGCCGCGGGGATAACACTGGGCCAAACCTTCCGCGGCACCAGCACCAAAACGGACACCAGCATCGCGCAACCTGGCCAAACCGGCCAGACGGTTTGAGGATGTGATAACAGCGCCCCCGCCAGTTTTATTGCCAGGTACAACAGCATGGCTACCAGGCATGCCAGAGTTACTGTTTGAAGCGCGGAGTCTTGTTTCGCTATGTTCCAGGATCGGCGACCGGGGCCGGTTTCCATGGGCTACCTCCGATGCCGCGTGAACCGTTCACGGCTTAGTGGAAGCGAATGAACAGCCCCCCATGGTTAGTGCGTGGAAGTAACCATACTATATCAATTGGCCCTGTCAACTGGCAGATTGATTCACCGAGCTTACAAATTCCAAGTGAGCAGAACAATCTCGCGGCGCTCGAGGCTCTCACCGTTTATGTAATTCAAATCTTACTCCCTGTAAGTACTGACAGTAACGAGCCCCTTCCTGCGGTAGATACTCGCAGGAGACATGCAGCGTCCTCACAACGCCCCTAACCGGAAATATCAGAAATGAATATTCATGTTTAGGGAAAAGTAGGTTCGTGAAATGCCCAAGTAAGATCCGATTTTCTCTGGATGAACGAAAAGGGAGGTATCTGCCATGAAATCTTCTTGTCTAGAAAGAAGGAGGGTGATGAAGCATGCAAGTTTTCCGCTGCTAAGCCTATCTCTTTTGCTCCTGTTCATCGGAGCTTGTAGAAAAGCTGATAGCACTAATGGAGCCCCTTCCACTTCGCCGGCGGATCCGGCTGTCGCTGCTGGCCCGACGCCTTCCTTTTCTGCGGCCGAGAAGATCGGGATGTTCGCGTATGCCAAGAATGATCAGAGCCACGGCCAGCAGCTCAGAGACGAGTATGACTGCTACGCGCAGGTACAACAGCAGACGGGAATCAATCCAGAGAATGCCGCGCCCTCGGGTCCTTCCGCAGCGGAAGTGCAGGCCGCCCAACAGCAGGCTGCTGCCAACGCGCCACAAGGCCAGGGAGGACGAGCACGAGGAGCAGCACGAGGTGCCGCCAGAGGGGCTGTCATCGGGGGTGTAGCTGGTGGTGATGCAGGCAAGGGTGCGGCCATTGGTGCGGCGGCAGGCACGGTGCGTGGCGGAAGGCAGCAGCGCCAGGCCAACGAACAGTCCAAGCAACAGGCGGCACAGTCGGCGGGCGAACAAATGCAACAGCAATCCAGTCAAGCCACGGCCGCATACAACAAGCAGATGGACACCTTCAAGCGAGGGTTCTCGGCTTGCATGGATGCGCGCGGATATTCGGTCAAATAAACTGCGCCACGCCGTTCAGTCTCTCGGCCAAGGACCGCGGTCGACCAGTGATAGTTCCACAAGTTCACGGACTCCCGAAGGTGCCTGTTTTTTTTGACAGTGTCAGCAAATATCCCATGATAGTTAACCTGCCTGCGGAGTCCATTCACTGCTCTAACTCCGGCTGAAACCTGACCGGCGGTTCCAAGAGTCCTCTATGTTGGGGTGAGGAAGTGCGATACACACGATATTCTTCCGCTTTATTTACCGTTCTTCTCTGCGTTTTTTTGGCCTCACTGTGGTCACCCCGGCAGATTGTTGCGCAGCAGTCCTCCGCATCCGGCGCCACAGTTAGGGAAGATGCCAAACCCGACAACCTCAAGAAAGACACTCTAGGCACGCCCATCAAGCCTTCGCAAAACATTCACATCAATGTAGAGTTAGCTCTCGTAAACGTCACCGTTACGGATCCTTACGGTCGCATGGTTGTCGGCCTCGACGCCGACAATTTTCGCGTGTATGAGGACAAAGTTGAGCAGGAAGTGCTGACGCTTTCCTCTGAAGACGCGCCGGCTACAATTGGCGTGATCTTTGATTTTAGCGGCAGCATGGCCAACAAGATTCGGAAAGCGCGCGAGGCGGCACTGCAATTTTTCAAGACGGCGAACCCGCAGGACGAGTTCTTCCTGGTCACTTTCAACGAGCGAGCAGAGTTGACCAATGCCTTCACCAACAGCATCGAGGACTTGCAGAGCCGCATGATGCTGACGGTGCCGAAGGGCAGCACAGCGTTGCTCGATGCGATTTATCTGGGTCTGAGTCAGATGCATGGTGCGAATAATGCAAGACGCGCCTTACTTATCATATCGGACGGCGGCGATAATCATAGTCGTTACAATGAAAGCGACATCAAGCGGCTGGTGAAAGAGGCTAACACGCAGATCTATGCTATCGGCATTTTCGACCCGCTTGGTTACCGCGAGCGCACTCCGGAAGAGCTCAACGGGCCGTCGCTGTTGGACGAAATCACGGAAATGACGGGTGGCCGCGTTTTCGCCGTCGGGAATATTAACGAGCTCCCGGACATAGCCACAAAGATCGGCGTTGAGCTGCGAAATCAATTTGTCCTTGGATATCGGCCAAGCAACAAGACACGTGATGGGCGCTGGAGAAAAATCAAGATCAAGCTGCGTGTGCCCAAAGGCCTTCCGCCCCTCAACGTTTACTCGAAAACCGGCTACTATGCGTCCACCCATTAATCTCGCGCTTCAGTCATTCGCCCGGAATTGGCTCGGTTGACGATCCCCTTGGAGGCAGACCTACGCGCCGAAGTAGGTCCTGGAAGTGTGGGTCGTCGCGCAAAGTGTCCATGCTGGGATCCATATGAAGATAGATCAGCCAGTGGGATTTCTCTTCGTAGGCCCTCTCCAGGTATTCAAAAGCGTGGCCGTTTTCTCCGAGACCGATGTGAATTCCTGCCAAGAAGTATGGGGCGACATATTTTTGCCTTGCTAGTTCTGTCAGGCTCTCGAGTATCTCCAGCGCCTCCTTGGTCTTATTAGCGGTTCCGTAAGTATGGGCGAGCGCCGCGCGCATCAGGGGGCTGCCGCCTGACAGGGCCACTCCGTTTTCGCCCTCGGTGATGGCCATTTCGTATCGCCCCGTTTTCCTGTAGGCGAGCCCAAGAATCCAATGCGTGACCGGATAGCTTCGTTCCAACTCGACGGTTCGCCGAAGCTGCTCGATGGCTTCGTCGTATCGTCTCCCCATGTAGAGGGACCATCCAACAGCCACGTTGATAATGAGGGAGAGTGGATCGAGCTCTTGGCTGTGCTTTATTTTAGCGATGCCCTCGTCGTGTCGCCCCATGGTCATCAAATACTCGGCGTACCAATGACTCGCCGTTGGGTAGGCAGGACCAAGTTGCAGGCTGCGCTTGAATTCCGTCTGTGCCTCTAACCAGTGCCAATCGTGTAACCACAGGGGAGCTGCTAGAGAGGTGTGCGCTTCGGCGAGATTCTCGTCGAACC
>Ga0210409_10006979_pt1 | contig 11689 bp, 12 predicted proteins | sample IncBWH17MmetaG_FD_161649 | JGI IMG/M metagenome (GOLD analysis project Ga0210409, IMG submission 161649) | Forest soil microbial communities from Barre Woods Harvard Forest LTER site, Petersham, Massachusetts, United States - Inc-BW-H-17-M | ecosystem: Environmental > Terrestrial > Soil >...
ATCAGGCCGCTGGCAAGCGCCAAAGGACGCAATCGAGTAGGGCAACGCGCCATCGTCACCTCTTATGAGGTCAGAAGGATTTGGTTCTGTTCAACCCCGGGCAGCGACCATAGCTTGCCCAGGCCACCTGATCACATCGAGGGAAGGAAACGACGTGGGCTTTGCGGACTATCGCGTCGCGCTCGTCACCGGAGCTTCGGCCGGCATCGGCGCGGCCACCGTCCGGCGGCTGCGCGCCGAAGGGCTGGAAGTGCATGCCATGGCGCGCGACGCCGACCGCCTCGCAGCGCTGGCCAAGGCGACAGGCTGCGTTCCCCATGCGCTCGACGTTCGCGCCACGCAAGAGATCAGCCAGCTCGCCCGCAGCCTCGAGGTCGACGTTCTGGTGAACAATGCCGGGCAGTCCCGCCAAGGCGACATCCTCAGCAATTCGGCCGACGACGTCGACCAGCTGATCGACGTCAACCTGCGCGCCACCCTGCACCTGGCCCGGCTGTTCGTGCCGGGCATGGTCGCGCGCGACCGCGGCCACGTCGTCACCATCAGCTCGATCGCCGGCCACTACGCCTTCCCGGGCGGCAACACCGTGTATCACGCGACCAAGGCGGGCGTTCATTCCCTGTCGCAGCAACTGCGCGTGCATCTCTACGGCTCGCGCGTGCGCGTGACGGAGATCTCGCCGGCGCGCGTGGAGACGGAGGTGTTCGCCCGCCTGCTCGGCGACGCCGAAGAGGCTCACAAGCGCTTCTATGACGGATACGAAGCACTGCAGCCGGAAGACATTGCCGAATCGATTGCCTTCGCCGTTGGCTCGCCGGCCCGCATGAACGTCAGCTTCATGGAGGTGCTGCCGACCTTGCAGGTCGTCGGCGGGCTGAGCTTCGCCCGCGGGCCTACGAAGTCCGGCGAGACATGAGGCTTCCGGAGGTAGCGCGCGACCACGTTCGTGCCCCTCGGCGACCCCGTACGCGCCGGCGATCACGCGCTGGTCGAGATCGTGTAGGGCAAATCTCATCACCTCATGGTGAGGAGGCCGCCCCTCATGCTTCGGGGCAGGCTCCGCGGCCGTCTCGAAGCATGGGCAACAGACGAGGTGCGCGTGCCCACCCTTCGAGACGCGCCCTTAGGGCGCTCCTCAGGGTGAGGTCGTGGTGTTACCGCAGACCCTCGCAGAACTCCTGAATCCTGGCGCACCCCTCCTCAAGGCTGGCCATGTCTGTAGCATAGGAGATCCGGAAGTAGGGACTCATGCCATAGGCCGAGCCCGGCACGGTGGCGACATGCTGCTCCTGCAGCAAGGCCGCGACGAAGTCGGCGTCGGTGGCGAGATGGCGGCCGCCCCGCGTGGTCTTGCCGATGCAGCCGGCGATATTCGGAAAGACGTAGAACGCGCCTTCCGGCTTGTGGCAGGAGACACCGCGAGCCTGGCACAGCCAGTCCACGACAAGGTCGCGGCGTTCGCGGTAGATCGCCGCGCGCTCTCTCAAGAAATCCTGGGCCCCATCGAGCGCGGCAATAGCGGCGGCCTGACTCACGGTGCAGATGCCGTTAGTGGCCTGGCCCTGCATGTTGTTCATGGCTGCGATCAGCGGCTTGGGGCCACCGCAGTAGCCGACACGCCATCCCGTCATGGCATAGGCCTTGGACGCACCGTTGACGGTGAGCACCCGATGCCGGAGGCGCGGCTCCACTTGGGCGATGGTGCAGAATTCGAAGCCGTCATAGACGAGATGCTCGTACATGTCGTCCGTCAGGATCCAGACATGAGGGTGCTTCAGCAGGACGGCCGCGATCTCCTGCATCTCGGCCCGCGAGCAAGCAGCGCCCGTCGGGTTGTTGGGAAAATTGAGGATCAGCCACCGGGTCCTGGGCGTCAGCGCAGCGTCGAGGTCCTCGGGCCGGAGCTTGAACTGGTTGTTCTCCGGACAGGCCACGGCGACCGGCGTCGCCTCCGAAACCACGACCATGTCGGCATAGCTGATCCAGCCCGGCGCCGGGATCACCACCTCGTCGCCGGGATCGCAGCTCGCCATCAGCGCATCGAAGATGATCTGCTTGCCGCCATTGCCGATCAGGATCTCGTCGAGCGCGTAGTCGAGGCCGTTGTCGCGCTTGAACTTGCGCTGCACGGCCGCCTTCAGCGCCTTCGTGCCGTCCTGCGGCGGATACTTGGTGTCGCCGGCCAGAGCCGCCCGATGCGCCGCCTCGATGGCGTGCGGCGGCGTTGGAAAATCAGGCTCACCGGAGGAGAGGCTGACGATCCTGACGCCCTCGGCCCGCAGCTCGCGGGCGCGATCGGTCATGGCGGCCGAAGCCGAAATCTTGACGTTTCTCAGGCGGCGGGCGGGCTTGAACATTGGCGCAGGCTAGGAGAGCGGCGTCTTTTGCGCCAAGACGACTTCGCTCTGCCGCCATAGCTTTCGCCAATGGCCCGACCGAAGGCCGAATCCTCCCCAGCGAAGCTGGGGAGGTGGCCCGCAGGGCCGGAGGGGTCATGAGCAACAGTACGGCTGCTCATGACCCCTCCGCCCGCTGCGCGGGCACCTCCCCAGCTTCGCTGGAGAGGGAATGAGTTCGCAACATAAGCTTCCACGATGGCCCTAAACGAAGAAAGTCTTATCGCGCGATCCTGCCCATTACTAAGAAGAATGTGACCTATCGGTGAATGTTCCGGAGCAGGGTCACGGATGAGCAGCGATACGCAAGTACTCCGACCTGCCAGCAGCCGTCCCAAGGAGCGGATCGCGCTGCGCCTCACGCTGCCGGCGGCCCTGCTCGCCGTGCCGATCCTGATCTTCCTCGCCATCTTCTTCTTCTACCCTGCCATCAACCTGCTGTTCTTCAGCCTGCTGACGCAGGACGCCAAGGGCATCGTCGGACGTCCCCTCACCCTGGCGCACTATGCGCGATTCTTCGAGATCGACCTGTACCTGCGCGTGTTCTGGAACACGCTCAGAATCAGCCTGGTGACGTCGGCCTTCGCCATCGTGCTCGGCTATCCCGTGGCCATCGTGATGGCGCGCAGCGGCCCGATCGTCTCGCGCCTCATCGCCCTGATCGTCATCGCACCGCTGATCGTGAGCGTGGTCGTACGCTCCTACGGCTGGCAGCTCATCCTCGCCAACACGCCGGCCGGGCTGTTGAACTGGGTGCTGATGTCGCTCGGCATCACCGGCGCGCCGCTCGCCCTCCTCTATTCAGAGACCGCCGTCGTCATCGGCTCGCTGCACGTCTTCTTTCCGATGATGGTGCTGCCGCTTGCCTCGGCACTGGGCAAGATCGATCCCAACCTCGAGGATTGCGCGCGCACGCTGGGCGCCCCGTGGTGGAAGGTGTTCCTGCGCGTCACCCTGCCGCTCAGCGTGCCGGGACTGGTGGCGGGCTTCACGCTGGTGTTCTCGCTGACCGCCGGCTCCTTCGTCACGCCGGTCATCCTGGGCGGCACGACGGCGACGATGCTCGGCAACCTGATCGAGCAGCAGATTTTCGTGGTCTACGACTGGCCGTTCGGCGCCGCCATCGCCGTCGTCCTGGTCTTCGTGGTGTTCGCGATCAACACCTTGTCCATGCGCCTGCTGGAAGGCCGCCGCCTCAGGTCCATGTCATGAGTGCCCGCCTGACCGGTCCCGGCGCCTGGATCCTCTACACCATCACGGCGATGCTGATGGTGTTCATCCTGGCGCCGCTGGCCGTGGTCGTGGCGATGTCAGTGTCCGACAGCTACTTCGTCAGCTTCCCGCCACAGGGCTTCACCCTGAAATGGTATGCCAAGATCCTCCAGGATCGCGATTTCCTCGCCGCCCTGAAGCTGAGCGGTCTGCTCGCGTTCAGCACCACGATCGGCTCGCTGCTGCTCGGCGTGCCCGCGGCGATCGCCCTGACCCGCGGCAGCTTCGCCGGCCAATCCTTTCTGAAGGGCCTGGTGCTTTCGCCCTTGATCTTTCCGGCGCTCGTCACCGGCCTGGCGCTGATGCAGCTCCTGTCGGCCATGGGCTCCGGCGATGCGCGCCTCAACCTGCTGGTCGGCCACATCGTCGTCACCTCGCCCTACGTCATCAGGGCCGTCGTCACCAGCCTGCTGCTGGTCGACTACAACCTGGAAGAGGCCGCGCGCACCTTGGGCGCGAGCCGGCTAAAGACCTTCTGGCGCATCACCCTGCCGCAGATCGCGCCGGGCGTCGCGGCCGGCGCTCTGTTCGCCTTCATGGTCTCGTTCGACAACTACCCGGTGACGATGTGGCTGGCGAACTCCGAGTACAGCCCGGTGCCGCTCGTCCTGATGCGCCAGCTCGTCAACGTCTTCGACCCGTCGGTTCCCGCCATGTCGACGGTGATCATCATCCTGGCCGTGGTCGGCGTGCTCATCCTGGAGCGTCTCGTCGGCCTGCGGCGGGCCGCGGCGATGTAGTGGGCAAATGACGCCAAACCAACAGCAGAGGGGCATTGTCATGAGGGTCAACCGCAGGACGGCAATCAAGGTTGTGGCGGGAGCGGCGCTCTTCCCGACCGTCATCTCCCGCGCCTCGGCGCAGGACAAGCAGCTCCATGTCGGCGTCTACAACTCCGCCCTGGGCAAGATCGTCCAGAAGGACGTGATCCCGGCGTTCGAGGCCGAGCACAAGTGCCGCGTCTTCACCATCGAAGGCGCGACGCTCTCCAATATCGCCGCTCTGCGCGCGACGCGCACCACGCCGAAGTTCAGCGTCATGATGATGGACGATGTCGGCGTACCCCAGGCCAAGCAGGAGGAGCTGATCGACAAGCTCGATCCGGCGAAGATCCCCAACCTGGCCAAGGTCTACAAGCGCTTCCTCTTCGAGGACGGCTATGGCGTCGGCTTCAACATCTCGAGCGCCGGCATGTTCATCAATCCGCAGGTCACCAAGGGCCTCACCTCGTACGAGCAGATCTTCGAGCCCAAGTACAAGAAGCGCATCCTGCTCAACACGCCGCGCAACACCCAGAGCGTGCTGATGCTGATCGTCGCCACCGCGCTGGCGACCGGCAAACCGCTCAAGGACGCGCAGTATCTGATCGACCAGGGCTGGGACAGGCTGGGGCAGCTCAAGCCGAACGTGCTGACCATCTACGACAGCGAGGCGATGGTGATGATGGTGGCGCAAGGGCAAGCCGACATCGGCGGGATCGAGTACTCGAAGTCGATCTATCCCCATGCGGCCAAGGGCGTCCCGCTCGACATGGCGTCGCTCAAGGAAGGCGCCTTCACCGGCATCAACAGCATGACCCTGGTGAAGAACGCGCCCGAACCCGAGCTGGGTGCCGCCTTCATCAACCACATGCTGCAGCCCTCGGTGCTGCAGATGCTGTCGTCGCGTACCTACGGTGCGCCCTCGGTCGAGGGCATCGAGTTCGCCCCCGACGTGGCGCGCTTCCTCGCCTATCCGGAGAGCAAGATGGTCGACATGGGCCTGTTCACACCCGATTGGAACTTCATCATCCCGCGCCGGGCGGCCGTGCTGGAACGCTACAACCAGCTCTTCACCAGCTAGGCGGCAGATGAACTCCGCCGAAGTCCGCTTGCAGCAACTCAGCAAGCAGTATCATCGGACGGCCGCGGTGGACGACGTGTCGTTGACCATCGAGCCGGGCAGCATGGTGGCGCTGCTCGGCCCGAGCGGCTGCGGCAAGACGACATGCCTGCGCATGATCGCCGGTCTGGTGTCGCCGACATCGGGCGACATCCTGCTGAACGGCGGTCGCATCACCCGCGTGCCGGTGCATCGGCGCAACATCGGCATGCTTTTCCAGAACTACGCGCTCTTCCCGCACATGACGGTGAGCGAGAACATCGCCTTCGGCCTCGAGATGCGCGGCATCGGCAAGGCCGACGCCGCCAAGCGGGTCGGCCATGCGCTCGATCTCGTGCGCCTGGCGGACTTCGGCGGCCGGTTCCCCTCCCAGCTTTCCGGCGGCCAGCAGCAGCGTGTCGCACTGGCGCGCGCGCTGGTGATCGAGCCCGCCGTACTGCTGCTCGACGAACCGCTCGGTGCGCTCGACAAGGGCCTGCGCGAAAGCATGCAGGTCGAGCTGCGGGCGCTGCAACGCCGCCTCGGCGTGACGACCGTCATGGTGACGCACGACCAGGACGAGGCGCTGACCATGGCCGACCGCATCGTCGTCATGCGCGAGGGCCGCCTCGAGCAGGTTGGAACGGCGACGGAGATATACCAGCGGCCGGCGTCGCGCTTCGTGGCCACCTTCCTCGGCGCCTCGAACCTGTTCAACGGCAAGGTCGAACGGAGGAACGGCGGCGAGACCCTGGTCAGCACCGGCGCCGGCCTCTGCCTGCTGGTCGACGGCGTCGCGTCCGACGCCCTGGACGTCATCGTTTCGGTCCGCCCGGAAGCCGTCGTCGTCAATCGGCTGAACGGTTCGGCTCCGCCGGAGAACGTGCCGAACACCATGATCGCGCACATCGAGCAGGTCATCTACCGCGGCTTCATCAGCCACTACTACCTCAGGCTTCACGACGGCCAGGAGCTGATCGCCTACCAGCAGAACCAGACGCGCGATTCCGTCGATGCCTACGCCCAGGGCGAGAAAGTGATCGTGCGCTGGGACAGGTCCAGCAACCACGTGATCGCCAAGGACTGAACATGGCGTCGGCGATGATAGACACGATCAGGCCGAACCGCGCGACCGTCACCGCGGAGCGGCCGGCGCTCAGCAAACCCAAACTCAGCAGCATCGGCACGCGCGCCCTGCTGCTCGAAGCGCCGGGCGCCTTCGAGCTTCGCCAGCAGAAGCGGATGTGGTCCGTCGCCGACGAGGTCGTGACCTGGGCCGATGTCGAGGAGGCCGTGCTCGGTGTCACCAACCTCATGGTGGTCTTCAGCAAGCCGCCGCACGATCTGGAGGCGACCAAGGCTGCCCTGCTCGATGCCTGGCATCGGCTACCCGAAAAAGCCGTATCCGGCCGGGTCGTCGAGATTCCGGTAATCTACGGCGGCGAACTCGGTTCCGACCTGTCGGCCGTCTCGGCCTACTCAGGCCTGCCTCCGGAAGAGATCATCCGAATCCACAGCGCCGGCGAATACACCGTGTGTGCGATCGGCAGCTCGCCTGGCTTCGGTTACCTGCACGGCCTCGACCCCCGCATTTTCATGCCGCGCAAGACGGTGCCGGCGCTCAGGATGCTGAAGGGCACGGTGACCATCGGCGGCATGCAGGCCGGCATCTCGGTATCCACGGGCCCGAACGGCTGGAACGCCATCGGCTGGGCGGCCACCCCGATGTTCGATCTCGCCAAGACGCCGCCGGCGCTGCTGGCGCCCGGCGATCAGATCCGGTTTCTCGTCGAACGGATCGAGCTGTGATCGAGGTTCTGTCGACCCTGTCTTTGAACACGGTGCAAGATCTCGGGCGCTTCGGATCGCGACACTACGGCGTCAGCACCTCCGGCGTGATGGACCCTGTTGCGCTCGTCATCGGCAATATCCTGCTCGGCAATCCGGACAACGCCGCCGGCATAGAGGTGCAGACCTTCCCCTTTGTCGTGCGGTTCCTCGCCGACACCAATTTCGCGGTGACCGGCGCCAATACGGCAGCGACATTGGACGACTTCGGCCTGCCGTCCTGGTGGTCGGCGACGGCGCGGCGCGGTCAGACGCTCACTCTGCGTCCACCGAGCAGCGGCGCCCGCGCCTACCTGACGCTCGCCGGCGGCGTCGACGTGCCGGTCGTCCTCGGGTCGCGCAGCACGCATTTGCGGAGCGAGTTCGGCGGCTTTTGCGGCCGTTCGCTGGAACAAGGCGACGTGCTGCGAACGTTCGCCAGCGAAACCGACCCAGCACCCTGGAAAGCCGGTGGCCTGGGCGTCATTCCACCCGCCTTCGTGCTGCCGTCCCGTGGCGCCACGACAAACGACAAGGTCTTGCGGGTCCGCGTGCTGCGGGCCGGCGAATACGACCTGTTCCCGACAGCCATGCAGGAGGCGTTCTGGACGACCGACTGGAAGATCACACACCACAGTGATCGCGGCGGCTACCGCCTTGCCGGCAACACCCTCAAACTCGCGACGCCAGTCGAGATGCGGTCCTATGGTCTGGTCGCGGGCATCATCCAGGTACCGCCCTCCGGCGAGCCGATCATCCAGCTGAGCGACGCCAATACCGCTGGCGGCTATCCCAAGATCGCCACGGTGATAGAGGCCGACCTCTGGCGCCTCGGCCAGGCACGCCTGGGCAGTTTCATCAGATTTGAAGAGGTGGACTACGAGGCGGCCGTCGACGCAATGACGCCGGTGGCGGCCTATATCGCCCGGATTCGGCGCACGACCGATCTGTACCGCTCGTTCTGACGGCGGTGCTCCGGGACAAAGAGCTGCATTCACACAAGGAGGACGCCGATGAAGATCGATCTCAACTCAGATATGGGCGAAGGCTTCGGGGCCTACCGAGTCGGCGACGACGAGGCATTGATAGACGTCGTGTCCTCCGCCAATGTCGCCTGCGGCTTCCATGCCGGAGACCCGGTGATCATGGGCCGGACCGTGAAAATGGCCAAGGAGCGCCAGGTCTCGATCGGGGCGCATCCGGGCTTGCCCGACCTCATGGGCTTCGGCCGCCGCGCCATCCAGATGGACAGCGCCGAGCTCGAGAAGCACCTCATCTACCAGATCGGTGCGCTGCAGGGCATCGCGGCGGCGGCCGGCCATCGCGTGACCCATGTGAGCTACCACGCCGAACTCGGCAACATGGCGGTCGCCGACCGCGACATCGCCGATCTTCTGGCCCGCGCCATCGCGCGAATTGATCGCGACCTCATCGTCTATTCGATGCCGGATACGGAAGTGGAGCGTGCCTCCGAGCGGGCCGGCCTACGCTCCCTGACGCTGTTTCTCGCCGACCGGGCCTATGACGAACACGGCGCCCTGGTGCCCCGCAAGCGGCCGAACTCGATCATTACCTCATCCGACGCGGTGGCGGCACGCGTGCGACAGTTCCTCGACGACGGCACCGTGACCTCGATCGAAGGCAAGCGCGTCAAGGTCCGCGCCCGCTCGATTCTCGTGCACAGCGACACGCCGGGTGCGGTCGAACTCGCGCGCACCGTCCGCAGCGTCGTCGAGGCCGGTGGCGGTGTGGTGACACCGGCGAGTGAGTTCCTTGCCTAGCTTGGTTACCGCGCGGGCGTCTCGATGTCTGCGGCAGGACGCTCGCCGCGATCGCGATGGCCGGTCGGAACCGGCGTCGGCGGCTTGAGCACCTCCACGCCAACGGTCGGCAGATGGACCGCGAAGCCTTGAATGTCATCGACCATGAATGTCGCTTGCGTCTCGACGAAGGGCGCGAGGCTTTCCTCGGTGCCGGCAACGAACAGGATAGAGGCAACCTAGGCCAATCGCAGATCGTGTTCGCGGTAGTCGAAGCGCAGTCGAGCCTTTTGGCCGATCAACGTCTCATGGAAGGCGACCGCCGCATCAAAGCGTTCCAGAGGAAGATAGCGCCGGACCAGAATGTTCAGAACTTTCATGATCGACCTCCGCCTGTCGCACCGGCAGCAGGAGCGCCGCACAGCGCGCTACAATCCGGGTCAGATCGTCCGGATGTGACACTTGCCGATCAAACGCACCATTTCCGGCGCCTACGCGCGGCGGCTCACGCCTCTTCATCGGATCGAGATTGGTCGATCTGCCAGGTCGCGGCGGAAACGTCGGGCTCGAGGCTCAGCCGGCCGACGATCTGCTCCAAGGCCGCGTCATTGCGCTTGGCGGCGACGGCCTGCGCGGTCACCGTCACCTTGGAAGTGTCGGCAATGTCCTGGCTGTCGAGACGGCGCAGTCCCAGCCCCGCCTGGGAAAGCGCGTGCAGCAGCAGCGAGCGCATGCGCGCCTCCTCGGCGGCTTTGCAGGCGATTTCCACGGTATAGCAGGTCTCGACATCGGTTGCGGTCAGGGAACGGAAATTGAGGCGGCGCACCAACGGTCGCAGCACCAGATTGGTGACGATCACGAACCCCGCCGCGAGCACGCTCGGCCCGATTAGCCCGGCGCCGGCCAGGGTGCCGACCATGGCCGAGCACCACAAGGTCGCCGCCGTGTTCAGCCCGTGCACGTTGATGCCCTCGCGCAGGATGACGCCGGCGCCGAGGAAGCCGATGCCGGTCACCACCTGGGCGGCCACGCGCGTGGGATCGCCCTGGCCGATCAGGCCGGAAAAGACGACGAAGCCGCAGGCGCCCAGCGCCACCAGGGCATTGGTGCGGAGGCCCGCCATCTTTTGATACCACTGCCGCTCGACGCCGATCGCCGAGCCCAGCAGCAGGGCGACGGCGAGCCTGAGCGCGGTGGGCAGCAGTTCGCCCACGTCGAAGGTCATCCGCCCTTCCTTGTCCGAGGCGTGTTACGCTTTGATGACCTGCGTGGCGCGGCCATCAGGCGCGGCTGGTTGCAATGGGTAATACGAGGTATTACTTTCGACTACCATGGCCAAGCGTCCCCCTGCCACGACGACGCCGGTATCCGTGAAGCTTCGCGACGATGAGCGTGACCGACTTGCCGCGCTGGCGACGGCGCACAAGCGGTCGTCCCACTATTTGTTACGCGAAGCGGTGCGTGAATATCTGACCCGCGAAGAGGCGCGCCAATCCTTCCGCGATGAAGCCGACAAGGCGTGGCTCGACTATGAGCAGACGGGGCTGCACGCAACACAGGCAGAAATCGACAGGTGGGCAAAATCCCTCGGCACGCGCAAACCCAAGCGCGCGCCGAAATGGCACAAGTAAGCTATTCACGAAACGCCCTCTCCAACCTGGACCGTCTTCATCGGTTCCTGGCCGAGAAGAATCCCGACGCCGCGGCGCGCGCCATCAACACGATTGTCGATCGGCTGGCGTCGCTTGAAGATTTCCCACGGCTAGGTCCGATCGATCAGGATCGACCGGACTTTCGCCAACTTTTCATACCGCTCGGTGCGGCGGGCCATGTCGCCCGGTATCGGATCCTAAGGGACACCGTCATCGTGCTCGCCATCCGACACATGCGCGAGGCCGGCTATACCGGCGCGCCGGCTACCCCGCCACGGCCAGCCCGGTCGTCTCGTCGACGCCGGTCTTGAGGTTGATGACCTGGACCGCCGCGCCCGAGGCGCCCTTGCCGAGATTGTCGAGCGAGGCCACCGCCAGGATCTGCTGCTCGGCCTCGTTGCCGTAGACCGCGAGCTCCATGGAGTTGGTGTCGATCAGCCGGTCGGCGCGCAGGAAGCGGTCGCGCTCCAGCCACTGGCGGTCGGCCAGCGGCCGCACCGGCACGAAGATCTCGCCGGCATAGTAGTCAGCCAGCACCTTCTGCACGTCGGCCGCCGTCACCTTCCTGGCCACGATGTCGCGCGTGATCGGCACCATGATCAGCATGCCCTGGGCGTAGTGGCCGACCGACGGCACGAACAGCGGGGCGTGCTGGAGGTTGGAGTATTTCTTCATTTCCGGCACGTGCTTGTGGGTGAGCTCGACGCCATAGAGACCGAACGGCTCGACGCCGGGGGTCTTCTCGTGGACCTCGATCAGCTCCTTGCCGCCGCCGGTGTAGCCCGAGACGCCGAACACGGCGGGCGTCGCGTCGGCGCGCACGATGCCGGCATCGACCAGCGGCCGCAGGATGGCAATGGCGCCGGTCGGATAGCAGCCGGGATTGCTGATGCGCTTGGAGGCGAGCAGCTTCGCGCGGTGC
>Ga0210409_10006981_pt1 | contig 11688 bp, 9 predicted proteins | sample IncBWH17MmetaG_FD_161649 | JGI IMG/M metagenome (GOLD analysis project Ga0210409, IMG submission 161649) | Forest soil microbial communities from Barre Woods Harvard Forest LTER site, Petersham, Massachusetts, United States - Inc-BW-H-17-M | ecosystem: Environmental > Terrestrial > Soil >...
GGCGAAATGCGCGATCTCGAAACCATCGCCACGGCTTTGCTGGCCGCCGAAACGGGCCACCTGGTGTTCTCCACCTTGCACACGCTCGATGCGACCGAAACGATTCAACGTATCATCGCCGTCTTCCCTCCTCCGGAGCAGAAACAGATTCGCCTCCAAATGGCCGCCACGCTGAAGGCCGTCATCAGCCAGCGCTTGGTGCAATGCGCCAATCAGAGCGGCCGCGTTCCCGCCGTGGAAGTGATGATCGCGACCGCGTATATCCGCGATTGCATCATCAATCCTGATAAGACGCGCCTGATCCACGACGCCATCGCCGTCGGCACCAGCCAGTACGGAATGCAGACGTTCGATCAATCGATTTTCGATCTCTATTCGCGAAACCTCATTACCTACGAAGAAGCGCTCATACGCGCTTCCAACCCCGACGATTTCAAGCTGCGCGTCCAGGGCATCCACTCTGCTTCCGACTCCGCCCGCGAGGAAATGGAACAAAGCATGAACGAGTTCGAGCGCACCAGCAAGCGATAGAGCAGGTTGCAGGCTGCAGGTTGTAGGTCGAGCAGATAGTTCCCCGCAATCCAGGTGCACCCCGCACGCAAGGTATTATTCCTGCACTTCCTTCGCCTCCTTTACTTCCTTTGCTTCCTCAGGTTCCTTTACTTCCTTTTCTCCTCAATCTATGCTCCTCCCATGCGCCCCTCTCCGCGAAAACTTTCCTCCGAGACCGATCTCTACACAGCCGCCATCAATAGCCTGGCGCGGCGCGCCTATTCGGTGTTCGAGATGCGGACTTATTTGGAGCGTCGCGCGGAAGACAAAGATGTGGTCAAGGGAATTCTGGACCGCCTGAAGCAGCTCAATTATTTGGACGATGCGCGTTACGCGCGCCAATTTGTTCGCCTGCGAACCGAACTGCGCAAGCAGGGGCCCTTTCGCATTGCCCGCGATCTCCGCGCTCGCGGCGTGCCCGACCGCCACATTGAATCCGCCCTTGCCGAACGCTCCGCAGAATCGAGCGAGGGTCCCCTCGTGCGGGAGCGGCTGAACCGCCGCATCAAGTCGTTGCGCGGCCCGCTGGACGAACGCCGCGTCGCTTCGCTCTACCGCAGCCTTCTCCGTGCCGGGTTCTCCGCGGATATCATTCGGCGTGAATTAACTGCTCTAACGAAGGCCCCGGTGGCGGAGTTTCAACCAAACTCCAGCGATGAAATTTAGCCTCGAAGGCCAGCCGGCGAAGCGGAGTTCGCCCCTGGAAACACGCCGCATTGCTATCGTGGCGCGCTCCCGCAACCTCCGGTCCGCTTGCGAGCCGACCCACGAATTTCTTTAGGAAGGATACAATTCGTTGACCCCTCGCCGACTCCGACGTGGGTTGAACATGGCACGACGCGGAATCCTTGCGGGGTGCCGTTGCTACATCGCCCGCCACTTCATTTCCACGCGCACGGGAATATCATTCTTCACTGGCAGTGCAAGGAGCGTTGGCGGATCGATTTTGAAATCCGACAGGGTCAGCGGGATGGTTCCCATGATCAGCGTATCGTTTCCCTTGGTCACATGCTGAAGCGAGATCTGCTTGTATTGCATGGTCTGTCCCGCGAATTGAACTTCCAAGTCCGCCAGAATGGTAGCCATCGAAGAGGCTTCCTCGGGCAAGTGCGTACGCACCGTGATCAGGGGAAACTGTCCGCCGCGCACCACTTGAAGCATGTGCAGGTCGCGGTTGCTGTCGCCGGAATCAAACGACTTCACGGGAACAGCAATCAGAAAGTCGCATTGTCCGGCATGGCAGACTCCCTTCCCTTTGGCGGCATGGCTTACGCCCTCGGTTTGTTTCAGCGGATGGGAAACGTGATACGTGAGCGTGGATTCCTCGAGAATCCACTGGCTGTCCGCGGCGGCGAGCCGCGGAATCGTCACGAGCAAAAGCGCCAACAGCAATTTCTTGTTCACAAAATGTCCTTACACCTTTCCCTGAAATCCACCTAAGGAATGGTCTTAAAACTTGAATGATACGGATATGATGGACGCGCCGTAAGCCGCCGCGGTCACGATGGCCACCGCCCCGTGCGCGCTCGCGATCCCATGCACTTTCTCCCCTTTGCTTTTTTGGTCGAAGGCGATGGCGCCGAGAATAGGAGTCAGAATCATGCCCGGCCCGTGAATCCACGCCAGCGCCTTGTGAACACGAATCTGGCCGCGACTATTCGTCCCCGGAATCCTGGGCGCGCGAATCGCAAAGTACGCGCTCATGAAATACAAATCTCCCGTTGTTGAGCCCAGGGCAAGATGCGTCCAGCGGTCCGCCGTGCTCGTGCTCCTGCCGCCCGCGCCGAAGGAAGTAGCAACGGTCGCGATCAAAGGAACGGCCGCGATGAGGCCAAGGCGCTGGTGCAGCATCAGCATGTGTGAACGCTTGTTGAGCCGGGCTTGATCCACTGCCGTGCCTTGCGCCTGCTCGGGAGAGATGCCCAGATCTTGCAGTGAAAGCACGCCAGCCAGCGTCACGTTGGAGGCCTGGCCAGTGCCGGCGGCGACCGTCACTTTCGCCGTGTTCGTGCTGTACCCTTCTGCAGACACGGAAAGCTCGTATTCGCCGGGCATCAGGTTCGACACCCTGTAATGCCCGCCAGAATCGGTCTGCGTTTCTGTCAATTGACCCGAGGCTAAATTCTTGACGGCGACTTTAGCGTTTGGAACGACTGCACCGGCTGCGCTGGTAATTACGCCTGAAAGCGAAGAGTTCGAGTCCTGCGCGCGCAATGGAATGCAAATGCCAAATAGGAAAATCAAAATACTGAGCGCGACGCCACTCTTCTCTGCCCTCTGGTTCATATCCAAATCCTCCCAATGATTCACTCTCCAAATTCCCGGCGTAAAGATGCAGCAGGTTATTATCAGGGACGCCCGAGCAAGCGAAGAGGTTTCATATGCCGCGAGCGGTAAGGCGACATCCGCTTATGATTTGGCCCGGGAGGGATCGCTGCTTAACCAGGAAGTAGATCCATCGACGCAAGTGCGGCAATCGAAAGGGCCGGGCCGGCTCGGGTATGCGGGATTAGACCAATGCCGTTACAGATTAACTAAGCCACGTGCATGCTTTGCGTATGCCATCCCTTGAGACAAACGCGCGTGGATCGCTTCTCCAGGGTCAACATGATCTTGTCCTCGCGCGCCAGCCAGCCAATTGCCCAGTCAAAGAGCGGAGATTTTGCTTTCAATTCGTCTTTCAGCTTGGTCAGCGTCATTTCTCCATTTGCTTCGAGCGTATGCCAGATCGCGCCCGCCATCGTTCCAATCTCTTCACTCATTGGGATGATTCCCTCCTTTCCAAATTCCGGGTTTCGAGAACTTCGATCGCACTTACGACCGTTGGGGCCAATTCGCTGTTTTGCTTTCTTTGCCGGGCCCTCGACCGGCTGAGCCGCCGCGGCAAGGCTGGTTTAGGCGCAACTTCCGCTTGCAGGACGTAGTAGCAGGGCTGCTTGACGGCCAGTGTTTCCAGCCGTTCCATGAGCAGCACGCCAACTCCTTTATGGTATTCGATGGTGTAGTTTTCGCAGCATCGCGCGCAGAGCCAGTAGTGCTTCACGCCGTGCCAGTGGGAGGGTTGTTTTTCCTGCCGGGGAGATTGCTGAAAGCGATACAGACGCCCTTGCCCGTAATCAAAATCAGACGAGCAATCCGGGTGGGCGCATTTCAGATACATAAACTTTTGTTTCGCCGCCTTCCTCAGAGATTCGCGCAAATGGGCCCAAAAAGCAAGATACGAACGCATGCGAAGAAAAGCAAACTCAATAAATGGATTCAACGCATCGGCGCATCTTTGCCAACTGGCGTGCCATTTTCGGTGTCGCGGATTGAAAGGTGCGTCACACCGGCGACTCACGCCAAGTGTCCTGCCTTCGGGGGCAGTCAACTCAAACTCGCGGGCGCAAAAAGATTTCAACACAGAGGACACAGAGAGCGCAGAGAAAACCTTTGAGAAATAAACTCCCGTCTAGACAGTTCGGGAGTTACGTCCTGCTCTTTCCTCCTTCCGAACTCTGTGCCCTCTGTGTCCTCTGTGGTGAAAGCTTTTGACTTTCCCCGCGTTGCGAGCCTCTAATCCGTCTGCCATAATGTTTCATCGAAGCCGACACGCGTGAGAGAAATGGCGAGCCGGGAAGCGGGATGCATTCCTCGGGTCACCAGTCACTAATCACCAGTCACCAGTCACGATTTACGAATTACTGAGGGCATTTTGCTGAGCGGCAACGAAATCCGCAGTACGTTCCTGAAATTCTTCGCCGACCGCGGCCACCGCGTGGTGCGCAGTTCGTCGCTCGTCCCTACAAACGACGCCACGCTGCTGTTCACCAACGCCGGCATGAACCAGTTCAAGGACGTTTTCCTGGGCCTCGAGCAGCGCGAATACACGCGCGCCACGTCGTCGCAAAAATGCGTCCGCGCCGGCGGCAAGCACAACGACCTCGAAAACGTCGGCTTCACCAACCGCCATCACACCTTTTTTGAAATGCTCGGAAACTTTTCTTTCGGCGACTATTTCAAAAAAGACGCCATCGCCTACGCCTGGGAATTGATCACTTCGCCCAAATGGTTCGGCATCCCGGTTGATAAGCTGACGTTCACCGTGTTCGGCGGCGCCGAGGTGGCGCCCGGAAAAACACTAGGCGTTGACGAAGAGGCCCTCAACCTTTGGGTGAGCGTCGGCGCACCGCGCGACCGAGTCATTCCCGTCCCCGGCCTAAAAGAGAATTTCTGGGCCATGGGCGATACCGGCCCCTGCGGCCCCTGCAGCGAAATTCACTACGACATGGGCCCCGCCGCGTCCGACCAAGGCCACACCGACTGCAAATTCGGCTGCGACTGCGGCCGCTACGTCGAAATCTGGAATTTGGTCTTCATGCAATTCAACCGGGTCTGCGATCTTTGCGACGTCAAGGGCAATTGTCTCGAAACGCATCTTGAACCCTTGCCCAAGCCCTCCGTAGACACCGGCGCGGGCCTCGAACGCCTCGCCGCCGTCTTGCAAGGCAAGATAAGTAACTACGAGACAGATATTTTTGTGCCGCTCATGAAACTGGCTGCAAAGCTCTGCGGCGTCGATTTCGTCGCGGAGGAAACCATCGAGGAGGGCAAGAGCGGTGCTGCCTCGCTGCGGGTCATCGCGGACCACGCACGCGCTACAACGTTCTTGCTCGCGGATGGAGTTCTGCCGTCCAACGAGGGCCGCGGTTATGTCGTTCGCAAAATATTGCGCCGTGCGATTCAACATGGACGTCTGTTGGGCCAGGACGAGCCATTCTTCTATCAAATGGTGCTCGCCGTCCGTGATCAGATGAAGGGCGTGTTTCCAGAATTGATCGAGAGTGCCGAAAGAATCTCAGGAATCGTGAAAGCCGAAGAAGCCAGGTTTGCACATACTTTGAAGGAAGGACTGGGAAGACTAGAGGACGACGTCTACCGCATGGTCACACACAGAGAAGGCAGGGATCCGAGAGACTTAATACTAGTCGCAAACGAAAACGCACGGAGAAACAATCGTTCCGACTTGTTTCGTCGTATCTCCGAAGCCAAAAAAGGCGGCGGCACCGTTATTTACCCGGGGGAATCCGCCTTTAAACTCTACGATACTTTTGGCCTTCCATTAGACAGCATTCAGGATGCCATTCGCGATTTCGGGATGGGGTTCGACCAAAGCGGCTTTGATTGCGCGATGGAAGAGCAGAAGGCCCGCGCACGCGCATCGTGGAAAGGCGGCCACAAGGACGTCGCGAATCCGGTGTTCGCGAAGCTGGCGGAAAGATATCGTACGGAACCTGATTTTTATTTTGAGACGACGGAAAAAAATCGCCGCATCGAGGCCATCGTTACCAAGGAAGGCGCCGTTAATGAACTCGCGGCAGGCGCAGAGGGCGAAGTTATTCTGGATCGCACAGTGTTTTACGCCGAATCGGGAGGGCAAGTTTCCGACATCGGCGCGCTCTGGAACAATGAACACACAATGCAGGTGGCCGAAGTGCGCGGCGCGTACTACCCCGTTTCCGGCTTGATCGCGCACCGCGTTGTGGCGAAAGAAAAGCTCGCCGTAGGCGATCTCGTTGCGGGCGACGCCGACGGCGCGCGCCGCGAGCACATCAAGCGCAATCACACTGGGACGCACCTGATGCACGCGGCGCTGCGCAACATTCTCGGCACGCACGTCAAGCAAGCCGGCTCGCTCGTCGAGCCCGCGCGCCTTCGCTTCGATTTTTCGCATTTCGCAGCGATCGATCCCGCCGAACTCCGCGACATCGAGCAGCAAGTGAACGACGAAATTTTGCTCAACAGCGAAATCCAGACCAACATCACCACGCTGGACGACGCGCTCGCCTCCGGCGCCCTCGCGTTTTTCGGCGACCGCTATCCGGAGCAGAACGTCCGCGTGGTCACCATTCCCGACCCGTCCGCCCCGCGCGGCTTCTACAGCAAGGAACTTTGCGGCGGCACGCACGTGCGCCGTACCGGCGACATCGGCGTGTTCAAAATCGTGGTCGAGCAATCCGCCGCCGCCGGAGTCCGCCGCATCGAAGCCATCACTGGCGCAGCCGCCCTTGCCGACTACCAGCGCGCACAAGAACTCCTGCGCGAAATTTCCGCCCGCATGGGCGTGAACGAAGAAAACCTCGCCGCTGCCATCGAGCGGACCGCGCAAACACAAAAACAGCTCGAAAAGCAGCTGGAAGCCGTAAAGCGCAAAGGCGCCCTCTCCAAGCTGGACGAATTAGCCGCCCAGGCGCGAACCATCAAGGGCGTCAAGGTCATTTCCGCCGAACTCGAAGGAGTGGACCGGGAGGCCATGCGCCAACTCGTGGACAGCCTACGCCAAAAGCTCGGCTCGGGCGTGGTCGTCCTGGGGACCGCAGAAGACGGCAAAGTAGCCCTCCTGGCTGGCATCACCAAGGATCTTACCTCTAAGTTACACGCAGGAAAGGTGATACAGGCCATCGCCAAAGAAGTGGGCGGATCGGGCGGCGGCAGGCCCGACCTGGCAGAGGCTGGCGGAAAAGACACATTTGCCCTAAAAAGTGCCCTCGCACATGTTTACCCCCTTATTGACCAATTGCTATAATTCATGAGTAGCGCTAGGAACGTCCAGGGCGAGAATCCCTCTCCCTGTCGCGGTGTTTGGTCTGTCTCACAGGAAGCTGAATCGCACTGCCTTCTCAGAACTGAACGATATGCGCTCCTTCTCCAATTCGATGGTGATCTTTGTGGGAATGCTGGTCTTATGGGCTGTTCCGGCTCACAGCCAGATCGTTTCCTACAAGGACTCCGACGGCAAGCGAGTGTTCATCAACTCGAACCCGGCGGTTTACGTCGCCCGGCCGATTAAAACCGTGGTGCCAAAGGGGTTTACCCTCGTGGGGAATGTGTCGCGCACAACTCAAAGCTCATCCGTAACGCCTGCCGAAATGTCTGCCGCCGAGCAGAGCAATCGGAAAAAAATCGAGGAAATGATTCGCGAAGTTTCAGCTCGATATCGCGTGGATCCGGCGCTAGTTCGGGCCGTGATCCAGACGGAATCGAACTGGAACACCAGCGCCATTTCCCGAAAAGGCGCGCTGGGGTTGATGCAACTAGTTCCGGGAACTGCGCAACAATTGGGCGTAAACGACGCGTTTGACCCAAAGCAGAATCTCGACGGCGGAGTTCGCTATCTACATACGCTCCTGGAGCGTTATAATGGCGATCTCGACAGGGCTCTGGCCGCATATAACGCGGGGCCGGGCGCCGTCGATCGTGCCGGGGGCATTCCTCGGTATCGAGAAACGCGTGAATACGTTCACAAAGTTACCGATTCATACTTCCGTCCCGGATCCGACCGCATCCCTCGTGCATTTGATGAACCGCGTCCCATTTACCGCACGGTGGAAGCAGACGGACGGGTCGTTTTTAGGAACGAATGAGGCAGACGTTGCGGCCTGACGCCGCTCCAATCCGGCCAATCCTGCGCGTGTTTTTCGCGTCCGTACTGGCTTTGTCGCTTTTTCCTCTCGCCGGCCTCGCCGATGAAAGCGCGTCCTCCCGCCGCAATTCCGCAAAATCTCAATTTGAGCGCGCGGAAAAAGCCCGCGAGGCACTCGAAGCGCGCCCGGAGAGCGCGCGCACGCTTAAGGATTACACGGCCCTGGTCGTCCAGTATCAGCGCGTGTACCTGATTACCTCTCACGGCGCGGATGTCCCCGCCTCGCTTCGTCAAGTGGCCGAACTGTTCCGCACGATGGGCGATCTCTTCGATGCAAAATATTATCAGCGCTCCATCAATTCCTTTCAGTTCCTGATCCGCGAGTACCCTGCGAGCAAGTACCGCGAGGATGCGCAGTTGGCTATCGCGCAAATCGAGCAGGACGACTTGCATGATTCCGTTCTCGCGCAAAAAACCTACGAGCAGTTTCTGGCGCTCCACCCGCGCTCATCCCATGCCGCGGAAGTTCGCGCCATTCTGGCCAAGATGTCGGCAGGGAGCGCCCCGTCGAAATCGGCCGTGCAGACGCCGGCCCCCAAAGATCGCCCGGATCGCGTGAGCGTCAAAACAATTTCCGCGGAAAAGACCCCGCCGGCGACAGACACGAAGCAAGGGTCGTCCGAAGATAATGCCGACACGGATGACTCCGGCCCAAGGGTTTCGCGCATCCGCACCTGGAACGCGGACACCTATACTCGCATCGTGATCGACGTCGGATCGAAAGTGAAATATCAGGCGGCGCGCATCTCCGGCCCCGACCGGATTTATTTTGACATTGAAGGCGCAAAGCTCAGTTCCGCGCTGCTGCGTAAGCCGATCGATCTGGAAAGCGGCGGATTCCTGAAAACGGTTCGCGTCGCGCAATATCAGTCCGGCATCGTGCGCGTCGTGTTGGAAGTGAATCGTGTCACGGACTACTCCGTGTTTCTGCTGCCCGATCCGTACCGCCTGGTCGTGGATGTCTACGGCACTTCCGCCGCAGCCGAAGAGGCCGCGCGCAATACGACTCCTCCGCCTGGCCCGACCACAACGGATGCGCCAGCAGGGAAACCCGAAAAGCTGGCCGTGGAAACCGCGGCGCAGGCTCCCCCGAATGCGCCCGAAAAACCCGTAACGAAATCCGCGCCAGCTCCCGCAGCGAGCACGCCGGCTGTCCAAACCCATGCGCAATCCGCTGCAGCACCCGCGCCTTCCGCGAACGCGGCGGCTGAACAAGAACCGGCGCCAAGAAAAACAACAAGCAATCCAAGCGACAATTCACAGAAATCCGGCGGCTCCGCTTCCTCAAAGGCAAAGGCAGCGCAAGACGACGAAACCGATGGCCCCACGTTGTCGGCAGCTGCACGCCCTGCGGACGCGGACACTGCGCCTCTTCCCGCTCGCACGCCAATACCGAAAAAATCCGGGCGCATGATGAAATCCGCACACGACCAGGCGGAGGAGATGGGACCTCCTCCCACTCCGGGATTGACGCGCGACGGTCAACATTCCCTGACTCGCGCGCTGGGACTCAAGATCGGCCGGATCGTGATTGATGCCGGGCATGGCGGCCACGACACGGGCACAATCGGGCCTACCGGCCTCATGGAAAAGGATCTGTGCCTCGATGTGGCGCTGCGGCTGGGAAAAATTATTCAACAGCGGCTGCCCAGCGCCGAAGTGGTGTTTACCCGCGATGATGACACCTTCATACCGCTTGAACGCCGCACCGAAATCGCCAATGAGGCCAAGGCTGACCTTTTTATTTCCGTTCACGCCAATTCGAGCCAGGACCGCCAGGCGCGCGGGATCGAAACGTATTACCTGAACTTCACAGGGTCCAGCGACGCCATGGAAGTCGCTTCCCGTGAAAACGCGTTATCGGAAAATGCCGTCCACGACCTGCAAGACATCGTCGCGAAAATCGCGCGCAACGAAAAAATCGAGGAATCCCGCGACCTCGCCACCATGATTCAGGATTCCCTGTCCAAGCGCATGGAGAACCTCAACCGTGGCGACCGCAACCGCGGCGTGCGCAAGGCGCCCTTTGTCGTTCTGATCGGCGCGGACATGCCCTCGGTACTGGCTGAGATTTCGTTTCTTTCCAATCCCAGCGACGAAAAGTGGCTCAAAAATCCCGAAAACCGCCAGCGCGTGGCCGACGGGCTTTACCGCGGTATCGAGAGCTACCTGCAGAGCACCAATAGCCTTGCGTCCAATCAAGCTCACTCCCCCGCCGAAAATATTCCGGGAAAAGTGGCGCGATCCGGGAACTCGCAGTAAACTTCTAGCGTCTAATCAAAAGGGACATGCGCCGATTGCTTCGCCTTCTTCTCGGGATTCTATGCCTGACCGTGGCGGCCCATCCGGCTGCAGCCCAGGGCATTTTGCCGTCCACTTTCGGAGCCTGGACTGCTTCGGCGCCTTCGACGATCGTTCCGCCCACCGGACTCGATCCCCTTCTCGGACCTGATACGGCGGCTTTCCGTGAATACGTCGTAAGATCTCTGGAGCAGAGGTCCTACACGCAGGGAGCCCAGACCGCATCGGTCACGCTTTACCGCCTTCGCGACCCGAGTTCCGCTTACGGCGCGTACACTTTTCTCCGCAACGGGGCGCTTTCCGCCGCGGATTTGGGCTCGTTCGCCAGCGCTTCGCACGACAGGGCGCTAATCGTAGTGGGCGAAATGCTGCTCGATGTTTCGGTCCCGGCAAAGCAGGCGCGTCCTTCCGATGCCGATTTGAAGCAGCTGGCCGCCATACTGGATAAGAAGGCGGATCACACGCCTTACCCTTTCGTCGGCGAGCATCTTCCCGAAAAGGGCCGCGTGCGGGATTCCGAACGCTACGTCATCGGTCCGCTCAGCCTGGCGCATTTCGTCCCGCTCGGAACGGATGACTGGATGGGCTTCGATCATAGCGCGGAAACCATTCTTGCCATTTATCAGGTGGCTGGAAAGGACGAGACGCTGCTCGTCACTTCTTACCCGACTCAGCAGATCGCCGCGGCCAAATTCGCGGGCATGCTGCGCCGTTTCGTCTTCGACCCGCCCGGCGGAGTGGCTCCCGGCCAGAACGTGCTCTTCGGTAAGCGGGTCAGTTCCTTCGTCGCGGTCGTGGTGGGAGCCCCCTCCAGGCAAGCAGCGAACAAGATACTCGATCAGGTCGGCTACGAGAGCAATGTGACCTGGGATGAGCCCAAGCAGACGCTAACCGAACCCAGCATCAACAGCATGATTGTGGAAGCGTTCGTGGGAACCGGGGCGATTATGGTTTTCGCGGTGGCCGCCGGCATCGGCTTCGGGGGTATCCGCATATTGGTAAAAATTTTCTTTCCGAACAAGATTTTCGACCGCGAAAAGCAGATCGAAATTCTGCAATTGGGGATTACCAGCAAACCGATCAAGGCAAAGGACTTCTACTAAGAATGGCAATAACCTGTTGAAAACTCAGTGGAATATCTCATCCTTTGCTCGAAGTGTGTTTGATAACCCATTGATTACAAAACACTTATAATCATTTAGATTCAGCCATTTCTCCGCTTGACATTCCTATTTCCGCTCCTCTAGACTTCCCGCGAGGACAAAGAGTTCTGGTGCCTTCCGCGCATAGGCACGGAACTATTCTCCCCTCTGGAAAGCCCGTCCGCAAAACGGACGGGTTTTCTGTTTCTCGACCAACTCCGACTCAATTTG
>Ga0210409_10006982_pt1 | contig 11688 bp, 12 predicted proteins | sample IncBWH17MmetaG_FD_161649 | JGI IMG/M metagenome (GOLD analysis project Ga0210409, IMG submission 161649) | Forest soil microbial communities from Barre Woods Harvard Forest LTER site, Petersham, Massachusetts, United States - Inc-BW-H-17-M | ecosystem: Environmental > Terrestrial > Soil >...
GATGCGGCTTTTGTGACACGGTACTAGGAGTGTGCCGTGTCACGCGCAAAAAGTCAAAGTCGGTATTCAAATGTAGAGCATCTTGCCAGAATCATTTGGCTAGGCCGCTATTCTAAAGAGAATCTTATGGGAATGTTTTATACGGCTTACTTTGACGCAAGTGGAAAACACACAAAAAAGTATCGCATATTGAGTGTCGCTGGAGCATTGGCCCCAATTAAGAAATGGATTCGATTTGAGCAGCAATGGAATGAAGTACTCAAAAATGAAGGGCTGAGTGAGTTCCACGCAACTGACTTCCATGCCAGTCAGGGGGAATATAAAGATTGGAAAGGCGATAAAGAACGTCGCTCTAAATTTCTCAACAAATTAAAGATCATCGTTGAAAATAACACCAACAAACTATTTTCGGTAAGCGTGGAATTGGACGCATGGGACGAAGTGAACAAGGAATATTATCTTGAGGAGATTTTACAGTCGCCTTATGCCCTTGCCGGGCTGTTTGTCGTAGACCAAACGTTGGGATGGGCAAAAAGAAAGGGTACAAAAAATCTAAAAATTGTTTTCGAGGATGGAGACGAAGGATGGGGTGGACTGGTTAAACTGTGTATTCAGCGCAATGTTGTTCCAGTTCGCCTGCCAAAACAAATAGCCATTCCGTGCCAAGTGGGTGATTTACTGGCGTGGAAAACTAGAATAACAGGAACCAATGCACTCCATCGTATCTCAAGAATGGAAATAGGAACCGATCCCGCAAATGCACAGTTTGAGTTGGATGAGTTGATCTCCGAATTAAATTCACTCGACAGACTTTTAGTTAGGCCTGGGAATACAAAAATATTCAGTATCGCGAGTCTGCGGAAAATATGTGTCGGTGCCAAGATTCCCAAGCGGACCCCAGGCACAATCATCCATTTTCGCGACTAGTGGGTGCCCCAAAACAGTGCACTATTCCTAGTGTAAGACTTGCTCGCCATGCTATAATCCACGCGCTGTAAATGCAAAAACGCCTCACTTTTGAGGAGTGAGGCGTTTAGGTCCCGTTGTTGCGGGGAAAGTGAAGCTTGAACCTTCGCTATCCTACTTGCCTTAGGGCTTCTCCGTCAACAAAAACAATTACAGCTAGGCATGCGGTAGGGGTGTGCCTAGCCATCTTTAAAAACGGAGAAGCAAAATGGCAAGCATCGGAGACGAATTTAAACCTGGTCAGGAAGTTCCTCATTCAGGAATCTATAAAGTTGTTCACGACCAATACCATGCACAAGAACATGAAGTAACGTGCGTGTTCGGTAAGCCCTTCCCGCCTTGCAATCACTGTGGGCACCATGTCCGCTTTGTTCTGGTGCGGGCAGCGCAGCATATATCGTCAAACGAGCATTTTAGTTAGCTGGCTCTTTGGCGCTATAGATCGTGGCAACGTACCATCCGCTATTGGTGCGCCTGATTACGATTTCATGACCGTCTAACGCACCGAGCTTTTCTTTCACGAATTGCTCGATTGCAGAGGTGTCTTTAGACTTAAGTTCTACGGACCCTGTCACGGCTTCCATAATTTAACGTTTCTCCCTTGGTTAGTCATCTATATTATTGCCCTATTTTTTATTGACGCTTCGAAGGGTGGGAGGCTTGGCTTGCTCGAGGGATCGAAGAGAGATTCCTTGTATCTAGGTGGAGGCGGCAGGTTGGGTTGAGAATGTCGCGCGGCGGGCAGGCGGAATGACCGTTGGAAGCGAGTGTTGGCGATGAGTGCTTCAGGTCAAGTCGCTGGCCAATCGATTGGCGTCAGCGAAATTTAGATGCGGATGGTGCCTTCGAACACCCGAACGGCGGCACCACTGCAGCGCGGCACGAGTTTTTTACCGGTTTGCGAGACTTCCACTTCGATCTGGCTGGGTCTGCCCATCTCCACGCCCTGCTGTATGTATAGCGTTTGTGCCGGGGCCAACTTGCCATTTTGTACCAGATAGGCGGCCAGCGAACCGGCCGCGGAGCCGGTGGCAGGGTCTTCATAAATCTCCCAGGGAAGCATGCCACGCGCGGAGACTTTGTTTGTGCCGTTGGTTGCGAAGCAATACGCCATGGTGCCGTTTTTGCCTTCGAAATTGCGCAGGTCATGGACGTTCATATGGATGCGGCCCAGCGCGGCACGATTGCGGAAGGGAACCATCAAATTTGACACGCCGGTGGAAACATATTGCGGCTGCAATTCGGAGTGAAAATCGGAAACCGAAACTCCCAGCGCGGCGGCTAGCTTTTTTTTATTAATTTTGACGGAGTGAAAGACGGCGGGCATTTGCGTCATGGTGACGCGTTGCGGACGGCCATCTTTGAAGCGGATCTCTACCGGGAGCACGCCTGCTCCAGTTTGCTGCATGATGTGGACGCCGCCTTCCTGTGCGGGAACGACTCCGAGTTCAGCGAGCAAGAACCAGGTGCCGACAACGGGATGGCCGGCGAGCTTCAACTCTTCCTTGGTGGTAAAAATTCGTAAGCGGGCCAGCGCGCGGTCATCCGTGGGTTTTTGCACGAAAACGGTTTCGGACAGATTCATTTCGCAGGCGATGGCCTGCATCATGTCGTTCGAAAGGCCGTCGCCGTCGGTGACGACCGCGAGCGGATTGCCCTCGAAGCGCTTGGTGGTGAAGACATCCAGAGTGTGAAAGCGTCGTTCCATAAAGTTTTATGCGCGCCTAGGTGTGGATGGTCAGATGGTTTCGAGGCGCGCGACAGTCCTTTCATTAGTAACATTTCCCGTGTTGAGGGTCGATTTTGGTTCGATGAGCACGAGGTGAACCTCTTCATCGGCGACCGGCTTATGTTCCACTTTACGAGGGACGATGACAAATTCGCCCTCGCGAATAATGGATTGGTGATCACGGAATAGCATACGCAAGGTGCCTTTTACGACCAGGAATAGCTCGTCTTCGTGATCATGATGATGCCAGATGAATTCGCCTTTTAGTTTAACAACCTTTACGTAGCAATCGTTCACTTCGCCGATGATGTGGGGTTTATAGTGTTCGGAAAATTTTGCAAATTTTTGTTGCAGATTGACGGTTTCCATGGCGGCTCCTTATAACTGCTGAATAAGGTCGATAACGGCAGCGAGCACCCGGTTGGTAGTTTCGCGGCGGGAAGTTTCCGAATAGACGCGAAGCAAAGTTTCGGTGCCTGAAGCGCGCACCATGACCCAGCCGACATCGCCGAGATAAACCTTAATGCCATCCATGTTTTCGCGGCGGGTGACGGGCCATTCCAGAATATGTGTGAACGAAGAATCGGAGAAATACGCGATGGCTTTTTGTTTTTGTTCGGGCTGAACGTCGAGGTCGACGCGGCCGTAGTGGTATTCGCCAAATTCGGAGTGCAGCGCGGCCAGCAACTGGCCAAGAGTCTTACCATGCCAGGCCATCAATTCCGCTAGAAACAAGGCCGAAACGGTGGCGTCACGTTCAGGAAGATAAAGGCTGGTGCCGAAGCCGCCGCTTTCTTCACCGCCAGCCAGAATATTTCGCTCCAGCATGAGCTCACAAATATATTTGAAGCCGATGGGAACTTCGTGAAGGGTGCGGCCGAATTTGGCGGCGATTTTATCGATCAGCTTGGTTACGGAGAAAGTTTTGGCAATGTCACCGGGAAGATTGCGGGTACCCGCGAGGTGCCAGACGAGCAAGGCGAAAAGCTGATGAGGATTGAGGAAAGAGCCGTCGCGATCGATGGCTCCGATGCGATCACCGTCACCGTCGGCGCAAAAGCCGGCATCGTATTTGCCACCCAGCACAGCATCGCGCAGCGGTTGGACATGCGGTTCGATGGGCTCGGGGTGCCCGCCGCCGAAGAGTGGATCGCGAGTGCCGCGGATTTCGTCACAGTGTATGTTGTTGCGAGTAAAGAGCTCACGCAGCAGGCCTGCGGACGAGCCGTGCATGGGATCAGAGACAAAACGGAAATTTGCTTTTCGCAAGCGATCCCAATCGACGAGCTTTTCGAGGGCATCGAGGTATGGGGTACGCGGGTCGAGGGTGTGGAGTAAATTTTTGCGCGGCGGAAGCGGTGCCGTGGCGCGATGTGTCGCGACATCTAGTTCCTGTTCGATCTGCGCGACGATGGAGGGAAGCGCGCTGCTGCCATAGCTCGCTTTATATTTAATTCCGTTCCAACGATAAGGGTTGTGGCTGGCGGTTATGACGATGCCGCCGGCGGCGTGTCGTTGGCGAACGAGCAGCGAGACGGCGGGAGTGGGGCAGGGCTTGTCGGTCAACCATACGGGCGTGCCGCTGGCCGTGATCACGTCGGCGACTGCTGCGGCCACAATATCGGATGCGAAGCGATGGTCGTAGCCGATGATTACGCCCTTGCGCGCATCTTCGGAGCGAATCACATAGCGGGCGATGGCGTTGGCGACGAGGCGCGCGTTGGCAAAAGTGAAATCTTCGGCAATGATGGCGCGCCAGCCGTCGGTGCCGAATTTAATTTGCGCCGGTCTATCGCTGGCGACAGGTTGGAGCTGCAGAGTCATAACGCCGAAGAGTATACGCGAAGGTTGAGGGGCTCCAAGAGCCGCATTGGCGTGGTTAGAGGAGGTCCTTGCGGCCGCGCTCTTCGAGCCACTTTACGACTTTGCCGACGTCTTGAGAGCGATGGCGAGGGCAGATCAGCAGGGCGTCTGGAGTTTCCACCACTACAAGGTCGCGTACGCCGATAGCGGCGACGAATTTTGTGGGGCTCCAGATAAAATTTCCTTCGGCTTCGAGCATGTGGCCGGCGCCTGCGAGGACGTTTTGGTGTGCGGCGTTGGTGGACTGTTCGTGGACCGCGGTCCAGGAGCCGATGTCGCTCCAGCCGATGTCGGCGGGGATCATGAAAACTCGGGACGGGCCTTTTTCGCGAGTGGCGGGTTCGAGGATGGCGTAGTCAACGGCAATATTTTCGAGGCGCGGATAAATGGAGCGAAGTTTGCTTTCGTATTTGTGGGTGCCGATGGTGGCGGCGAGAGTCTCGAGTGATGCGTAAGTCTTGGGCAAGTATTTTTTTAGCGAATCCAGGAATGTGGAGACACGCCAGAAAAACATTCCGGCATTCCAACGGTAATTGCCCGAGGCGACGTATTTTTTCGCCAACTGCAAATCGGGCTTTTCTTTGAATGCTTGAACGGGGAAGACGGGAAAAGGATTAGTGGAGGCCGCTTTTTTTGCGCATTGGATATAGCCGAAACCGGTGTCTGGCCGGCTAGGGGGAATGCCGAGGACGACCATGCGGCCGGGTTCGCGCGCGACCTTGAGCGCGAGTTGGGCGATCTTTGCGTATTTTTTTGGCTGCGCGATATACAGATCGGCGGGGAGCACGGACATTAAGGCGTCACCGCGTTCTGCATGGCGAATATGTACGGCAGCAAGCGCGATGGCTGCGGCAGTGCTGCGACCGACAGGCTCGGCGAGAATGTGTTTACGCGCGGATGGTGGCAAGTGCTTGCGAACGGATGCGGACTGTTCGGCGTTGGTGACGGTCCAGATGCGTTCAGCAGGGATAAATGGCTGCAGGCGGGCTACCGTTTGCTGCAGCATGGAGTCAGCGCCGATGATGTTGAGCAGTTGCTTGGGTGTGCGGGTGCGGCTGCGGGGCCAGAAGCGAGTTCCGCGGCCTCCTGCGAGGATTACAGCGTGTGCGATGAGTTTTTCTGCGGCCATGATTAAGTTAGGTGAATAACACTTGATCGATCGCGGCATTCGGTATGCCATCGCGCGAAAGTTTGTCGCGTAACGCTCCGATGGCGGGTACGTACGCGCGCAAAACGGATGTTGAGTTTTCGGGCAGCAAAGAAAATTGGCCGAGGTTTGCGGGAATGAACCAGCACTCGCCTTGCCGGTAGGGGCTAGAACCGCCGGTCCATTGAATAGTGCCGCGACCGCTGAGGATTACCAGTAATTCGAAGTGGGCTCGATTAGAATTTGCGTGGTGCTGCGCCGCGAGGTCCCACCGTTCGGTTGCGAAATACGGGCAAGCTACGAGTAAAGATTTTTTTGCGCCGTCGTCCACTAGAGGCAAGGCGATAGGGGCGACTTTTCCGCCCTGGCGATGTTCAAAGTCGATGACGGCCATGGCTTTTTCGACGTGCAGCTCGCGCGGATTGCCGTTGGCGTAGACACGATGGAAGTCGTAAAGGCGATAGGTGAGGTCGGAATTCTGCTGCACTTCGCAGAGGATCATTCCGGCACCAATGGTGTGCGGCGTTCCCGAGGGAACGTAAAAAGTATCGCCGGGTGAGACCGGCAAGCGCTCAAAAAACTTTTCGAGTCCGCCCTGCTTTATAGCCGACTGAAACTTTTCTCGATCTACTTCGGGGACTAAGCCGAGCAAGAGTGTGGCGCCCGGTTCCGCGGAGACGACGTGCCACATTTCCGTTTTGCCTACCGCGCCGGGCGCTTCGTTGTTTTTGGCGTAGGCGTCATCAGGATGAACTTGGATGGAAAGCTGATCGGTTGGGAAAAGAAATTTCACTAGAAGCGGAAATGCGCGCGGCGTCGGTTGAGATTTGAAGTCGGTACCACACCATTCGGGCGGCATTTTCTGCCACGCCTGGTTGAGAGGGCCTGCTAGCGGTCCCGTTTCGATTTTAGATTCCGGTCCGGTGAGCCAGGCTTCACCGATGGGTTCAGGAAGATTGGTTTTGTCGGGGTAGATCGGCGCGAGCGAATGCGCGCCCCAGATGCGGGGCATAAATTTCGGCTCGATGCGCGTGGGTTCGGGCCGCACGGATTAAGTGGCGGCTTCAGCGCGGGAGAAAAAACGGCCCAGGCGGCGTAGTCCTTCGTCGATGCGCTCGATGGAAGTGGCGTAGGAAAGGCGGAGATAGCCGGGCGCGCCGAAGGCTTCTCCTGGGACGACGGCGACCTGAACTTTATCGAGCAGGAGCTTGGTAATTTCAGTGCAGGATTTGGCGAGAGGATTACTTCCAGTGAGGTGAGCGGAGATATTTGGAAAGGCGTAGAACGCGCCGCCGGGATCTTCGCAGGTAATGCCGGGAATGGCGCGCAAGCCATCTACTATGCGCCTGCGGCGTCGCGAATATTCAGCGAGCATTATGGGGACGGAATCCATGGAGCCACGCATAGCTTCCAGAGCGGCGTATTGCGCGATGGAAGTGGGGTTCGAAGTGGATTGGCTTTGCAACTTGATGGAGGCCTGCACTAGAGGTTCGGGAGCGAGCGTGTAACCGATGCGCCAGCCGGTCATGGCAAAAGTTTTGGACATGGAGCCGATGATGACGACGTGATCTTTGGCGCCGGGGGCGCTGGCGATTGAGTACGGTTTGTGCGGCTCATAGGTGAAATGCGAATAGCATTCGTCGCTCATGAGCCAGACATCGTGTTTTTTGCAAAGCGCGAGGATGCGTTCAAATTCGTCGGCAGGCACTACGCCGCCACAGGGATTGCTTGGCGAATTCAGAAAGACCATGCGAGTTTTTGGCGTGATGGCTTTTTCGATGGCAGCGGCCTTTACGGCGAAGCCATCTTCGGATTTGGCTTGCACAAAAACAGGCGTGCCGCCGGCGTATTTCACGATGTCCGGGTAGCTGACCCAGTAGGGCGCGGGGATGATTACTTCATCGCCGTTTTGAATGAGCAGGCTGACCAGATTAAAAATGGAGTGCTTGCCGCCGACATTGACGACGCATTCTTTTGCTTCGTAAGCGGAACCCAGTTCGCGCTTGTGCCAGGCGCAGATGGCTTCGCGCAGGGGCATAATGCCGGCGGTGGAGGTGTACTTGGTTTTGTTTTCGTCGATGGCTTTGATTGCGGCCTTCTTAATGTGGTCGGGCGTAGGAAAATCCGGCTCGCCGGGGCCGAAGTCGGCGACATCCACGCCACGCGTTTTCAGCTTGTCGGCTTCCGCAATGACCGCGGCGGTGGGAGAGACTTGAATGCGGTTGATGCGGTCGGTTAGTTGGAATTTTTCTTTTGTGGTGGGTGATGCAGCCATCGGTGAATCTCCTCTTTGACGATCAGCGCCCTTTTGGCGCTCTGCTTAAGAAATTTTGGCGCGCAACCTTTGTTCTACAACCGCGGGCACAAGATCGGTTAACGGGCCGCCGAGTTGGGCGATTTCGCGCACTAATCTAGCGCTCAGATAACTGTACGGCTCGCCGGGCAACATGAAAACAGTCTCGAGGCGCGGTTCCAGTTTGCGATTCATGAGGGCCATCTGCAATTCGTATTCGTAGTCGGAGACGGCGCGAATGCCGCGAAGGATCACGCCTGCGCTGCGCTTGCGCGCGTAATCGACCAAGAGGCCTTTGAAGACGTCAACTTCCACAGCGGGCCATTGCTTGGTTACTTCGCGGAGCATCTCGACGCGTTCAGGTACGGTGAAGAGCGGCTGCTTGTCCACATTTTGCAGCACCGCGACGATCACCAGGTCGAACATTTTCTCGCCACGCTCGATTAGATCGAGGTGGCCGTTAGTGACGGGATCGAATGAGCCCGGGTAGATGGCTACAGAGGTCTTCATTTTGTTTTTGTCGAGCACGTCAGAATGCAATTATTCTAACTCAGCCGTGATTTGCGGGACAGGCAAAGGTGTGCGGGCGGGGAAAAAAGCTGCGCGAGCGGGTTGAGTGTGCCAGTATGCGGTGCGCGAAACATGGTTATTGAAGCGGCAAGATTATTTTTGGAGAGGGCGGCACAATAATGGGGAAGTCGAAGGATTGGTTGAGGGGATTGAGTCTGATGATATTGAGCGCGTCGCTTTATGGGCCGTTGCGGGCGCAGGAAACGCAGGCGTCGAATATGGAGACTGCGATGCGGGGGCTGAATCTCATGCCTGTTCCGGCGAACGTTCAGGTGGGGAGCGGCAGCCTTAAGATTGACGCAGGATTCACGGTGGCGTTTACGGGGCACGCTGACCCGCGGCTAACCGGTGCGGCGGAGCGCTTTGTCGAACGGCTGTCGAAACAAACGGGGCTTCTGATTGCGGTTAAGCCGGCGGGCGGAGCGAAAGCAACTTTGGCGGTGCGAGTCGATCATGACAGCAAGCCGGTACAGGAATTGGGCGAAGACGAATCGTACGTCCTCGAAGTAACTCCGAATGGTGCGACCATTACGGCGCCGAACGATCTTGGGGCGCTACATGGATTGCAGACTTTTTTGCAATTGGTGAGTGTATCGCCGGACGGATTTGCCGCGCCAGCGGTGATTATCAAGGACACTCCTCGTTTTCCGTGGCGCGGATTGATGATCGACACTGCGCGGCATTTTATTCCTCTGGACGTATTGCGCAGAAACATTGATGGCATGGAAGCGGTGAAGATGAACGTATTTCACTGGCATCTTTCGGAAAATCAGGGCTTCCGAGTGGAGAGCAGGAAATTTCCGAAGCTGCAGCAGATGGGTTCGGACGGGCTGTACTACACGCAAGATGAAATTCGCGGGTTGATTGCGTATGCGCGCGAGCGGGGGATTCGGGTGGTGCCGGAGTTCGATCTTCCGGGCCACAGCACGGCGTGGTTCGTGGGGCATCCGGAATTCGCTAGCGGGCCGGGGCCTTTTACGATCGAGCGTAAATGGGGGATTTTCGATCCGGCATTCGATCCGACCAATGAGAAGGTTTACAAATTCCTTGATGAGTTCATTGGAGAGATGGCTAAACTTTTCCCGGACCATTTTTTTCATGTGGGCGGGGATGAGGTGAACGGGAAGGCCTGGGATGCCAATCCAAAAATTCAGGAATTTATTCGGGCCCATGATTTGAAAGGGAACGCGGGTTTGCAGCTTTATTTCAATAAAAAATTGCAGGGGATTGTGAGCAAGCATGGCAAGAGCATGGTGGGCTGGGACGAAGTGCTGGATCCCACGCTGCCGAAAGATATTGTGATTCAGTCGTGGCGTGGGCAGGCTTCGCTGGCGGAAGCGGCGAAACAGGGTTACCGCGGAATTCTTTCGAACGGGTATTACCTGGACCTGGGGTGGAGCGCGGCGCGGCACTATGCGGTGGATCCGATGGGGGATGCGGCGGCGGGGCTTTCTGCGGAGGAGAAACAGCGCATTCTGGGCGGGGAATCGTGCATGTGGTCGGAGTACGTGAACGCTGAAAATATTGATTCGCGTATCTGGCCGCGGAATGCGGCGATTGCGGAGCGGTTGTGGTCGCCGCAGGAAGTGCGGGATTCGGCTTCCATGTATGCGCGGATGCATGTGATTAGCGCGCAACTGGAGTGGCTGGGGTTGACGCATGAGAATTACTCAGCTCGGATGCTGCGGCGCATCGCTGGGCCAGCGAGTGCAGATGAATTTCGCGCGCTGAGGACCTTGGCCGAGGTGGTGGAGCCGGTCAAAGATTACACGCGGGAACAGACAGCTTCGGAGCCGCCTACCAGCGAGACGCCGTTGAATCGAGTGGTGGATGCGATACCCCTGGAGAGCAGAGCGGCGCGGGAGTTTGGCGAGATGGTGGATAAATATGTTGCGTCAAGTTGCCATGATGGAGGGCTGGGGACGCAGATTCGCGCGCAGCTTATTTTGTGGCGTGACAATGATGCGAAGTTGCAGCCGTTGGAGCAGCGATCGTTTCTGGTAAAGGAAGTTGCGGCGACGTCGCAGGATTTGGCGGCGGTGGCGTCGGCGGGATTGGCGGCGCTGGATGCGCTGGAACACGGAGGCATTACGGATGAGGCGTGGAAAGCTCAGCAGAGCGCGGTGGTGCAGCAGGCGGAGAAGCCGAAGGGGCAATTGCTGTTGATGCCAGCGCCGGCAATTCAAAAATTAATTGATGCGGCTACCGTTGGTGGTAGCTGCGCGATGGCAAGCCAATAGTACCTGCGGTGGCAAATGATTCTTGATCACAGAAACTGATTACTGAAGTGGTCGCTTCAAGTTTGTAAGTCCCGCCCACGCACGCAAAACGGCCTGAGCGTTGACGCTCCCTCCGCTATCCTTTGTGGTAGTTATTCGCCTTATAATCGAGCGATTATGCGGCTGGAGTTCGACCATATTGTTAATTCGTTTCAACAACCTAATCGATCTCAGCCGCTATCAGGTGTCGTGGCTAGCATCTTTGCTGTTGTATCAGAAGATGCCTTCGGATGATGCTCCGACGTTGTCCGTCTTTGACAACATCAGGACAGCACTGGACGACGCGAGAGTGAGAATGTCAAAGGTCGTAAACGACAACCATGGGGTCACCCTGCAGCATTTGCGAACACTTTTTATGCCCCTTGGTGTGACTGTCCCAGCGGACCCGGTATTAACTGCTTCCCTCGATTTGCTCGTTGCGATGCGCCACCAATGGGCGCATCAGGACCGCAGACGAGCGAAAGTGATCAAATCAGCTAAAGACGCGCAAAATACGGTTTCCGACTGCTTGGCACTTGCGAAGAAACTGAGCACGGAGGCTGCGGCGGTTCGCCCCTAGAATTGGTAGCGCTAACGGGAATCGAACCCGTATTTCGGCCTTGAAAGGGCCGCGTGCTAACCGTTGCACCATAGCGCCACAATTGTGGAAAAGGGAACCTAGGTAGAATAGAAAAAAAGCGCGGAATGCACAAGGCGACGGAGTGACATCGCCCAAACCCAGTCTAGTTTAGCGCTTTTGGGAATAAACCTCTTCCAACGGCTACTTCTGGCGGTCTTGGTATTCTTCGTGCCAGGCCATTTGGATGCCTTCTAGTTTGGATTCGTTGGAGGCGGCGTGGTC
>Ga0210409_10006983_pt1 | contig 11687 bp, 6 predicted proteins | sample IncBWH17MmetaG_FD_161649 | JGI IMG/M metagenome (GOLD analysis project Ga0210409, IMG submission 161649) | Forest soil microbial communities from Barre Woods Harvard Forest LTER site, Petersham, Massachusetts, United States - Inc-BW-H-17-M | ecosystem: Environmental > Terrestrial > Soil >...
CCTCTCCCTGCACAAAGCCCATAAAAAGATGCCCTCGCTTTCGCGAGGGCATCTTCTCATTTCTCTACAATTCTTCAATAGAGTTTCGTAACAGTCTGGAAGGCGAGGCCCTTTTGTTTTGGCGGGAGCTTTCCGCAGCACACAACTCCGGGTAAAGTAAGGAAACCGCTTCCCGAAGATGGACTGGAGAAAGAATGAATGTAGTGCTCATCGGGGTTGTGATCGTGGTGGCTGGGTTGGTGCTCTGGCTGGTGCTGCAAACTTCACAAGAACGAAGAAAAAGCGGGCTCCTGGAAGGCCAGCTAAGCGAGCTGCGGCGGGACTTACAGACGATTGGGACGGCTCAGGCGCAGAGCACGGGGCAGATGGCTACGATTGGTCAGAGTGTTTCACAGCGATTGGAGAGCGTGACAAAGGCGCTGCAGGACGGCGTTTCGAATTCCGCGCAGATTGCGACGCAAGGACAAACGGCAATCGCCAACGAACTTAAAAATACTCGGGAACAGATCGGCCACATCCAGAAACAATTGGGCGAATTTCAAGAGTTAGGACGCGGGATTTCGTCCGCGACAAAATCGCTCGAGGGAATCCTTGGCGGGGCGAAGACTCGCGGGCTGCTTGGGGAAGTGACGCTGGAGCGTTTGCTGGAAGACTCCTTGCCGCCCTCGCAGTACGCGATGCAGTACCGTTTCTCGAGCGGCGAGTGTGCGGACGCGGTCATTTTTTTGCGGGACAGGAAACTTGTGGCTATCGATTCGAAATTTCCTCTGGATGCATTTCGACGAATCGAAGCGGAGGGCGCAGAGGCAAAGAGGGCTTTTGCAACGGCCGTCAAGGGGCACGCGGATTCCATCGCGAGGAAATACATTGTGCCGAACGAGGGTACATTGGACCTTGCGCTGATGTTTGTGCCGTCGGAAAACGTGTACTACGAGATGCTCATGACGCAAGACAGCAAGGGCGAGGCCTTGGACTCTTACTGCCGAGGAAAGTGCATTGTCGCCGTCTCGCCGAACACTCTGTACGCACATCTGTGCGTGATTCATCTGGGTTTGCGGGGAATGCAGATCGAGGAGAACGCCATGCGCATTTCTGCGGGGCTCTCGGGGATTCAGAAGAACATCGCGTCTTTCACTGAGGTGTTTGAAAAGCTCGGGACGCATTTGAAGAACGCGCAACAGACCTATAGCGACGCGGACAAGAAGCTGGAAAAAACGCAGAGCACGATGGATTCTTTGATCGGGAATGGCCCGCCGGATGCGGTTCTGGATAATGGACAGGGGACTTTGGCGCTCTCCGTAGAGACCAGCACGAAAAGCAAGGCGTAGCCGCTTACCATTGCATTGAGAATCAAAGCGCTGGGAATTGCGGACTAACTTTGCGACTGAGATCTATCGAGCCTCTCCAAATATAGAGCCGTGCCAGGGGCTGAGAAAAGCGACAGCGGGGCTGCCGCACTCCAAATCGCTTCTTTCGCAATATTATGCGTACTCAGTGGCGCGGGAGCGGGGTGGAATTCAACAAGCGGATGGAAATCATAAAACTGCCGCGTTTGCGGCCGACGATTTCGAAGTGGGCCAGGTTTTCCCAGCCGCCAGAGCTGGAAGACTGCAGAGGATTGCCGCCTTGGAGTTCGGCGATGTCTGGGGCGAGATTCTTGGCCTCTAGCGTGACTTTGTCTCTTGTGCCGCGGACGCGGACGGTGAGTTGGCGATGTACGCCCGGCGCGAGTGGCGAAGAATCGGCTTCCAGAGTGAGCGCTACGAAGACGACCTCGAGAGGCGGCCCATTCCTTTTTGCACAAGAAATGTCGACGGACGCGCGGCCGGGCTGCAGATCCGACGGGGGCAGAACCACCAGCGAAGTCGGCGAGGACGCAAGCACGAAGGCAGGGTCGCCCGAGACGGTGATATGGTTTGCGTCGGCGTCTCCGCAAAAACCGCGGCCGGTGATCTCGAATCGGTCGGCGAGTGACGCGATTTTGGGCACCGACGTGACCTGAATCGCGGCCGCAGCGGTTTCCTCCGGAGACAAAATCGTCACGGGAATGTGGCCTTCGCGACCAGCGATTGAGCCGCGAATGACGCCAGGATTGAGGGGAGCGACGAACAGCGCGCGCCCCGTTGCATCGGTGATCAAACGATCGCCATTGGAAAAGACAACTGCGGCGCGGGGAGTCAGGCGGCCATTGGCGTCAAGTACTGCGAGAGTAGCCCGTTCTCCCGAGATGATGGTTCGCGGCAGCAGCAGAATGCGTCCGGCTGACGAGGGCGGGGACTTTTGTGCGGACGCCGAGAAAAAAAGCGTAAGGAACGCCGCCGCAAGGCAAAGGCTTCGCAGAACGAGCAGAGGCGGCGGACGGCGAAGAAGCATGATGTGATTGTAGTCGAGAGGCGTTGCATTGAGGAAGTCGGGGAACGTTGCACAGAGGGGCGAGGTTCCTGAGGGGAACGAGTCTTCTCAGCGGCTCCCTGTGACGGGCGCTTCGTCTGGAGAATAGATGAGCACGGTGCGGCCGGGAACGCCTGCCGCCAATCGCCGTAATTTATAGACGAAGGGACGCGCGCCGGAACCTCGAGCGCACTCCTCCAGCCGGTAGTAACGGTCTTCATAGCGCACTACGCGAGGTGGAGTCCAATCCGGTTTCGGCCGGCAGGCGCGGATTTCAAGAAATTCCTCTGAGGAGTTTTTTGCGACGCAAAGCTCATCGGGAACTTGCGAAAGCGCGGCCGTCAAAACTTTTCCCTTCATTGTGCCCACGTAGGAGGAGACGTGGCCCTGCGAAAACTTTACGGTTCCCGCGGGCTCAGGCGCTCCGCGGCGAAAAATCTTCGAGTAGATCTTCTCGAGCAAATAGAGAGGAAAAACGCCAAGAACGGTATCTGTGAACGACGCGCACAAGCGCCAGGCGCCTTCAATGCAAAAAAGGGCGATGACCCAAGTCAGGGGATGAGTGGCCCAAACGACGAGCGCGGCAAAACCGATTTCATGATCAGTGATTCCGGTGGCTGAATTTTTGTTCAGGACGTCATCCAGCGCGTGAGAAACCCATGCGGTCATGGAGTACGAATACCAGTACATCAGCCCGGCGATGGCGATCGCGGATTCCGCCAGCCCGCTGAGGATGGCCGCGGAACGCCAGGGGACGTCTTGGTAGAAAGGCAGGGCTTTGCGCCAGCGATGGGGAAGCAGCGCAAGAAAAGGCGCAAGAAGGAAGATCCACATATCGTGCCCTGCAATTATTATAAAAGAGCCAAAAACCTTGCGAGGAACCCAAACGAACCGGGCAAGCCAAAAAGTAATCCTCACAATATTCCAGAGAGTCTCGGGCGCCTACTGCACGGGTTTTGAGACGAGACGATAGACCTGGGCATCGAGGAAAAGACGGAACAACTCGGGATCGATCTCCTCGTCGCGGACGCACAGCTTGAGGATCTCCAGCGCGCGATCCGTAGGGACAGCTCTCTTATAAGGACGGTCGGATGCGGAGAGTGCATCGAAAATGTCGCAGATCGTCATCATCTTGGCTTGCACGGGAATCTCGGCGGCGGTGAGGCTATTCGGATAGCCTTTGCCGTTGAGCTTTTCGTGGTGGGCGCGCGCAATTTCAGGAATGCCGCGGTATTCGGGTGTCCAGGGGATCTGCGCCAGGAAATTGAAACTGTGCGTCACGTGCGATTCGATTTGGCGGCGCTCGGTCGTATCGAGGCTGCCGCGCGGTATCGAGAGGTACCGCACCTCTTCAGAAGTGAGGTATGGGCGCTCGGCTCCGCGCGGGTCGCGATAGGTCTTCTGGGATATCTCCGTGAGTAATTCGAATTCGCTTGATGGCAAGATGGTTGGTTCGTTCACACGTGTGATAAATTCGGCATGGCGGTCCAACTCAGCGATAAGGCGGTTGCCTTCGTCGTCGAGAAGTTTCAAACGTACGCGCGCTTCCGCTTCTTTTTTGCGAAGCGGCCCCAGCAGGAGTTCCACTTTTTGTTCGGCCATGCGTGCTTGGATGTCCCGCCGGATATAGTCAAATCGATCCAACAAGCGGGAAAACTGAAGCGGGTAAAGTTTTTTGGCTTTTACGAGAACTTCTTCGCGGACTCCGACCTTGCCAAAATCGTGGAGCAGTGTGGCGAAACGCAGCTCCTTCATCTGTTCGCGCGAAAAACGCAAATCGGCGTATGGTCCCTGCGGCTCGCGATCCACGGCTTCGGCGAGCGCCATGGTCATTTTGCAAACGCGCTGAGAGTGGCCAGAGGTAGTTGGGTCGCGCTGCTCGATGGCTTTCACCGCGGCATTCACAAACCCGTCAAACAGATTTTCGATGTCGCGGTAGAGCTGCGAGTTCTCGAAGGCGACTGCGGCTTGCGAGGCAAGAGACAGGCCGAGACGCACGGCGCGCTCGGGAAAGGGATGCACGTGGCGATGGACGGCATTTGCATCGGTCAGCCGCGCTTTGGGGTTGCGCTTGCAGTTGATCAACTGGAGCACGCCGAGGACCTCGCCCTTGCCGTTTTTCATGGGCAGAGTGATCAAAGAGCGCGTGCGGTATCCAGCTTCCTCGTCGAAAGAAGAATTGAACTGGAAGGGCCGCGATTTGGGAATACGGTACGCGTCCGCCAGCTCGATGACTTCGCCGTGGAGCGCGCAGTAACCTGCCATCGAGTATTCCGTAAGCGGAAGCGTGTGTTCGGAGTACGGAAACTGCACGCTGTCGTTCTGGGTCAATCGGAAGCGCAGCTGCCGCGTCTTTTTCGCGCCGTTCACCTCGTTGGACGCAGAACCGTTCGTGCCGCTCCCGATTTGTTCCGCCAGATAAAGAGATCCCGCGTCGGCGCCGGTGATCTCCCGGGCCTTCGAGAGGATCAGAGCAAGCAGTCTCTCGACGTCATGGGTCTCGGATAGCGCGATGCCAACGCGGTTCAGTTCTTCGAGTTCGCGCCCCGCCTGTGCGGCGGACAACCCAGTGCGCCGCGAAGCAACCACTCGCTTGCGCAGCCTTTTTTTTGCCTTGGCCATGATGAGAGACGCTAAGCCGACTTTACCCGCAAAGCCGCTTGATGTGGTGCAGATTTTAGCGGAAGCATCCCGGCGAGGCATGCAGCGAGTTGCGGCCGGCAGAAACAGGGGCACAAACTGGCCAATTTAGTTGTACCCTCGGGGGGTGCCGGGGCGGCAAATGGCGCGTAAAACCAAGTAATCAGTAAGCGTCACAGCCTTTCGCCGCCGAAAAGGGTCTGCTAGCGTGGGAACAGGACTGCCGGGTACGGGTGTGGGCACGGGTTCAGAGAGAGAGCGGCAACGGGAGAATTTGTGCGGATCGTAAGCGGCGGCGTCACCGATTTGGGGCGTGTGCGCACGAATAACGAGGATTGTTTCCGCATTGTCGAATCGCTGAATCTCTTTGTGCTCTCGGACGGCATGGGCGGCGAGGCGCATGGCGAAGTGGCCAGCGCGCTGGCCGTGGAAACCATCGTCAAGCATTGCATGGACTCACAGACCGATTTCGCAGCCACGATGCTTGGCAATCCGGAGCCAACCTGGAGCGAGAAGGCTAAGCGGCTGACGAGCGCCGTGCACCTGGCGAACAAGAATATTTATGATTCCGCGGAGGCGCATCCGGAACAGCACGGGATGGGCGCAACCGTGACGGCCGCGTGGATCGATGGCTCGAAATTAAGCATCGCGCACGTAGGAGATTCGCGGGCCTATTTGCTGAGAAGCGGCAATTTGCAGCAACTTACTAGCGATCACTCATTGGTGGCGGAGCAAGTGCGGCGAGGCATCTTGACGGCGGCGGAGGCGGAAGAAAGCGAAATGCAGAGCGTCCTTCTGCGCGCGCTGGGGGCTTTGCCGGATATTGAAGTGGACACCGAAGAGCACATTTTGTTCGCGCGGGACATTGTGATGCTCTGCTGCGATGGCCTTACGCGCATGGTCACGGAACCGGAAATTGCGGGCACCTTGCAGGCGGAAACGGATCCGACGAGGGCCGCGGAAAAGCTTATCAACTTGGCCAATGAGCGCGGCGGAGTGGACAACATCACCGTCATTGTCGTGCGCGTGGGCGCAGAATCCCGAGGGTGGTTTTCTTGGCTGTTTGGTGGAGCGCGAAATAAAGGGGCCAGAAACGGCGCCGCAGGAGGAATGTGAGATGGCGAAGCTCAGCCTGATGTTTGAAGAAAAGACAGTCAAGGAAGTGCCGGTGGGAAGCCGGGCGGTGAGCATTGGACGCTCTCCGGACAATGACCTGCCTGTCGACAATCTGGCGGTCTCGAACTATCACGCCCGCGTGTATTTTGAGGGCGGGCGGCTCGTGGTGGAAGACCTCGATAGCCTCAATGGGACGTTTGTGAATGATCTGCGTGTGGAGCGCGCCACGCTGCACGATGGCGACTCCATCTGGATTGGCAAACATCACATCAAAGTCGATGCTTCCGGTGACGCCCCCGTGCCGTGGGATACCGGGCGCAAAGCCAGCGCTCCGCGCATCAATGAGACCATGGTGCTCGACACCAAGGCGCGGCGCGACATGCTGCAACAAGCCGCGGCCACGGGCGAGCGCGTCCAATTCGCGTCCGGGCGGCTGAAAGTTCCGACGCTCATCGTCGTTGGAGGGCGAACCGATCAGAAAGAGTACATGCTCACGAACAAGCTGACGGTCATCGGCAAATCGGCGATGGCTACGGTGAAGGTGAAAGGGTGGTTCAAACCACCGATGGCCGCGCAGATCAACCAGCGCGATGACGGGTATTACATCGGCCCCGGCGACAAAATGCCCACGGTGAATGGCGCGCCCATCACTGGACCTGTGCGACTGAACGATGGCGATGTCATCGAGGTTAGCGGCGTGCGCATGAACTTTGTCTTCCGCGAGTAGCGCACGAACCGAAATGGCAGCTCCGTCAGGCGGATGGTGGCAAAGGCGGGGCGGTTTCGGCCTCTACGAGCTTCTGCAGTCGTGGTGGCGGCACCGCGTTTCGTTTGTCATCAGCCTCGCTACGACTTTAGCCGCTCTCACCCTTTATTTCTTTACATTTCTTGGCGAAAAACCTACACCGATTTTCGTGTTCCTGCAGCGCCTGGAATACGATTCTCTTGACACGCGGTTTCGGTACCGGCCGGCGAGCAAGACGGAAGTTAATCCGCCCATCGTCATCGTAGATATCGACCAGCACTCCCAGGAAGTGCTGGGGAAATGGCCGTTTTCGAGGACGCACTTCGCCAAAATGTTGGATATCTTGCGGGAAGACGGGGCGAAAGTAGTGGCGTTTGACATAACCTTCGATAAACCGGATCAGACCGTCGAGTTACTGCGGAAAATCTGGAAGGACCTGGAGGCACGAAAAAAGAACGGGGAGGACATCGACCCCAAGTATGAGGCATGGCTGCAAAAACTCGTGGCCGAGAACAACGCCGATGCACAGTTCGGCAAAGCGATTGACCGGTTTGGACCGATCGTGCTCGGCAGTTTCTTTCTAAAGGGCGAAGAATTGAAAGGGATCGATAACGCAGCGTTCGACCAGTATGCGGATTCTATTGAATGGTATTCGATAACGAAAACTGCCGTAAGTCCAGCGACGGGAAAGCAGGATTTTGCAGAATTGGTGAAGAAGTACGGCAGAGACAAAAACTTGTTTGCCGCGACCGTGGCCAACATCGAGGCACTCGCTAACCCTGATAAACCAGAAAAAACTTCGGTCGGCTACTTTAACATCGACGCCGACCCTGATGGAGTCTTGCGAAGAACAATGCTGGTTCTTCCGTTCGGCCGATCCAAAGACGTCAACGATTGGCAAATGTACTGTTCGATGGAAGTCCAGGCGGTCAGGCTTTATTGGGGATTGAAGACTACCGACATGGAAGTGAACTTCAGCTCAATTGGGATCGTAAATCTAAGATTTGACGACAAACTGAAACTTGAGCCGGATTTCACCGGTCACATGCAAATTAATTACCGCGGTCCGCGAGGAAGCTATCCGTATGTCTCGATAGCCGACGTGGTAACCCGAAATTTCACGCCCGGAGCATTCAAAGGGGCAATTGTTTTGGTAGGAGCATCGGCGACGGGGATTGGCGACCAACGATCGACACCCTACGGCGGAATCGACTATCCCGGGGTGGAAGTACATGCGAATGTGATCGACAACATCCTTCATCAGAAGTTTCTTGTACGAGGTGCGCAGCAAGCTCTTTGGGATGTGCTGGTGATTTTGTTTTTGGGCATACCGCTGGGCATTTGGATGGCCCTGGTGCAGCCGCGATGGATGTGGTTCGGCGCGGGGCTACTCGCTCCGCTTGCGGCAGCGGATTATCTGGCGTTTCTGCACGGCTGGTGGCTGAATTTTACTGTGCCCGCGATGACGCTCGTAGGCAACGTGGTGCTTGTGTCGCTTTATCGCGTACTCGTCGAGGAAAAAGAAAAACGCAAAGTACGCGCGGAATTCGCCAACTACCTCAGTCCCGAGGTGATTCGTCGTCTCCTCGTCGATCCCAGCCTTGTTGACCCAAAGAAAACCGATATCACTGTCATGTTCAGCGACATTCGCGGCTTCACCACCATTTCGGAAAAACTCGACGCGCAGGAACTCGCTCTCTTTCTCAATCAATATCTCTCGGATATGACGCGCATCGTCTTCAAGAACAGAGGGACGTTGGACAAATACATCGGTGACGCCGTGATGGCCTTCTGGGGCGCGCCTATCGAAGAACCGGGGCACGCGACAAAAGCGTGCAACGCAGCGCTGGAAATGATGAAGCGCGTTCGCGAATTGCAAAGAGTATGGGAAGCCGAGGGCAAGCCGAAACTCGAAATCGGCATCGGCCTCAACACCGGTGTCGTCAGCGTTGGCAGGATGGGCTCATCGTTGCGCCGCGGCTACACGGCGCTCGGCGATGCTGTGAATCTTTCTTCGCGGCTTGAAGGATTGAACAAGGACTACGGCACGCACATCATCGTGAACGAGACGACTTACGAAGGCGCCAAAGACGATGGATTCGTGTTTAGGGAGCTGGACTTGATTCGCGTCAAAGGAAAGCTGCAGCCCGTCACAATCTACCAGTTGATGGGGCAGCGGACGGATTTGGCCGCGGACGGTCGTGCGGAAGAAGTGCGTTTACAAGTGGAACAGTTTGCTCGCGCGCGGGAACTTTTTCGCAGTCGAAAGTGGGATGCCGCGCAACGTGCTTTTCAGGAATTTCTCGACAGATGGCCAGAAGACGGCCCTTCGCGCGTCTACTGGAAACGCTGCCAGGAATATCTATTTGACGAACCATCGGCAAGTTGGGACGGCGTTTTCGTCATGACCCACAAGTAGCCGTTTGAGACGGTTGCGCCTCGCGCGTTATTGCTTCTCCATTTCAATCAAATTATCCGCGGGGTCGCGGTCGATCAATTTGTTGTACTTGTCGATCCCCGCGAACGTCGGTTTTCCGTCCACCACGATTCAAATGTTCGCATTTCTTGCGCGATCCATTCTTTGTGCAAGTTCAGCCGCTTCAAATGTTCCTTCGTTCCGCTGAACATTCCGACCTCGATAAGGTCGTGAATTGTCATCGGCGTCTCACTTCCGGACCCGTCTGCCTTTTCCTTCTGTGAACTGGTCTTGAGCGTCACTTTGAATTTTTTGTCGGGCGTTTCCGCAGTGGCTAAAATCTTCATCAATGTCGACTTTCCGGCCCCGTTTGGCGCCAGCAATCTGAACATTCCGGGAGTAATCTCGAGCGACACGCCTTGTAACGCGCGGGCCCCGCCGGAATAAGTTTTGGAAAGGTTACGAAATGCAAAGCACTGAGTCGGCTCCTTTTTTTGACATCCCGTAGGGACAACGCACACAAATATCGAGGCACACTGGACGTAATGACGAAGGACTATACCGAAAGACGCATCCATTCGGAAAGTTAGGGATCTGCAGTCCAATTTGGCCGAAACCTTGCAGGTGACCCGAGTCAAATTGGGGGCATCAAAATCGGAGTAAGATGAAAGACGCACGGGCGCAAGCGTCGTCTAACACTTTGATCTATAAAGGTTTGGGGCGCAGCTTGGCCGGGGCAGATTTGAGAATGTTCGGATAAGAAACGATTTACATGCTAACTATTCGAGCAGACGATATATCGTATCTGGTCGCAGGGGCGTACCCAAACAATTGAGTTCAGGAATCTAAAGAAGGGAGCACCCGACGGAAGAACCGTTCCAATTTGTGTGGCTGGGCAAATAGCCCTTTAAAGGAATCTCCGAAATTCTATGTGGATTGTCCGACTAGCGCTCGCGAGACCTTACACCTTCGTGGTGCTCGCTCTCGTCATTATCCTGCTGACGCCCGTGGTGCTGATGCGGACGCCGACAGACATCTTTCCGGAAATTAACATACCGGTGATCACGCTTGTCTGGACCTACACGGGGCTCGAACCCCAGGAGATGGAGCAGCGCATCACCAGCAACTCGGAACGGGCCGTCACGACACTGGTGAACGACGTCGAGCATATCGAATCGCAATCTCTCAATGGCATTGCCGTCGTCAAAATTTACTTCCAGCCGACGGCCAATGTGCAAGTTGCACTGGCACAAACCACGGCGATCGTGCAAACCATCTTGAAAAGCCTGCCGCCGGGCACCACACCTCCCCTGGTGGCCATCTTTTCGGCTTCGACCGTTCCCGTCATTCAAATTGGATTAACGAGTGACAGCTTGAGCGAGCAACAACTCTTCGATTTTGGAAACAATTTCATTCGCACGCAGCTTGCTACGGTACAAGGTGCGGCGCTTCCCTTCCCCTACGGCGGAAAGCAGCGCACCATTTCGGTGGACATTGATTCCGCCTCGTTGCAGTCCAAGGGGCTTTCCCCCGTGGACATCGTCAACGCCGTGAATGCGCAAAACCTGATTCTGCCAACGGGAACCGTGAAACTCGGCTCGCTTGAATATCTGGTTGAGATGAATGGAAGTCCGCTCACGGTGGAAGGTCTGAACGATCTGCCCGTCAAGACCGTCAATGGCGCGACGATTTATATGAAAGACGTCGCTCACATTCGCGATGGATTCACGCCGCAAACCAACGTCGTCCGCGTGAATGGCCAGCGCGGCGTACTCATGAGCACGTACAAGACCGGCGGCGCCTCGACACTCGATATCGTCGACCGCGTGAAGCAGGTATTGGCCAACTACGCTTCCTCCTTGCCGGAAGGCCTCCGCGTCTCGACATTTTTCGACCAATCGGTGTTCGTCCGCGCGTCGATCCAGGGCGTCTTGCGTGAGGCGCTCATCGCCGCGTGCCTCACAGCAGTGATGATTTTGGTCTTCCTCGGAAACTGGAAGAGCACGCTGATCATTGCGGTTTCCATTCCACTCTCGATTCTCGTCAGCATTCTGATCCTCAGTGCTCTCGGAGAAACGATCAACATCATGACGCTCGGCGGACTGGCCCTAGCCGTCGGCATCTTGGTGGACGACGCCACCGTGGAAATCGAGAACATCAATCGCAACCTGGCCATGGGCAAGGAAACGGTCCAGGCGATTCTCGATGGCGCTCAGCAAATTGCCGTGCCTGCGTTCGTTTCCACGCTTTGCATTTGCATCGTCTTCCTTCCCATGTTTTTTCTTTCGGGCGTGGCGAAATTCCTCTTCGTACCGCTCGCCGAGGCGGTCAGCTTCGCGATGCTGGCCTCGTATGGATGGTCTCGAACCATCGTTCCTT